>Ga0208940_1000050_pt1 | contig 148528 bp, 112 predicted proteins | sample AD_JPNNA6_MetaG_FD_184445 | JGI IMG/M metagenome (GOLD analysis project Ga0208940, IMG submission 184445) | Active sludge microbial communities of municipal wastewater-treating anaerobic digesters from Japan - AD_JPNNA6_MetaG (SPAdes) (version 2) | ecosystem: Engineered > Bioreactor >... | reverse complement strand
TCAGGATTTTTGCAAGCTCTTTTACATGTGCAGATGTGTCATTTATTCCTTTGAAAAGAATATATTCAAATGAAATACGTCTCTGATTTTTTATATCGTATTTTCTTATTATTTCAATTATTTCTTTTATAGGATTAGTCCTCTCCACAGGTATAAGTCGCTGCCGCTCGACTTCGAATGGCGAATGTAAACTTATTGCAAGATTAACTCTGCTCTTTTCAAGAAATGTCTTGATTTTGTCAACCAATCCAATTGAACTCACAGTTATTCTTGTCGGGCTCCATCCATAACCCCATTTTTCCGTAAGGATTTCAATGCTTTTCAATACTTCTTCAAGGTTATCTAACGGTTCACCCATACCCATATATACAATGTTATAAACGGAGCCGAATTCTGGAATGCTTCTTAACTGATTGAGAATTTCGTTAGAGGAAAGATTCCCCTGAAATCCCTGTTTGCCGGTCATACAAAATACACACCCCATTTTACATCCCGATTGAGTGGACACACAAAGAGTTGCATGATTTTTTCCAGGTATCCATACTGTTTCAATGTATTTATTATCAAGTACTTTAAAAAGGTATTTTTTCGTACCGTCCTTACTCTCAGAAACATTTTCCGGAAAAGAAAGTCCTATGGAATATTCGGATGAAAGAATTTCCCTCGCTTTTTTCGACAGGTTTGTCATTGTATCTATCGAACTGATATTGTGTTTATAAAGCCACTCGGCAATCTGCATTGCAGAATAACCAGGAAGTCCCGCACGCTTTGTTAAAGCAACAAGCTCGTTGAGTGTTTTGCCGTATAATTTTTCTTTCTCCATAATCTTTTATCTTCGTATCCTTTTGTATTAACTCTATTTTCTCAGTGAAACGCAAAACTTTTTTAAATCAGCTTACAAATTAATAGACATAAAGCCAATTTTATTACTGTCAATATGACTGGTCGGAACGGACGTATTGACAGTTAATGTAATTTATGTTCAACTTTAAAGAGTTTCATTTTTAAAGCTTTTTTAAAAAGTTTTCCAGCTATATTATTTTGTATTTATTCGGACTAAATAATTATATCCAGTTGTCTATAAGAATAACTGATTAAATCATTTCTTATAGTGTACGTTTTTATATAAAATCGTCATGCACGTTAAAGTAATGTTAAAGCCGAATAAATTAAAACAAACTTTTTATAAAATGCACGATATTTGTTAAATTTAACAAGGTTATTAAAATAATAACTCTTTGTATTACTTAAAAAAAATTAAAGGCCAGATGTTTAATAGTTGAAAAATAGATAATATGAAAACAAAACAATTCTTCGGTGGGTTACTGATGGCAATTATTGGTGCTTTAATTGCATTATTTGCCTATACGAAATTTTTCGAAAAGGACAAAGGTGTTCTTATCGCCGACACATCATCCATAAATAGCGAAAATATGAAGCCAATTCTAACTTCATATCAGCAGGTGGGGCAGGTTGACCTTACTTATGCTGCTGAGGTTACAGTTCATGCAGTGGTACATGTTACAACAAGTATGACATATTCAAGTAAAGGAATTAACCCTATACTTGAGTGGTTTTATGGAGATGTTTACCGGCAGATTCCGCGTGAAGTAAAAGGTTATGGTTCTGGAGTTATTATTTCAAATGACGGTTACATAATTACCAATAACCATGTAATAGAAAATGCCGAAAAGATTACGGTAAAACTCAACGATAACAGAGAGTTTGAAGCAGAGATAATTGGACGAGATCCGAGTACTGATTTAGCTCTATTGAAGATAAAAGCAAATGGCCTTCCATTCATTACTTACGGCGATTCGGATAATCTAAGGCTTGGTGAATGGGTGCTTGCCGTGGGAAACCCCTTTAATCTTACAAGCACGGTTACAGCCGGTGTTGTCAGTGCAAAGGGAAGGAATTTGGGAATAATGGATAGTAATTACAGCATAGAATCCTTCATTCAAACCGATGCGGCAGTTAATGTAGGAAACAGCGGAGGCGCACTGGTCAATACAAAAGGACAGCTTGTAGGGATTACAACCGCTATTTATACACCTACAGGTGTTTATGCTGGAAACTCTTTTGCAATACCGGTAAGCATTGTGAAGAAGGTAATTGATGACTTAAGACTATATGGTGTAGTTCAGAGAGCCTTTTTAGGTGTAGGCATTAATGAGGTAACTGCTGAAATAGCTGAAAAGGCAAAACTTAAGGAAATTAAAGGAGTTTATATAGCTGAAGTATATGAAAACGGCGCAGCAAAAGATGCCGGGCTGAAGGAGGGAGATGTAATAATAAAGTTCAACGGAGTAAATGTCGGGAATGTTCCCGAACTCCTTGAACAGGTGGGCAGATATCGTCCGGGAGATAAAGTTACCGTAACTTATGTACGTTCAGGTAAAGAAAACACAGTATCGGTTACCCTTAAAAATATTGAAAATACTACTGGCATAGTGAAACCAGGTGCAGGTTCAGCAGTAGTGTTTGGTGCAAAACTTGAACCTCTTACAAATGAAGAAAAGAAAATGTTTGGGATAGACTATGGCGTTAAGGTTACAGAAGTCAACGAAGGCAGATTCAAAACTCTTGGAATACGAAAAGGATATATTATTTTGAGTGTGAATGGGAAGAAGGTCAAAAGTGCTGCCGACGTACGTAATTATACTAATAACGGCGAAAATTTGACATCTATCGAAGGAATACAATCGAATGGTACATACTTCAGCTACCAGTTCAGCGGGGGATTGAAATAATATAAAATTATTTGTTAAAAATTTTCATTTTAAATAAAAAGTTATTAATTTTGCGGAAATTTTTTCAAGGATAGATGAGACAACTAAAGATTACTAAATCAATCACCAATAGGGAAAGTGCATCGCTCGACAAGTACCTTCAGGAGATTGGTAAAGAGGAGTTGATATCGGTAGAGGAGGAAGTTGAACTTGCCCAGAGGATTAAAAAGGGAGACAGGGCTGCTCTTGAAAAACTCACAAAAGCAAATTTAAGATTTGTGGTTTCGGTTGCAAAACAATACCAGAACCAGGGATTAAGCCTTCCTGATCTTATCAATGAAGGCAATCTCGGACTTATTAAGGCTGCCGAAAAATTTGATGAGACCAGAGGATTTAAGTTTATTTCATATGCAGTATGGTGGATAAGACAGTCGATACTTCAGGCACTTGCTGAGCAGTCGAGAATAGTGCGCCTGCCTCTTAATCAGGTCGGCTCACTCAATAAGATTAATAAAGCCTTCTCTAAGTTCGAACAAGAATACGAAAGAACTCCTTCTCCCGAAGAACTTGCAGATGTACTCGATCTCCCTAAAGAAAAAGTTACCGATACACTGAAAGTTTCAGGTAGGCATGTATCGGTTGATGCACCTTTTGTAGAAGGCGAGGATAATAGTCTGCTCGATGTTCTGCCAAATACCGATTCTCCTGTTGCAGATAAAGCTCTTATGGACGAATCGCTTTCCAAGGAAATCGAAAGAGCACTGGCAACACTTACTGAAAGAGAAAGAGACATTATCAAGCATTTCTTCGGTATCTCATGCCAGGAAATGACTCTGGAAGAAATAGGAGAAAAATTTGGCTTAACAAGAGAAAGAGTCAGACAGATTAAGGAGAAAGCTATCAGAAGGCTCAGGCATACTTCCAGAAGTAAACTTTTAAAGAGCTACCTGGGTTAAGAATTTTGATGATTGTAACTATAGCCGTCAGGTGAACAAACTGACGGCTTTTTTATGAATTTCCTGTTAAAAATCCGAATAAAACCTATTCTATTTAAATAAAAATTGTAATTTATCAGTAAAATAGATCTGATGGATTTCAAACTCGTATCGGATTTTCAACCTACGGGTGATCAACCCGAGGCAATAAGACAACTTGTAGAGGGTCTTAATAACGGATTACCTTATCAGACATTACTTGGTGTAACCGGCTCGGGAAAGACCTTTACTATCGCTAATGTTATTGAACAGGTACAACGCCCTGTGCTTGTTCTTAGTCATAATAAAACTCTGGCTGCACAACTATATGGAGAATTCAAACAATTCTTTCCTAATAATGCAGTTGAATATTTTGTTTCATATTATGATTACTATCAGCCTGAGGCATATATTCCAGTCACAGATACATATATCGAAAAAGACCTTTCGATAAATGAGGAAATCGAGAAGCTAAGACTTAGTGCAACTTCATCACTCCTCTCAGGCAGACACGATGTAATTGTAGTTTCATCGGTATCATGCATTTATGGAATTGGAAATCCAGATGATTTTTATTCAAATACGATACATATAAGAACAGGTCAGATTATTCCACGTAACCAGTTGCTTCGCAAACTTGTCGATAGTCTTTATTTCCGCGATGAGATTGAATTCCGACGTGGCACTTTCAGGGTTAGAGGTAATACTCTGGATATTTTCCCTGCTTATGCGGACATTGCCATACGAATTATCTTTTTCGGCGACGAAATTGAAGAAATATATTCTTTTAATCCTGAAGATGGAACAAGGGTTGAAATATTGAATGAATATATTGTCTATCCAGCCAATATTTTTGTAACAACTCGCGATAGGATAAACAAAGCTATAGAATCAATACAGTATGACTTACAAAATCAGGTGGCATATTTTAATGATATTGGGAAGAAAGAGGAGGCAAGAAGACTTGAACAGAGAGTCCAGTATGATATTGAAATGATAAAGGAACTCGGTTACTGCAGCGGTATTGAAAACTATTCAAGATATTTTGATGGTAGAGAATCAGGCACCAGGCCTTTCTGTTTGCTTGATTATTTTCCGGATAATTTCATTACAGTAATTGATGAAAGTCATGTAACCGTGCCGCAAATTCGTGCCATGTATGGGGGAGATCATTCGCGTAAGCAGACTCTTGTCGAATATGGATTCAGACTTCCTGCTGCCCTTGACAATCGCCCCCTCACACTAGATGAATTCGAGGCTCTTACAGGCCAGACTATTTACGTAAGTGCAACGCCTGCTGACTATGAATTGCAGAAAAGCGAAGGAGTTTTTGTAGATCAGGTAATTCGTCCTACCGGACTGCTTGACCCGCCTATTGAGGTTCGCCCAAGCCTTAACCAGGTTGACGACCTTATAAAAGAAATCCGAATAAGAGCAGCACAGGGAGAAAGGACACTTGTAACAACTCTGACAAAAAGAATGGCAGAGGAACTTACTGCTTATCTTTCAGCATTGAACATCCGGTGTCGTTATATACATTCAGATATTGAGACATTGGAACGAATTGAAATAATGGAAGGATTGCGCGCAGGCGAATTCGATGTTATAGTTGGAGTTAATCTCCTCAGAGAAGGGCTTGACCTGCCTGAAGTTTCACTTGTTGCTATCCTCGATGCAGATAAGGAGGGTTTCCTTCGCTCGGCAAGATCACTTACACAAACAGCAGGACGTGCAGCAAGAAATCTCAATGGAATGGTTATTATGTATGCCGACACAGTTACAGAAAGTATGAAGCAGACTATTAATGAAACAAACAGACGAAGGGCAAAGCAATTGAAATATAATAGCGAAGCAGGTATAAAACCGACACAGATAATCAAAAAGAAAGGCTCAATACTTGCAGGGCTAAGTAAGCAGGGCATAAATGTAAAAGCCTATGTTGAACCGGGAAAACCAGATATAGCTGCAGATCCTGTAGTCAAATATATGAACAGAGAAGCTCTGGAAAAAGCAATTGAAAAGGCCAGAAAAAATATGGAGAAAGCCGCCTCGGAACTTGACTTCATTCAGGCAGCATTATTTAGAGACGAAATGAATGAGCTCAAGAAACTTCTTTCCCAAAAAAATAAAACTTAAAAACAACAAAAACCATTTGAACAAATTATAAAAAACCTTATTATCCTCTGTTTATATTATTTACTGTTACAACAGAAGTAAATTGTAAACCTCAGGAACCTCCTTATTTACTTCATAAATAAATTTTCCTGCAAATAAAATTTTCAGCGAAACATGTTATTCTGTAACATTATTTTTGCAGCAAATAGCTGATGCAAGAAACATAGTTATTGCCGTCAGTAAAAAACTATTGGCGGCATGGAAATAATTCACCAAATGTTTGAAACCAAAAAGATTCTTGCCAATTAACAACGAGATTGCCGCAAAAATAATAATCAGAATACCGATTCCAGCTGAGATCCATCCTGCAATTTTTACCAGTTTCATTGTTTTTAATATCTTTAAATCCTTATCAAAATTAAAAATAATATTAATATGTTAATTAATTAAAATAAAATAAGTTAATATACCTTACGTAATGTAGATAGGAACAATTATATTTTTTATTTATATTAGCAGATTGACCCACTTTTTGATGCAAAACTTAGCTTGATCAATATTTGCCGATAATATGTTGAAAAATATAAAAGTTAATAAATAGAATATCAATTAAATACTATCTTCAAAAATTATATTAATAAGTTTTAAGGTTATTTTAGTATCTTTGTAATTGCAACTAAAATAGGGCCGGGATTTTTACTTTTAGTAAAAATAATTTTGAAGTAGTTGCATATTAATTAATTACGTTTAATATGAAAGTGGTGGATTATAAAGATTTTGAGGCTATATCACCAATTTTCAAAGGGGAAAAGGGATACAAACGGGCTGAATTACTTATGCGGATTTTCTCTTTAGATAAAGTAAATAAGGTTTATAAGAATTCGATCGAATATACAGGGGCAAAATTTACTTCTAGTTTGTTAAACGATTTGGGTATAAAATATATAATAGGTAATATAGAACGTTTAAAATTTTTGCCTAAAAAAGGGCCATTTATTACTATTTCAAATCATCCTTATGGAGGGCTGGACGGGATTATTCTGGTAGACCTGATTGCAGCTATACGTCCGGATTTTAAATTAATGGTCAATAATATACTTGCAAAAGTAAAAACAATGAAGGATAACTTTATTTCAGTTATCCCTGTAAGCAATGAAAATAAAGGAATAACCCGTGTAAACCTCGATGGCATCAGGGAAACAATAAGACATTTGTATAACGGACATCCTGTAGGCTTTTTTCCTTCAGGAGCAGTATCAGATTTCAGCCTGAAAGATTTACGTATCAGAGACAGACAATGGCAGACAAGTATTATTCGTCTTATAAAATCGGCAAAAGTTCCGGTTATGCCAATTCGTTTTTTTGATACTAATTCTTCGTTTTTCTATTTTCTCGGACTGATAAACTGGAAAATACGGAATTTAAAACTACCCAGCGAACTTTTTAATAAAAGAGGACAGAAGCCACGAATTGGAATTGGTAAAATAATATCTGTTGAAGAACAAGAACAATATAAAGATATAGAAACATTCGGTGAATTTTTAAGGAAGGCTGTCTATAATATGCCGTTACCTTCCTCATTTACTCCACGATATATGTTGAATCTTGCTGAATATCAGTTTGACTGATATTTATCTCTTTCCTTTTTTCCGATTTCTTTATTTCTTTGAAAAACTTTTTTAAGAAAATTTTTATAAAAAATTTGTTAGAGCTTATAAATTCAAGAGGAAAGAATTTACCTTAGTACCTTAAGGCAAAGAATTCGGAAGATTTGCATCATAACAGAAAAAATCGGAAGGATTAACCGGAATGTTTTTATTTTATTTAAATTTTATTTAATCGACTATTTCGTAAAACTTAAATACACATGGATTCATTTAATAAAAATGATGACGATTCAATAAGAATTCATAGAATACTCGATTCTATTTCCAGGGATAGGATGAGAACTAATTTTCTTAAAAAACCCGAACAAAAATTACTTGCTCTCCTTGTTCAGCGAGTTCCTTCGTGGATAAGTTCGGATATGCTTACGGCTTTAGGTCTTTTGGGAAATATCATTGTATTTATAAGTTTCATACTGGCTTTTTATTTTCATAGAGCCTATCTTTTGCTAGGGGTTTTAGGTTTTACAATAAGCTGGCTTGGCGATTCACTCGATGGAAGAGTTGCCTATTTCCGAAATAAGCCCCGCAAATTGTATGGATTTATTCTTGATATTACAGTCGACTGGTTAGGAATAATATTAATAGGATGCGGATATATGGTCTATTCAGAAGGATTATGGGATCTCTTCGGATATGGTTTTGTTGTTTTGTACGGTTGGGAAATAATTATTTCATTAATGAAATATAAAATTACAGGAAATTATTCAATCGATACCGGAAGATTGGGTCCTACCGAAGCGAGAATCATAATTTCTGCAATAATGGTTGCCGAAGTGCTTCTTCCTGGCTCATTAATGTATTCGGCAGCATGTATATGCCTTATTCTGTTTATAATAGATATTTTCGACACAAGAAAGTTATTGAAAATTGGGGATGAAATAGATAAGGAAAATAATAAGAAACTTACTGAGAAACCTTCCTAATAACGGCATTTTTTCGCTATTTCCAGAATTTACCACAACTATTTACATATATCAAAATTAATCGGCATTAATTTTCCGCGTAAAGTCAAAACCACAATTTTCGTATCAACTTGCAGTGAATTATTAAATGTTTGTCCTCCTCAATAATTTTACTCGCCTTTTCCTCCAGCCTGCGGATTAAACGGATGAAGTCGGGGTGGCCGGACTCGAACCGGCGACCACTAGCACCCCATGCTAGCACGCTAGCCAACTGCGCCACACCCCGTTTTGACCACCGTATCCGCCGGTTGGCGGAGAAGGTGGTATTTGATCAACGTAGCATTTAAAAAGAGCAAATCGGTCAACTTGAAAAAGCATGAAACAAAATAAAAACGATAATCCTCATCATATCTTAAAAATGACCGATAAATACAATACAAAATTAGTTAACAATTCCGATAATGCAATAACAGTTAAAACATAAAATTTCATTATTAATGCCATCCTATGATTAGAATGAAAAATTAAAAATGCATTTTTGCATAATTAAAATTTCTAAATAGAACTTAATTTGTTTGAATGGAAATAACAACATTATTATTTACTTATGGAATTTTTTAAAAATTTGGAAACTAAGAGTAACCGGGAACTACATGTATTTGAAAATGTTGAGAAAGTAAAATGTCTTATAATAGGTTCCGGACCGGCAGGCTATACTGCTTCAATCTATGCTTCGAGGGCGAATATGAAACCCATCCTGTATACAGGTATTGAAATTGGCGGGCAGCTTATAAAAACTCATAGAATTGAGAATTTTCCAGGTTTTCCTGAAGGTGTTTCTGGTACCGAATTGATGGAAAATTTAAAAAAGCAAACTGAAAGATTCGGTACAGAAGTACGATTCGGCGTTGTAAGTTCAGTTGATTTTTCACAAAAGCCTTTGAAAGTTACTATTGACGGAGCAAAAGAGATCCTTTGCGATACTGTTATAATTGCAACAGGCGCCGTTGCAAAATACCTTGGCATCGAAGCAGAAAAAAAATATGCAGGACGAGGTGTGTCGGCATGTGCAACATGTGATGGTTTTTTCTATAAGGGTAAAGATGTTGCTGTGGTCGGAGGAGGCGATACGGCAATGGAAGAAGCATTGTACCTCTCTGGTTTGTGCAGAAAAGTCTATCTAATTGTCAGACGAAATGTCCTTAGAGCTTCAAAAATTATGCAAGATAGGATTTTCAACACGCCTAATATTGAGATATTATGGGAACATCAGCTTATGGACCTTTTTGGTGGCGACGGAGTTGAAGGAGCAATTCTCGCAAAAAAGAAAGGCACTCCGGAAGAGGAGATTGTAAAATTAAAAATTGACGGACTCTTTTTAGCTATAGGTCATATACCTAATTCAGGTCTTTTTAGTAAATTCGTTGAAACGGATTCAGTCGGATATATTAAAACCATACCCGGAACATCGAAAACAAACATACCAGGTGTATTTGCTGCAGGCGACGTTCAGGATCCATATTATAAACAGGCTGTAACAGCGGCAGGCTCGGGCTGCATTGCTGCTATTGACGCTGAACGCTACCTTTCGGAACAGAGATATTAACCTTTAATACTTTAATATCGCTATTTAAACCTTCCTGTTTAACAATAGAAAAAATAATGAAAACATTCAAAAAGACTTTCAGAATAAATGTTGAGCCTTCCGATATTTATTCGGCACTTACCAATCCTTTCATTATTGAGCTGTGGACAGGTTATAAAGCAGTGATGAAGGAGGAGCCGGGTTCCGAATTCTCTTTATGGGAAGGCGATATCGAAGGCAAAAACATAGAATTTATTAAGAACAGAAAAATTGTTCAGGAATGGTATTTCGGCGATCAGATTGAAAAATCAATCGTTACGATTTTAATTAAACCTATTAAGAATTTTGCCGAGGTAACAGTCGAACATACAAATATACCCGATGAAAGTTATGAAAATATTTCACAAGGCTGGACTGAATATTATTTCGATGCTATAGAGAGTTTATTTAATCCAAACTTCTGAATATTCCAGCTCCATAAAATTCTTATCAGTGAAGATATTTTAATTTTTTTTCAATATTAATTTATTTATATTACATATAATAATTGACTATATTTGTAGTGATTTTCAATGAAATAAGGTTAATTTTATGATCAAATTAAAATATTTTAAATCGTCATTATGTTTTTTAATATTATTAACTGTCTGTTTTATTAATAGTTTTATGTTAAAAGGGCAGGAAGAGGATGAAATTGTTATTAAGTATCCTGAACAATATCTCTTCCCTGATTTTCAACCCGGGAAAGTTGCTATGAAAACCGGAAAGGATATTTATCTTCTTCTTAATTATAGCGTTGTGCTTGAGAAAATGATGTTTCTCCAGAGAGGGCAGGTTTATGAGATGGTGAATTGTGAATCGGTCGACACTATATATTTGCAGGGTAAAAAATTTATACCATGGAATAAAATATTTCTTGAAGTTGCCATCGAAGACAAGATACCTCTTTTTATTCAGCATACAGGTAAAGACCTTGGGGCTTCAAAACCTGCTGCATACGACGGTAAATCAGACGTTTCGTCATCTAATTATATGAATTATATGCCTCTAAAAGGTGAACCTTTCAGAATGAAGAATATTGATGAAACGAATATTAAATATGACGATATATACTGGATAATTATTGACGGACAAATGAAAAGTTTTGTATCAAAAAATCAATTATTAAAGCATTTCCCCGACAAGAAAAACCAGATAAAGAAATATATTGCGGACAACAAGGTAGATTTTGAAGTTTCAGATGATGTCGTGAAACTTATTGAATTTTGTAACAAGCTTTTCTGACAATCTGATAGTTTTGAAATAAGATTTCATCGACGATTATTTCGAAAAACTGCCATCTCATGTGGATATTCGTCGTTGTCTACTTTCTTTTTTATCTCTTTGAAAACATTCACTGTGTATTCAACATCTTCAAGTGTATGAACAGCAGTAGGAATAAGCCTGAGCATTATCACATCTTTAGGTACAACCGGATAAATAACCAGAGAGCAAAATAAATTATAATTTTCTCTAAGGTCATATACAAGTTGAGATGCTTGAGTAACATGACATCTTATATATACTGGAGTGACAGGAGATTCTGTTTTACCAAGGTCAAGCCCTGCCTCTCTTAAGCCATTTTGCAATGTTTTTACAATTGTCCAGAGATTTTCCCTGTATTCAGGATGTGACTTGATAAGCTCGAGTCTTTTAATAGCTCCCATTGCCATTGCTATAGGGAGAGCTTTGGCATATATCTGCGACCTCATATTATATCTGAGGAATGTTATGACTTCTTTTGTACTTGCAACGAATGCTCCAAAACCAGCCATTGATTTTGCAAAAGTTGCAAAATAAACATCAATGCCATTTTGGACTCCAAAATGTTCACCAGTTCCAGCACCTGTCTGTCCCATAGTTCCAAAGCCATGAGCATCGTCAACCAGAAAACGGAATTTGTATTTTTTCTTAAGCTCTACAATCTTATCCAGTTTACCAAGGTCTCCTGCCATGCCGAAAACACCTTCGGTTATAACGAGGATTCCTCCACCTGTCTGCTCAGCCATTTTTGTTGCTCGCTGAAGCTGTTTCTCACAATTATCGATATCATTATGAGCATAAGCAAATCTTTTTCCTATGTGCAGTCTCATCCCGTCAATTATACAGGCATGCGATTCGGAGTCATATACTATCACATCATGCCTGTCAACCAGAGTATCGATAATTGAAAACATCCCCTGGTAACCATAATTAAGGAGATAGGCCGCTTCTTTATTAACAAATTCCGCAGCCATCTGCTCAAATTTTTCATGTATCGAAGTTTCGCCCGACATCATTCTTGCACCCATAGGGTAAGCAAGCCCATATTGTGCAGCATACTCGGCATCAGCTTTTCTTACTTCAGGATTATTAGCCAAGCCGAGATAATTGTTAAGACTCCATGTTAGTACTTCCCTGCCACGAAATTTCATCCTTGGTGCTATTTCACCTTCAAGTTTCGGAAACATAAAATAACCGTCGGCAAAATCGGAGTACTGACCTAAAGCCCCTCTGTTTCTTGAAATCTTGTCGAAAATATCCATATAAGTTAATAATTTTTTTAAAAATTACAACAGATCAATTAACTATTTATTTTATCAGGCAAAGAAAAACAAAAAATCATAAATACTAAAAACTATTATTGAACGATAAAAAATAATATCATAAAGTTTGAATCGTTATGATATATAAAAAAATATTCAGTAACTTTGCACCATATTTTCGCATGAAGTTTCGATATCTTTTAATATTCATTTTATGTTTGACAATAGTTTCCTGCGGGGAATATGAGAAGCTATTGAAAAGCACAGATTATGAGCTTAAAATTGCAAAGATTAAAGAGTATTACGACCAGGGTAAATATATGAAGGCTTCAGAACTTATTAATCAGGTTTTACCGGTTTACCGTGCAACACAAGAAGCCGAGAACCTTACATGGCTCAATGCTCAATGTTATCTCAATATGAAAGACTACCTTATGGCCGCGACAGAATTTAAAAATTATGCCGATTTATACGCGTACGGCGAACATGTGGAAGAGGCCGTTTTTATGACTGCATTGTGCAAGTATTATATGTCTCCAAGGCCTGAACTTGACCAGACGAATACTGTCGATGCTATTGAAGCTTTTCAGATTTTCATCGGACGATTTCCATTTCACCCCAGAGTACCTGATGCTGCAAAATATATTGACGAGCTTAGTGAGAAACTTGCTCGAAAAGCTTTTATAAGTGCCAAACTATATTATGACATGAAGCAGTATAAAGCAGCTATTGTATCACTTGAAAACTGCGTTAATAAATATCCGGCTTCAAAATACAGAGAGGAAATGATGTTTCTGAAACTTAATTCACTTTTCCTTTACGCTGAGAATAGCGTCCCTTCAAAGCAAACCGAAAGATATCAGGAAACGCTCGATGAATATTTTTCTTTTATTGAGGAGTTTCCGAAAACAATTTACTACAAGGAAGTTGCAGATATATTTCATACTGTAAGCAGAAAACTTAATATAAGTAACGAAAACCAGGCAAATACTAAATAAAATATGGATTACAAAAAAATAGATGCTTCAATTACGACTACAGTAACACGTAACATCGAGAAGCTTTATAATGCCACAGGAAATATTTATGAGGCAATCGTGATAATAGGTAAGAGAGCAAATCAGGTAGCTGTGGAATTAAAGCAGGAACTTAACAAGAAACTTGAAGAATTTGTGTCGGTTGCAGATAACCTTGAAGAGGTTTTCGAAAACAGGGAGCAAATTGAGATTTCCAAATTTTACGAGCGGCTTCCTAAGCCAACTCTTATTGCTCTTCAGGAATTCGAAGAATCAAAGATATATTACAGGAATCCCGAAAAAACCGGTAAGACAAAAAGCAACTAATCTGAATGCTTGCATGCAAAAAGATACTTATTGGTGTAACCGGTGGTATAGCGGCTTACAAAATAACTTCCGTTGTTCGTCTTTTTGTTAAAGCGAATGCCTCGGTGAGAATAATAATGACAGAACGAGCAAAGGATTTTATTACTCCGCTTACCCTGGCTTCATTATCTGGAAACCCTGTAATTTCTGACTTTTTTAACCCAGAAAATGGTTCATGGAATAGCCATATTGACCTGGCCTTGTGGGCCGACCTCTTTCTTATTGCACCTGCCACGGCTAACACTATTGCAAAAATGGCAAACGGTATTGCCGACAATCTTCTCCTTACGACTTATCTTGCAGCCCGATGCCCTATCTTTATTGCACCGTCAATGGATACCAATATGTTAAAGCATCCGGCAACAGAAAAAAATATTGAAACCCTGCGTTCATTCGGCAACTTTATATTGGAACCAGAATCGGGTGAACTTGCAAGCGGCCTTTCAGGAAAGGGACGAATGGTTGAACCGGATAAAATTGTAAGGGAGATTGAAAAATTCTTTTCCCCCCGGGTTTAAACCTCTTTCTCAAAAGAGATACCTTATAAACGCCGGCCCCACCAGGGAACCAATCGATCCGGTAAGGTTTATAAGCAATTATTCTTCTGGGAAAATGGGAATAGCACTTGCCGATGTAGCCGCATTTCTTGGTGCGGAAGTGCATCTGGTGTTAGGTCCTGTTTCAATTATGCCTTCAAATCAGGATATAAGAATCTACAATGTAACCACTGCATCGGAAATGGCCTCAGAATGTATAAGACTTTTCCCTGAATGCGATGTTGCAATTCTTTCCGCAGCAGTTGCCGATTTCACTCCTGAATCACCTTTATCAGTAAAAATCAAAAAAACATCCGAACCTTTTTTCCTTAAACTTGTGCCAACAATAGATATTTCATTTGAACTGGGACAATTAAAAAAACCTTATCAGATTATCGCAGGATTTGCACTTGAAACAGATAATGAGCTCGAGAATGCGATCGAAAAACTAAAAAAGAAAAACCTCGATATCATAGTCCTTAATTCACTAAAAGACAAAGGGGCTGCTTTCGGATCAGATACAAACAAAATAACTATAATAGACAAAAACAATAATATTAATAAATTTGAGTTGAAATCGAAAAACGAAGCCGCAAAAGATATAATTTATAAAATAATTTCAATTTCCACCGAGCCAAGATGAATTTTCAACCGAAGCATATTGCCTTTATATTTATTTTGTTGTTTTTCTCGCCGATTATTTATTCTCAGGAACTGAATTGTAATGTTCAGGTTTCAGCACAGAAGATTCAGGGCACAAACAGACAGGTATTTATCACTATGCAGAGAGATATTTACGAGTTCATGAATAATACAGTATGGACTAACATGATAATAAGTTATGCTGAAAGAATTGATTGTAATTTGCTTATAAATCTCACCGATCAGTTTTCCGCCGATGAGTTCCGCGGCACCATTCAGATTCAGCTCCGCCGTCCTGTTTTCAATACAACATACAATACGACGATGCTGAACTTTATTGACAATAACTTTCAATTCAGATATGTAGAGTTCCAGCCTTTCGAATTTGATCCGAGCATACACAAATCTAATCTTATTTCTGTTCTTGCTTATTATGCATATATAATTATAGGTATTGATGCCGACTCTTTTTCACCTGAAGGAGGTACAGAATTTTTCCAGGTTGCTGAAAAAATTGTTACCAATGCCCAGAATGCTCCTGAACCAGGCTGGAAACCATACGACGGTTCACGAAACAGAAACCGTTACTGGCTTGTTAAAAATATACTCGATAAGGAATATGCAGGAGTAAGGAAATTCTTATATGAATATCATATAAACGGACTCGACAAACTGGAATCAAGAGTAAGCGAAGCAAGAACAAATATTGTTGAAAGTCTGAGACTTTTACAGGAAACCTACAGGAGAAAACCGGATCCTTATATGTACTTTCTTCAAGTAATCCTCGATGCAAAAGCAGATGAAATAGTAAATATCTTTGCCGAAGCATTCCCTGAAGAAAAGGAAAGAGTTCTGGAAATACTAAATGAAATAGATCCGGCAAATAAGGCCAAATATCAGAAAATTACTGCAGGAAACTGAACCTTTTAACTGAATTGCAAATATGCTGATTAAATTGTATGTCAGAAATTATGTTTTTATACGCGAGCTAGATATCGGCTTCACTAAAGGGTTAACGGTAATAACAGGTGAGACTGGAGCCGGAAAATCCATCCTGCTTGGAGCATTATCACTTATTCTGGGTGCAAGGGCCGATTCTTCAGCTCTCTTAAATGATTCTGAAAAATGTATTGTTGAAGGCACTTTCAATATTGAAGATTATGGGCTGGAAGAATTCTTTGAAAAGAACGACCTGGAATATGACAAGACAAGCATTATTCGACGCGAAATCAATCCGGCAGGAAAATCGAGAGCTTTTATCAATGACATACCGGTAACACTTAACGTTCTAAAAGAGCTAGGCGATAAACTTATTGATATTCATTCACAGCATGAAAACCTGATGCTTAATGAATCTATTTTTCAACTTAATGTGATTGATACTTTTGCAGGAAATTTTTTATTAAGAGAATCCTATAAACAATTTTATAAGAATTATAGAAAACTTGAAAGAGAATATAATGATTTGAAGGGAAAAGCCGAAAAAAACCGGTCAGACCTTGAATATTACAGGTTTCAGCTTAATCAGCTTTTGGAAGCAAAATTGGTTGAAAATGAGCAGGAAGAACTCGAACGAGAACAGGCGGTTCTTGAGCATGCCGGTGAGATTAAAGCTTATCTAAGTACCGTTGTTTCTATGCTTTCATCTGATGATGCTTCGGTGCTGGGAATAATGAGCCGATTAAAACAAATTATGAGTAAGGTTAAAGAGCTATTACATGGTACTGAGACCATTGCCGAAAGAATCAATTCAGCATATATTGAACTTGATGATATTAATTCGGAAACCGAAAAAATACTTTCACAAATTGAAGATGACCCTCAAAAACTAGAAGCTATTAATGAGCGTCTCGACTTTATATACTCCCTTTTGCAGAAACACAGACTTAAAAGCCTTAATGAACTGATAAACAAAACACATGAGTTGCAGGAATTTGTAAATTCGATTGTGTCTGGCGATGACCATCTGGGTGAACTTGAAAAAATACTCGAATCAAGTTATAAAGAGCTGATTGCCAATGCCGAAAAGCTTTCGGATGCCAGAAAAAAAACAATTCCTGATATTGAGAATAAAGTAACTGAAATGTTGAGGCAATTAGGCATGCCTAATGCAAAATTCAGAATAATACTTACTCAAACAGAAGACCTTTCTGAAACAGGGACCGATAGGGCAGATTTTCTCTTTTCGGCAAACAGAGAGGTACCACCTGAGAGCCTGACCAAAATAGCTTCAGGAGGTGAACTGTCAAGAGTGATGCTTACTCTTAAATCTCTTATGAGCAGCGTCGGTAATCTTCCTACAATAATTTTTGACGAAATTGACTCGGGCGTATCTGGCGAAGTTGCTGATAAAGTTGGACAAATACTTGCAGGAATGGGTAAATATATGCAGGTTATTAATATCACTCATCTTCCTCAAGTTGCAGCAAGAGGGAATATACATTACCATGTTTATAAGGATGATTCCGGACAATCAACAATTACTCGTATAAAAAGATTATCCGATGAAGATAGAATTCTTGAGGTTGCTAAACTTCTGAGTGGGAGAGAAGTAACTCCGGCGGCTTTGAAAAACGCCCGTGAACTTATCGAGGCTGCAGCAGGAAATGAAACTTAGATAGTTAATTAATTGTCGTTATCATAAGGTTTACTAAAAATAATGAAGAAATAGTTTTATTTCTTTATGGGAAATATTTGTTTTAAAGTATCATAAAAATTAACATTGCCAAAATTTATTTATTCCGGTAACCTCAGATTACCATAGAAAATATGGTAAGGGGAATAAATTTTTTATTTCAATTGATTTGACATTTGATGTTAAACATTTTTAAATATAAAATTTTCGTTTGTAAAAATTTTATAAAATTGTGAATTCAAAAATAATCAATGACAAAGAAAAAACTTCTAATAACTAAACCGCTTGATACTCTTTTAAATGAATCTAAAGATACGGGCGGCTTAAAAAGAACATTAACGGTAAGTAATCTTGTTACGCTCGGCATTGGAGCAATAATAGGTGCCGGAATATTTGTATTATCTGGGCAGGCTGCAGCACAGTTTGCAGGGCCAGCTATAGTTATTTCATTTATTATTTCAGGTATTGCTTGTTGTTTTGCCGGCTTATGCTATGCCGAATTCGCATCTATGATACCTGTTGCAGGAAGTGCTTATACTTATGCCTATGCAACACTTGGTGAATTTCTTGCATGGATTATTGGATGGGATTTGATACTCGAATATCTTTTTGCAGCATCCACTGTATCGGTTGGATGGTCGGGCTATGTTGTTAGTTTTCTTCGTGACTTTAATATTAATATTCCTCCTCAGTTTACAGATGCTACTGGAACTATTCTTATAAATGTTCCGGAAATGGGCTGGATGAATAAAAGCAATGCAATACATTCAATCACAAACTCGGGCATAAATATTGACTCATTACCATATGTCACCTGTATTATGAACCTTCCGGCAATGTTTATAATTGCTCTTCTGACAATACTCCTTGTGATCGGAATAAAAGAGTCGGCCAATTTTAATAATATAATGGTCATAACCAAAGTATCGGTTATAATTATTTTTGTTAGTGTGGGTTTTATGTTCGTTAAATCATCCAACTGGCATCCATTTATTCCTCCAAATAAGGTCGAAAGTACTCCTATTTCCGAGTATAGTTCTTTATGGGGATGGATAAAGGCATATTCACATGAATTCGGCAAATATGGAATAAGTGGCATATTCAGAGGAGCAGGTGTAATTTTCTTTGCATATATAGGATTTGATGCTGTTTCTACTGCTGCACAGGAAGCAAAAAATCCGCAGAAAGATATGCCGGTCGGAATCCTCGGTTCACTTGCAATTTCTACCGTATTATACATACTGGTTGCAATTGTTCTTACAGGAATTGTCAGTTATACGAAACTTAATGTTGCCGACCCTGTTGCAGTAGGAGTAAATGCTATGGGACCTGGAATGTTCTGGCTGAGGCCTATTGTTAAAATAGCAGCTATTGCTGGTTTAAGTTCCGTTATACTGGTAATGTTACTAGGGCAACCTAGGATATTTTTTGCAATGTCAAAAGACGGTCTTCTACCACCTGTATTTTCGAAGGTTCATCCAAAATTCAAAACTCCATGGGGCAGCACTATAATCACAGGTACTGTGGCAATGATAATTGCAGGCATTTTACCTATTAGCATACTTGGAGAACTGGTTTCAATAGGAACTCTGCTTGCGTTTGTAATTGTTTGTATAAGTGTCATTATCCTGAGAAAATCAAAACCTGATATTAAGAGGCCTTTTCGTACTCCAGGTGTACCTGTTGTGCCTATCCTGGGAGCTTTCATCTGCTTTCTTCAAATGGCCGCATTACCTCTTGCAACATGGCTAAGACTTATAATATGGATGCTTATAGGTTTTTGCATTTATTTCTTTTACGGGATAAAACACAGTAAATTACGGCTTAATGAGAAAAGCGATTAGATAACTATTGCTAGCAATCTTTTGTAAATCAAAATCGTTAAAGTTTATCTGAAAAGACCGAATAAGGTAGTTCTCTGAGATTATACCTCGAGGCCATAACTTCTCCGTATGCACCTGCCGACCGGATTGCCAATATGTCGCCTCTTCTTGTTTCGGGTAGCTCGACAAACTTACCGAATGTATCCGACGATTCACATATCGGACCAACAACATTATAGCGTAACGGCTTTAGAGAGGATGTAAGATTTTCAATTTTATGATAAGCCTGATATAATGCCGGACGTATGAGATCGGTCATACCCGCGTCAATAACTGCGAATTTTGCATTACTACCGTTTTTTATATAAAGTACTCTTGAAATCAACGACCCACATTGACCGGTAATTGACCTTCCCAGTTCAAAATGAAGCTCCTGCCCGGCATAAATATTTACCAGTTCTTTGAATACGCCGAAATAGTCGTGGAAGGCAGGATAGGAATCAGGGTTATAGTAATCTATTCCGAGCCCACCGCCAGCATTGATAATCTTGGGATTAAATCCCTGTGAACTAAACCAGTCGGAAATTTCATTTATTCTTATGCAAAGACTTTTAAAAACCTGCATTCTGGTAATCTGGGAGCCTATGTGAAAATGAATGCCAACAAAACTCAAATTTTTCAAATGTCTGAGTTTTTCTACAGTTTGGTCGAGTTCAGCCATTGTAATGCCGAACTTACTTTCCTCTATGCCTGTAGTAATGTAATTATGAGTATGTGCGTCAATATGCGGATTTATTCTGAGTGCAATATTCTGATTTAATCCCAGCTTCTCTGCAAATGAATTGAGGATTTCAAGTTCCTGAATAGATTCACAATTAAAACAATAAATCCCAGCTTTTAGTGCATTTAAAATTTCATAGTCCGATTTACCTACGCCGGCAAACATTATATTATCAGGACTAAAGCCGCATTCCATGGCTCGTTCTATCTCGTTCCAGGTTACACAATCGGCTCCGAATCCATAAGAAGAGATAATTTTAAGAATTTCAGGATTAAAATTGGCTTTTACGGCATAATGTATCTTATATCCATATTTTCCTGCTTCTTCTCTTAATGTGTCCAGAGTTTTTCTAAGGACATTAATATCATAATAATAAAAAGGTGTCCTCAGATTTTCAAATTTGCCAACAGGGAAATTAACCGCCATAGATTTCGGGAAAAAGATGTTCATTCAAAAGACGAAGAGCATTTATTTTATTTTTTGTATCTATTAAAAGCGAAATACTGTGCGGACTTCCTCCATAATCAATCATTTTAATAGGAATCGTATTTAGCGCTTCAAATATTTCAGGAGCAGAACCGGGGCGATCGGTCCGGAAATCTCCAACAATACATATTATCGACTGGTTTTCTTCAACTTCAACCTGCCCCAGCTCTTTAAGTTCTTTAACTATATGACTGAGATTTTCAGGATTATCAATAGTTAATGCCACAGATATTTCCGATGTTGTAACCATATCAATTGGGGTACGGTAGGTTTCAAAGATTTCAAAAATTTTTCTCAGAAAACCGTATGCCATCAACATACGGTCGGACTTTATTCTGATTGCTGTTATGCCGTCTTTGGCTGCTACGGCTTTGTAATCTTTAAAATCGTATTTGTGCGTTATGATTGTTCCCGGGTCGTCGGGCTGCATAGTATTCTTCAGCCTTACCGGAATGTTTTTTTCCCGGGCCGGATTAATGGTTGAAGGATGAAGAATCTTAGCACCAAAATATGCCAGCTCTGCAGCTTCGTCAAAGGACAATTCCCTGACAGGGAAAGTGTTTTCAACATATCTCGGATCATTGTTATGAAAGCCATTTATATCTGTCCATATCTGTATTTCACTTGCACTAACTGAAGCACCAACCAGCGACGCAGTATAATCGCTTCCGCCTCTTTTCAGATTGTCAATTTCACCAAACGAATTTCTGCAAATAAATCCCTGTGTGATAATAATATTATAATCCGGATAATTGCTGAGTTCACGATTGAGATTTTCAGTTATATAGTATAAATCAGGCTCGCCATATTTATCAATTCTCATAAAATTAAGAGCAGATATAAGAGCCGATTTAATATTCATCTCCTGTAAAAGGAGATGGAAAAGCGTTGTGGAAATAATTTCGCCTCGTGACACAATGATTTTTTCCTGATTTTTTGAAAAATCGCCGTTTATTAAATCTGAAATTAAATTGAAATGATCGTCAATTAATTCAGTAGCAAGTAGTTTTGTATCTTCTTTCTCATATAGTTCATTAATCACATCATGATATTTTTTCCGCAAAGATTCAATTCTTCCTGCGGCACCAGTTTTGTTGCCTGAAGAAAGCATCTCCGTTATCTCAAGTAAAGCATTTGTTGTTCCTGACATAGCCGACAATACAACAATGACTTTTTCATCCGTATTTATTAAATCTACTATTGATCTCATTCTTTCAGGGGTTCCAACAGATGTTCCCCCGAACTTCATAATTTTCATCTTTCCCTTCTTAATGTAATTTTAATGAATTATTGAACTATAAAATGTTAAAGAAAAAATATTTTTTGTTTACGTATTTAAAAAATGAACATTTAAATAATATAATTTATAAGGTTGCAAAAATATATTTTTTATTTATATAGAAATTTCAAATGGAATATTTTAATAATGAATTATCAGGAATAAGTTTTCGTAAAAATTTGTATTTTTGCAATCGCAATTGTGACAAAGTATGTTCATTGAAATAGTGAGCCCGGAACAATGATATGGATTGACTATATGATAGTTTATGCCGAGTGAATGATAAGTTTTTTAACAAAGAAATAAGCTGCTTTCAGGCCTTAAAGCTATTGTGCCGTTAAGCCTTTGTACCGTTATATACTTTTATAAGCCCAGATGGCGGAATTGGTAGACGCGCTAGTTTCAGGGACTAGTGTCAGCAATGATGTGCAGGTTCGAGTCCTGTTCTGGGCACCAAAATAAAGCACAGAGCATGGGGCTCAGAGCTTAGAGTATTATCATTTTCTTAGCTCTGTGCCCTGTGCCCTGAGCAATAAAAGCCCAGATGGTGGAATTGGTAGACACGCTACTTTGAGGGGGTAGTGCCGGTAACGGTGTGCAGGTTCGAGTCCTGTTCTGGGCACCAAAGTGAAGCACAGAGCAAAGAGCAAAAGGCACAGAGAGTTTAATATTTTTCTGTGCCATTTACTCTGAGCAATAAAAAGCTTAAAATACAGACACTTTGCACTAGTAGATTATTGCATCATAAATTGCCTGTAATATTTCAGTGCGAATATTCATTTCTGAGAGTTTATTGTTGTTCCTTGTCGGGTATACTCTGTTGCAAAGGAACACGTAACTAATCTCCCATATTGGATCCACCCATACGAAAGTGCCGGTAAATCCTGAGTGTCCGAAACTTTCAGGCGACACACTATATGTAGGATAAGTATCTTTTGGAGGAAGGGAGGAATTTTCGAGCAAAGGTTTGTCAAAACCAAGTCCACGCCTGTTTTTATTTTCCGGAAACTGTACTCTTGTATATTCCCTCATAACATTTTCACTAATAAATTGTTCACCGCCATAAGTTCCCATCCTGCGGTAAAGTTCCATTAGTTTTATAAGGTCATTCCCGGTTGCAAACAGGCCTGCATGTCCTGAAATTCCTCCTAGCATGGCTGCTGCTTCGTCGTGTACCGTTCCATGAATCAATTGTTTTCTAAAAAGAGAATCATACTCGGTTGGGACAATTCTTTCAAGTGGATTTTTACGCCATGGATTGAAACAGATATCGAATGCCCCTATCTTGCGGTAAATACTATCAGTAACAAGTTCATACCACTTCTGTCCACTAAGTCTTTCGATAATATCAGGAACAATAATAAATGTCAAGTCGGAATAAAGATATTTTTTCTCATTGCTTACCGGGCTTTTCTTTATTTCACGGAAAATCTTTTCCCTGTAGTTTTTATGAATATAAAGACCATTAGCTACAGTTAGCGGGTATTTCGACGAATATTCATGGCTGAAAGTACGGGGTTTGAATTCACCATTCTTTTTTATAGTCTCTTTCCAGAAAGGAATCCAGGCAACAAGACCAGCCTGATGAGCAAGCATGTCTCTCAAAAGAAGTTCGGATTTATTCGACCTTTTGAATTCAGGAAGATAATTACCGAGTTTTTCATCAGGTGAAAATAAACCCCTGGAGTTAAGTACCATCAATGCGGGCGTCGCGGCAGATACCTTGGTAACCGAAGCGAGATCGTATAAATCATTTTCGGTAACAGGCGTTTTGTTTTCATAAGTATGATAACCATAGCATTTGTGAAAGATTACCATTCCTTTCCTGGCAACAATTATCTCACAGCCAGGATAAGCTTTCTCTGAAATGCCTAAGTTGGCAATAGAATCAATCTTTGATTCAAGTTTTGCCGATGATACTCCTGCATTTTCTGGCAGTCCATATTTTAACCTTATATTGCCAGGTGTTATCAAACCGTATCCTGCCGGATAATTTTTATTTATAGTCACCGGGAGCTTTCCTTTTCCTTCTATACCTCCGAAGATTAGCTGTGCTGACAGGTCTTCTGTAAAAACATTATTCTGGTAGGCAAGCAAAAGCACTGACGAGTTGCTTAATGCATCAATTTTGTTAATTAAATAGGGATTGCCGAACCAGCTTATAATACATTTATTCTGATTATTAAGTTTTTCGACCAGAAGGTTTAAACTGTCTGCAATTGTATAATTTGAAGGTATCCTGTCGGGAGCATATATGCCGGCAACTACCATGTCATAACGTTTCAGGCTATCCAGAAGTGTGCCGATATTCTTATCATTAAATCTATTTATATAATAATTGTCTGTTACTGTATAAGATGCAACTCTTTTCTGAAATATTGTCGGTTCATTTTTACCTACTGCGAGAGTCGCTATTTTTAATTTATCGAGTTGCCTCATAGGAATGACATTCTCATTATTATTCAATACTGTCAGGGCGGATGCATAAAGTTCTCTGATGAGTGCTGAGGTTGAAGGGGACATAAGGGCTTCTTTAAGGTTATAAGTTTCAATTTGCGTATTTGAATTCAGGCCTGACCAGTATTTCAATGCAAGAACCTTTCTGCATTTTTCATTAATATCGGCTTCTGTAATATTTCCTTTCTTTATATGTTCCATTAAATAATTTGTAGTAGATACAGGATCAACTACATATTCAAGGACATCCATTCCAGCTTTTAGAGAAAGCATTTCCACATCGGATTTTGTAGAATATTTTGTAATTCCTCCCATATTCATTGCATCCGATATTATCAAGCCCTGGAAACCGAGTTCGTTTTTAAGGAGATCCGTAAGAACCGATCTTGATATAGTTACTGGCAGGTTGCCGTCGTGGCTTAGAGCAGGCACTGAAAGATGCCCCGGCATTATGCCTGCAATTCCGTTATTTATAAGGATTTTGAACGGGACAAGTTCAATCGAATCAAGCCTTTGACGGTTATGGACAATAACAGGCAGGTCGACGTGCGAATCTATCCCTGTATCCCCGTGACCTGGAAAATGTTTTCCTGTTGCAGCCACTCCGTAATCCTGCATGCCCTTCATGTACATTAGAGTTTTACGGCCTACATTTTCAGGGTCTTCGCCGAACGATCTGACATTAATAACCGGATTTGAAGGATTATTGTTAACATCAGCAACAGGCGCAAGGTTTATATCTACTCCAACTGTTTTAAGCATCCTTGCTATCTCGAAGCCCATTTTATAAATAAGGGAATCAACCTGTATTGCACCGAGTGTCATCTGGTATGGAAATTTTTCTATCCCCTGTAATCTCATGCCGGGTCCCCATTCAGCATCGAGAGCTACGACAGGGGGAACTTTTGAAATCTTCCTGAAGTAATTTATCATTTCAACCTGCTTTTCAGGTCTTCCCTGAAAGAAAACCAGTCCGCCGGGTTTAACTTTTTGAATAATGTCTGAAATTTCCACATCATAATCTATCCCCCTGTTTGAATATACAGCAATCCAGATAAGTTGTCCTATTTTTTCCTCAGTGGAAAGGGATTTCAACACAGAATCAACCCATGGATGATTAATATATTTTATAAAAGGAGGTTCGACTTTCTGAGCATGAATAAAAAGTGATATCATAAGGAAGAATATCACTAATAGCAGAGAGTGGATTATTTTTTTTATCATAGATATTTGTAATTCGATAGGTTAGATATAATTAGATATAAATAATAATATTGAATTTACTTTTCGTCAACAGAATAATCAGGATGAATTTGTCCGCGATTTTCAATATAAGCTTCAAGAGCTTTTTTTACCGATCCGTACCTTATAAGGAGGGATTTTGCTTCTTCTCTTTCAATGCCAATTTCTTCCATTATCATTCTAATACCTCTTTCAATGAGTTTTTTGTTGGTAAGCTGCATATTGACCATTTTGTTTCCCTTTACTCGTCCGAGTTTTATCATCACCGATGTGCTTATCATATTAAGAACCATTTTTTCGGCTGTTCCGGCTTTAAGTCGTGTGCTGCCGGTGACGAATTCAGGTCCGGTAATTACTACTATTGGATACTCGGTAACTTCTATTATTTTACCTTTGGGATTGCATGTTATACAGCCTGTGAGGATGCCGTTCTCTCTGGCTTTTATCAGTCCGCCTATAACGTATGGTGTTGTGCCCGAAGCAGCAATTCCGATCACAGTATCTTTTTTGCTTATGTTAAAAGTCATCAATTCTTCCCATGCCTTCTCAGGGTCATCCTCTGCTGCTTCAACGGCTCTTCGGATTGCAGCATCACCTCCTGCAATAAGAGCGATTATTCTGTCGTGCACTCCAAAAGTCGGAGGTATCTCCGAAGCGTCAACTACTCCAAGCCTGCCACTTGTCCCTGCCCCAAGATAAAATATTCTGCCATTTTCCCTCATCCTTTCGAGTATCTTTTCAACAAGAGCTTCAATCTGAGGTATTGCTTTTCTAACTGCACGATGAACTTTTGCATCTTCCCGATTAATATTAACGAGAATTTCATGAACAGTCATTTTTTCCAGGTTGTCAAAATTCGATGGCAATTCGGTAACGCTTATTGCTTGTCCTGTTCTTCGTGCCATATATAGTGTATATTATTGAGTATTTTCAATGTGATATTTCAATAGACCTTCCATAGGTGAAAGCAGAATTTTACCCGGTTTAAGGTGATGCATCAAAAGGAGTTCTATCAGGAATGTCTTAAAATAAAATGCCACACTTCCTGTGAAGTGTACAGGAAGGTTATACGATTCGGGGTATTGAAGGATATTCCTTATTATAAATTCATCGAAAGAAGATGTTACTATGTTTTGTAACTCAGGTATTTCAATATTTGAAGAAATGAATTTTGCAAAGCTTCCAAGAAATTTGTTTGGAAGCGGTTTTGTATAGACATTTTCCAGTATTTCTGCACGGGTTAGCTTATATGTTTCGTCGAACCTATTTATAATATCAGGAGAAACCTGTTTTTTAAGCACAGCTGATAAGAGTTTTCTACCCATTACTGCCGCACTTCCCTCATCTCCGAGAATATATCCGAGAGGAGGAACATTGGAAACGATTTTTATTCCATCATAATAGCATGAGTTTGAGCCAGTCCCCATTATACATGCAATTCCAGGTTCATTCTGACATAATCCACGGGCAGCTCCAAGAAGGTCGCTGCCGATAAAAATGCCTTTAGTTTTTATAAATGCCGAAATAGCTCTTTCGACAACATCATTCTTTGATTCACTGTTACAACCTGAACCATAAAAATATACAAAGTCGAACTCGTAGTTTTTAATAGTTTGAATTTCTTTCTTTAGTATTGAGATGATTTGTTTTGTTTCAAGGAAATAGGGATTTATTCCTTGAGAAAAAAGTGATTCGAGAGGAATACCGTTTTGAATAACTTTCCATTCGGTTTTTGTAGAGCCACTATCGGCCAGAAGTAAATTCATAACAAAAAATTCTGACATTAAAATTAGTTTTTTTATGGGAATTGAATACAGAAGTATAATAATAGATACTCGAAAATTAAAAGAGTTATTTTTCGGCTATTCAGATTTCATATAATAATATATCTTTGTTATTAAGTCGATGCATTTAATCTAAATTTATAACCGGATAAAATGTCATCTGAATCAATATATAATAATTTTAATTTTAATAATAAGAATATGAATATCAGTGATTTTACTATGGTTGAAAAGAAATTTTTTGAACGCTCCGAGCGAAAAAATTTTACAACTGCCATACCTTATATTGTGGTTCAGAATTTTCCTTCGCTTGGTCTTCTTACATCTTTGAGGTTTTTGGAGTGGGTTGCTGAAAATCCCGAAGGAGTGATAAGCCTGCCAACAGGTAAAACTCCTGAGTACTTTATAAAATGGACGAAAAAACTGCTTAGCCAGTGGGAGAAAGATGAAACAAAGAAAATAATGGAAGAAAATGGTTTCATTCTAAAAAAGAAGCCTGAGATGAAAGGTTTACATTTTGTTCAGATTGATGAATTTTATCCTATTAATCCTCTTCAGCATAACAGCTTTTACAATTATGTAATGGAATATTATATCAAAGGCTTTGGTCTCGATCCTTCCAGAGCTCTCCTTATTAATTCTGATAATATTCCGTTGGCCGAAGGCAAACACTATACAGAGGTATTTCCGGATAATAAAATTGATCTTACGCTCAGGCACAGAGAACCCGTATCGCCGATGGAAGAACTCCAGCAGGCTTCGATATTCAGAATTGACAACTGGTGCACAAATTATGAAAATCGAGTTCGTGAAATGGGCGGAATAGGATTTTTCCTTGGTGGTCTGGGACCCGACGGTCATATCGCATTCAATACTCGTGGAAGTGATCATAATTCGACAACAAGGCTTACTGCTACAAACTTCGAAACACAGGCAGCCGCAGCAAGTGATCTGGGCGGTATAGAAATTTCGAGAAATCGTCTTGTTATAACTATCGGACTTGGAACAATTACATTCAATACTGATGGAGTCTCAATCATTTTTGCTGCTGGCGAGGCTAAAGCAGGCGTAATAAAAGATGCACTTGAAAACAAGCCCGATAATCTTTATCCTGCAACGGTACTTAACAGACAGAAGCATGCCAGATTCTATCTCACAGAAGGTGCTTCTTCTCAACTCAACGATACTATTGAAAAATATTATAGAGAAGGCGAATGGACTTTCGGAAAAACCGAGAAAGCAGTATATGACCTTTGCATCAAAATAAATAAATATGCGCATAATCTGACACTGGATGATCTTAAGAATGACAGATATTGCAATCTTATTCCGGATATGGGTCTGAAAACAGTCCATGCCGTGATAAACTCCACTAAACAAAAGATAGACGAAGGAGTGAAAAATGAATGTAACCAGGTATTTCTTCATACCGGGCCCCATCACGACGATATTATGCTTGGTATTTTTCCATGTATTATCCGACAGCTTCGTGAAAAAACAAACGATTTTCATTTTGCTATTATGACTTCCGGATTCACTTCCGTTACTAATGCCTATCTTAAAAAACTTCTCGTTGCAACTCTTGAACATATAAGAGACGGGAAAATTCAGATGTTGAAATATCCTGATTTCTTTGAATCGGGATATAAGTTTAAGTTCGATAAAGACGTAAGTCATTACCTTGATAAGGTTGCCGACAGAGATGAAGCTGGCAAACTGCGAGGTATATGCCATAGAATGACCAGAGCTGTAGTTGATATATATAAAGTGAAATCAAAGGAGGAATTGATTGAACAGATTGAGAAAAATATTAAAATTATAGATTCGAGCTATAGCGGTGAAAAAAATCCTCCTGATATACAAAGGCTTAAAGGTATGATAAGAGAATATGAGGAAGAGCTTGTTTGGGCTCATTATGGCGTAAAGGTTCAAAATATTGAGCATCTCAGGCTTGGGTTTTATACCGGAGATATTTTTACACCGTTGCCTCAACGTGATCGGGATATTCAACCTATCCTGAATTTACTGAGAAGAATAAAGCCTACCGTACTCAGCCTTGCATTCGACCCTGAAGGCTCGGGCCCCGATACTCATTACAAAGTTCTTCAGGCAATAGCCGAAGCTCTTAGACAATGGAGAAAAGAAGAAGATATCTCTTCATTGCGGATAATAGGCTATAGGAATATATGGTATAAGTTTCACCCGGCAGAAGCAAATGTCTTTACCTCTGTTTCTCTTAACTCAATGGCTGTGCTCGAATGGTCGTTCAAAAATTGTTACAAAAGCCAGTATGAGGCATCCTTCCCAAGCTACGATTACGATGGTCCCTTCAGTGAACTATCACAGAAAATATGGGTTGAACAATTTAAGAAGGTGCAGCTTATTCTCGGGAAAGATTTCTTCTATGAAAATGAAAGTCCTAAAATAAGGGCAACACATGGAATGATTTTCCATAAAGAAATGAAAATAGATGAATTCCTGAAATATGCACTTGAACTTGAACAAAGTGTTGAAGGGATTTTGTAAGTCAGTAAATCCTTCACTGTCGTTGCTTCTATTTTAACAGGAAAATTGAGACATGAAAGATTAAACAAGGATTTTATGTTTTGCTAATAAACAGAATATGATTAAGGATGAATTGCTTAGCCTGCTTTTCAGAGAGTTCACAGGCAAAAGCCCGGAGTCTCTAACTGTTTTGCCTAAATCAGGCTCTGACAGAATATATTGTCGAATGGTACGCGGAGATTTTTCAGTACTTGGAGTTTGGAATCCTAACCGAAAGGAAAATGATGCTTTTACAGGTTTTGCTTCAAGTTTAAGCCGCGCCGGTCTCCGTGTGCCAAGGGTTTTCAAATATTTACCTGAAGAAATGGTTTATCTTACTGAAGACCTTGGCGATCTCGACCTCTATGCCTGGTCGCAACATAAAGGTAATGAGGAAATTAGAGATATGTATAAAAATATACTGCATGAATTGCTTGAATTTCAGTTCGATGCCGATAAATTTATAGATTATGAGTTATGTTACCCACGAAAAAAATTCGACAGAAACTCCGTGATGTGGGATCTTAATTATTTTAAATATATGTTCCTGAAACTTTCAGGAACCGGATTTAATGAGCAACTCCTGGAGGAGGATTTTATTAAAATTGCCGATATAATTGAAAGTGTCTGGTCAAACGGATTTCTTTACCGCGACTTTCAGTCGAGGAATATCATGCTGAAGGAAGGCATACCATGGTATATAGACTTTCAGGGCGGAAGAAAAGGAGCCCCGCACTATGATGCTGCTTCTTTGCTTTTAGATCCTTATGTGGAGCTCGAAGAAGAGCTTCACGACGAACTGTTAGATCACTATGCCAGTGAACTGAATTCAAGAATGAAAATTGATATGTCTAACTTTTTGGACGAATATAGAATTTTTGGTTTAGTAAGGCTCCTCCAGGCACTTGGGGCTTATGGCTTCAGAGGACTTTATGAAAGGAAACCGAATTTTGCTACAAGTATCCCTTCTGCTGTCCGACAACTTGAGCGACTGTTCAAAAATGAAAAATTACGTATAAATTTTCCTGAATTATTACGTATAACCGAAAGTCTTGCTTCTAACTTGAGCAGAACAGACTTAACTATTCGTTCAAAACCTACAGTTATAATAGAGACTTTTAGTTTTAAAAAAGGAATCCCGGAAACATTTATTTCCGACGGCGGATTTATGTTTGATTGCCGGCACCTGACACTCCCGCCTGAAGTATCAGGCCTTCAAAATTTTACCGGAAGAGACAGAAAAGTGATTGAGTTTTTCGATTACCAGAAGGACATGGAAGTAATGATAGAAAATGTCGGAAGGTTAATAACAGCTTCACTTTCAGACGGAAATCAATTAGATTCCAGGACAAGAAGGATATGTTTCGGATGCGCTTCAGGAAGACTTTCATCGGTTTATTGTGCCGAACGGATTGCATCTATGCTTAAAGATGTTAATCTGGCCAATGTAATCGTATTTCACCATGAAATAAGGTAAGTTTCTATAATTTATGGAACGTCCGTTAAAAACGATGATTTTTGCGGCAGGCCTTGGTACAAGGCTGAAGGACATAACAAAAGATATCCCCAAAGCTCTTGTTGATTTAAACGGCAAAACTGCCCTTCAAATTGCAGTTGAGAAAGCTACTCAATATGGCTTCGGTGATATTATTATCAATATTCATCACCACGCAGGCCTTATGAGGGCGGAGGCTGAACGATTGAATAACCTCGGCTACCATATAACAATATCGGATGAAAGTGATTTGCTCCTCGAAACAGGTGGTGGTTTATATAAAGCCAGATGGTTTTTCGATAACAGACCATTTCTGATTTATAATGTGGATGTGATTACTAATCTGGACATTAATAAGCTGTACAAATTTCACCTTGAGAATAATGGAATTGCATCACTCGCAGTAAAAAATCGTCCGGATACAAAATATTTCCTTACAGGCGATGACGGTCTTCTTGCAGGCTGGTGCAATACTTCGACAGGTGAGGAAATTATTGTCAGAAATGCCGGAGAACTCGTAAAAATTGGTTTCACAGGAATACACATAGCCGACCCTGAAATATTCGGTTACATGAAAGAAGGAATTTACTCTATGACAACTTTTTACCTCGAAATAGCTCGTTTACATAATATTTATACTTTCAGGCACGATGAAGATTACTGGTTCAATATAGGCACTCCTCAGGAGCTGGAAGAAGTAAGAAGATTCTTTTCAGGAAAATGACACTGAATTATTTATGAATTTATTTTTTCCAGAAAGATTTCGAAAAGACAACAAACACAGTAAGTATTTCAAGCCTTCCAAGAATCATAACAAAACAAAGAATTAGTTTGCTTATACCATTGAGGTGAAAATAATTGCTCATTGGTCCAACAGTGCCTATACCCGGTCCAATACCTGCCAGACAGGTTGCTGTCGCACTTGCTGAAGTGGGGATATCGTTCCCTGTTATTGTCAGAAGTAGTGTGGCGGCAAAGAAAATGAATAAATACAGCATTATAAAAGAGAGTATTGACCCTATTGTGTTTTCCGTTATGGCTTTGCCGTTGAATCTGACCATCGTAACTGACGACGGATGTGTAAGTTTAATGAAAACGTTCTTGAAACTCTTTAGAGCTATCAGATGTCTTGCCATTTTTATCCCGCCGCTTGTTGAGCCCGTACAACCACCCGACAACATCAAAAGAAAAATAAGCATAATGCCAGCCTGCGGCCACAACAGATAGTCGGCTGAGGTAAATCCCGTACATGTAATGATTGAAATTGTTTGAAAAAAGCCTTCTCTAAATGCCGGCTCAGGTAGTTTAAATCCTTTTGTAATAAGAATAACCGATGAAAGCGTCCCTGCAATTAAAACTACAGCAATGTAAAACCACAATTCATCATTCTGTTTTATCTTTTTAAAATTCATTTTGACAGCATAGTAATAAACTACACTGCTTGTCCCGGCAAGAAACATAAATATCATAATAACATATTGACTGTATGACGAAAAATTTACCAGACTTGTATTTTTTGTCGAGAAGCCCCCTGTTGCCACTGTTGCGAAAGAATGACAAACGGCATCGAATAAATTCATATCGCCTGCCGTAAGTAATATAATTTCCGAAATACTTAATGTAAGGTATATCATTAATAATCTGAAAGCTATAGAACTTGCTCGGGGAGAAATTTTTTCCATGAGTGACGATTCAAGCGTGAAAAGCCTGTACCCTGTGACTTTCAGAGAAGGGAAAATCAGAACTACCATAACAATTATTCCAAGTCCTCCTATCCATTGAGTAAGACTTCTCCAGAAAAGTATAGAGTGTGGCAGTACTTCCACATCGGCTAAAGCCGATGCACCTGTGGTTGAAAATCCTGATGTGGACTCGAAACATGAGTTAATAAATGAACAAGTTCCACTGAAAATATAAGGAAGTGAACCAGCTAAAGATACAAGTAACCATGATAATGTTACACTTAAATAGGTGTCTCTGGTACTTGCATTAGAAAGATCGCTCTTATGAAAAATTAAATATAAAATAGCCGCAGGCAAAAAAATTACCAGACACGAATAAATAAAAGGAAGAGCATCCTCCTTATAAAACAAAGCTATAGGAATGCAGGCAAAAAATGAAACTACCTCTATCAACAATATTGTGCTGATTACCCTGAGAATTACAGGAAGGTTAAATAGCTTCATCTCATCATTAAATTTTAATAAATTGAATGGCAAATTTAATCCATATCAAAAGATGATATGTAGAAAACACAATAAAATCTTATTTTATGTGATGATAGCAAATACTGAAAACAGTTTATTTTGATTTTATTCAACTTCTAATGGCTTAAAATATTATCTTTGAATTTCCGCGAAGATTATAAAAAGTAAATTCAGGTTGATCGCAAATTAATTAATAAATAATTGTAATATAATTCTTATGGGTAAAATAATGATAATTGGTGCAGGGGGTGTTGGAACCGTTGTTGCTCATAAATCGGCCTCCCTACCTGAGGTTTTTAGTGATATTCTGCTTGCCAGCCGTACAAAGTCTAAATGTGATGCAATTGCGGCAAGAATAGGCGGCGACAGGATTAAAACAGCCCAGGTCGACGCCGACGATGTTCCACAACTGGTAAAACTAATAAAATCGTTTAATCCTGATATAGTTGTAAACGTTGCACTTCCGTATCAGGATCTCAATATCATGGATGCATGCCTTGAAACAGGAACTTCTTATCTCGACACTGCAAATTATGAACCTCTTGATGAAGCAAAATTCGAATATAAATGGCAGTGGGCATATAATGATAGATTCAGGGATGCGGGAATAACTGCTATCCTTGGTTGCGGATTCGATCCAGGAGTTACATCTGTATTTACAGCATGGGCCGCCAAACATCATTTTGATGAGATTCATTATCTTGATATTGTTGATTGTAATGCAGGCAGCCATGGAAAACCTTTTGCCACAAATTTTAATCCTGAAATAAATATAAGAGAGATTACACAAAAAGGAAAATTCTGGGAAAACGGGAAATGGATATATACGAACCCCCACGAAATTCATAAGCCTCTTACATATCCGAATATTGGTCAGAGGGAATCATATCTTATTTATCATGAGGAACTCGAATCTCTGGTAAAAAATTTTCCAACATTGAAACGTGCCCGTTTCTGGATGACTTTCGATCAGGAATACCTTACTCACCTTCGGGTTATTCAAAATATTGGTATGGCAGGTATTGAGCCTATTCTTTTCGAAGGGCGTGAAATAATTCCTTTACGTTTTTTGAAGGCTTTACTGCCCGATCCAGGTGAACTTGGAGAAAACTATAAAGGTGAAACTTCGATAGGATGCCGTATCAGAGGTATAAAAGACGGTAAGGAGAAAACATTATATATATATAATAATTGCAGCCACGAAGTTGCATATAAAGAAACTGGCACACAGGCAGTGAGTTACACTACTGGCGTTCCGGCAACTATTGGAGCTATGATGTATATTAAAGGCTTATGGAAAGCCCCTGGTGTTTTTAATGTCGAGGAATTCGACCCTGATCCATTTATGGAACAGTTAAACCTTCTTGGCTTACCGTGGAACGTACTGCAGGATGTTGACCTCGAACTTTAATTAATACCTGTTTTTAGGATGCCTGTTGATTATTTCAAGATTCCATCACCTTGTTTCGTAATAGATGAAGAGAGATTAAGAAATAATCTCTCCCTTTTACGCTATACTGCCGAAGAGTCGGGAGCCGAAATCATACTTGCCCTTAAGGCTTTTGCAACCTGGGGTGTATTCGGAATAATAAAGGAATATACTTCCGGTGCAGCAGCAAGCTCCCTGAATGAAGCCCGTCTGTGTTACGAGGAGTTGGGAACAAAGGCACATACTTATGCTCCGGCCTTCAAGGAGAAAGAATTTCCTGAAATACTGAAATATAGCTCGCATATTTCATTCAACTCAATCGAACAATACCTGAAATATTTTCCATATATCAAAAATTCAACGGAGAAAGTATCTTCAGGACTCAGGATTAATCCGGAATTTTCTGAAATCAATATCGGCCTTTATAACCCTTGTACTCATGGATCAAGGCTTGGAGTAACGGCAGAAAAACTATCTGATGGACTTCCTGAAGGAATTGAAGGCCTTCATTTTCACGTGCTTTTCGAGAATGATTCTTATGTTCTCGAGAAGGTCTTAAACGTTGTAGAACAAAAATTCAGCAGTTTTTTCCCATATCTGAAGTGGCTGAATATGGGCGGTGGACATCTTATAACACGCAAAGGATATGATCTGGCACATCTTGTGAAGATTCTCAAAAAGTTCAGAGAAAAATGGGGCCTCGAAATAATTCTTGAACCAGGGAGCGCATTTGCATGGGAAACCGGTGAACTGGTTGCCACTGTTGAGGATATCGTCGAAAACAATGGCATTAAGACTGCTATACTCGATGTGTCATTCGTTGCTCACATGCCCGACTGCCTTGAAATGCCTTATAAACCCGTTATATTAAATGCAGTTGAGCCTGAGGCCGGCAAATACATTTACCGTATGGGCGGAAATTCATGCCTGGCAGGCGACTTTATGGGCGACTGGGGTTTCGATAAGGAGCTGAAACCAGGCGACAGAATTATTTTTCTGGATATGATTCATTATACAATGGTCAAAACCACAAATTTCAACGGCGTTACTCACCCGTCAATAGGAATATGGACAAAACAGGGAGAATTCCGGCTTATTAAAGATTTCGGTTATAACGACTATAAATCAAGACTTTCCTGAACAGAAATCAATTTTATTAATATTTTAATAAGATAATATCATAGATAATATCATTTTTATTTAAGAAATCATTGATGAAAAATATTAAGATATTACACTTTATTACTTTAATTCACTTTTTTATTTTAAATTCTCTTCAAGAAAATAATGATTTTTATATATTTGCCATACCTTTAAAAAAACGAAAAAGTATTGATAAAACCAAATTAATTTTCTTAACTAAATGAATATGAAGCGTATAATAAATATTACAAGTTTTCTGGCTTTATTTGCCATAATCGGTACAGATCTAAATGCACAGACTCGAAGTGATGTAATAGCAGCATACAATGAAGGGGCAAAGGTTGTGCAGACCGATGTCAAAGCTGCTATAGAAGCATTCGAGAGGGCAATAACACTAGCCGACAAGGTAGGAGCTGAAGCCGCCGACCTAAAAGAAAAAGCTATTAAAGTTCTGCCAGGGTTGTATATCAAAGTTGCGGCCGATGCTATTAATGAAAAAAAGCCGCTTCCGGAGATAATGAAAGCTGCAAAATCAGCTGTGGCTGCAACAGAAAAATATGGCAGCCAGAGTCAGAAAGAGAATGCTTCCAGAATTATGGTTCAGGCATACAATATGCTGGCAACCGACTATTTTAATAAGAACGACCTTGATAATGCTATGCTTACATTTGACAGCCTTCTGGCTATAAATCCTGATTATGTTAACGCAATCTATAACAAGGCCTTAATATATTTAAAACAAAATAATGCCGATGCTTTTGAACAAACTATTGATATTGTTATTGAAAAGCTGAAAAGTGCAAACGATACTGCAAGAGTTAGACAGATTTCATTGCAGGCTCTTGAGTATTTCCGTGCTGCAGGTTCTATGGCAAACCAGTCAGAGAAACTTGATGAAGCACTTGCATTGCTTAACAAAGCTGCAAAATACGGCGACGACAAAGATCTCTTTTATTATTTTTCCGATGTTTATAATAAACAGAAGAATTTCACTAAGGGAGAAGAGTATGCCCGACGCGGACTCGCTCTTGAGACAGGCGGGCCCGAAGCAAAAGCTAAATTTTACTTTCAGATTGGCATCGCACAAGCAGGCAAAGGACAAACAGCCGAAGCATGCGCTTCATTCAAGAATGCTATGTTTGGCCCATTTGCCGAACCTTCAAAAGCTATGAGGACTAATTTGAAATGCCAGTAAACTGCACTGAGTCAATAAAAGTATAAGACTAATTCTTGTAATTCACAACCTCTTCAAATGGTTTTCTTGGTGTTGCTGCAGAAACGGCATCCACACTTTTATCTTTGTTGCCAATTCGCAACACTACGATAGGCCGATAACCTTCTGGAATCTTATAAGCTACCCGTTTTTGATTTACCGCTGCTACAGGCCCACCGTAAATCCTGGCTCCAAGTCCAAGACCTTCGGCCGCTACAAACATACTATGTGTAGCCAGCCCGCAGTCGAAATCAACATTAACACCGACCTGTTGTGTTTCTGATCCTGACACAATTATCAGTACATTTCCGGCTACCGCATCTTTTATTATTTCCTTCATAGTGGCTTCATCGCGGATTACAGTAAACTTCCATGGCTGCCCGTTGCGAGCACTCGGAGCCTTTATTCCACACTTCAAAATAAGTTCGAGCTGCTGATCGGTTACAGGCTGTGTAGTATAGGCACGTACCGAATAACCGGAAAGAATCGCATCAACAACGGCGTTACCCGTTGACTGAGCTTTAAGTAACTGACTACCACAGATAATTAACAGTGATAAGAAAATTGATATCCTCGTATTTATAGCCATAATTTTTTAAAATTATAATTTAAGTACTAAAATAATATATTAAAAATTAATTATTACTGCTTATTTCAAAAATTTATTTGGCGTTTAAAAATGATGATAAATTCTTACTTTAAAAAAATTTGATTAACTTACAGCTTGCATTATGAAACATTCTAATTATTAACTATTATTCTTATTAAAGATAATTTACTTTTTAGTGTTATTATATTTATTTTCAGAATATTAAGATAAAAATCAAAATCATGAAAAAATCATTTATCTTTTTAATAAGTGTTCTATTCCTCATATTGACAAATTCATGTAATGAGGGAAAACAGTATTCGAAGAAAATTCAGACTTTAAAAGAATCTGCTCCTGAGACAGCCGGTATGTCTTCGGCACGTCTTTCCCGTATTGACAGAATGTTGCAGTCGGCAGTTGACAGCAGCTGGACTGCCGGAGCCGTAGCATTTATTGCCCGCGATGGTAAGATAGTATATAATAAAGCATTCGGAGTAAGCGATCTAACAACAAAAAAAACCCTGCAAACAGACGATATTTTTAGAATTGCATCCCAGACAAAAGCCATAACAAGCATTGCTGCAATGATGTTGTTCGAGGAAGGAAAATTTCTTCTAGATGACCCTGTGTCAAAATATATTCCTGAATTTAAACAACCAAAAGTGATTGATAAATTTAATGAGAAAGACACAACTTTTACAACAATTCCGGCAAAAAGCGAAATAACTGTGCGTCATCTACTTACACATACATCAGGTATAGACTATCCTGATATCGGTTCGCCGATGATGAGAGCAATTTATGCTAAGTATAAAATACCTGCAGGTTTTGTGAGCGATAAAATATTATTGGGAGAAAAAATGAGAGCCCTTGGCCAGCTTCCACTGGCTCATCACCCTGGCGAAAAATTCACCTATGGACTCAATGCGGATCTACTTGGTTATCTTGTCGAAATATGGTCGGGTGAAAGCCTTAACGACTATTTCAGAAAACATATTTTTGAACCCCTCGGAATGAATGATACTTATTTTTATCTGCCTGAAGACAAAAAAGATAGACTTGTAAAAGTAAATACAGAATACGCAAATCATGTTGTACCAATGCCTCCCGACATGGTCAACTACCCTATTATTGAAGGCACGTACTATTCAGGAGGGGCCGGGCTTAGTTCGACTATAAGAGATTATGCGGTCTTCTTACAGATGCTGCTCAACAAAGGAGAATACAATGGCGTAAAACTTTTGTCAAGACGAACAGTGGAAATTATTACTTCGAACCAGATAGGCGACCTAAGTCTCGGATATAATAAATTCGGATTGGGTTTTGAAATTACTACACAAAGAGGTCAAACAGTGCTTGGCGTATCAGAAGGTTCATTTTCGTGGGGTGGATTTTTCAGTACAACTTACTGGGCGGATCCTAAAGAAAGACTTGTAGGCCTTCTGTTTATGCAGCAGGTTCCTCTAAGCCATGGCGAAATTGAAAACAAGTTCAAGGCAATGGTCTACCAGGCACTAAACGATTAAATAATTAAATAATAGAGTCTCAGCTTCGGGTTTTTAACTTCGTGGTTCGGGGCCGAACGATTGATTGACAGACGGTGTTCGGGTATAAAATTTTAAAGTTCAATATCTTTGAAGCAGATTAAGTAGTTTGCTATCAAGTTCATGTCCGTACCAATCGGTATATTTTATGTCGCTGCGTTTTGAATCAAGAATACCAAAATCTCCCTTGAAATTCCACAGAGCATAGCCAATGCCTGCTGCGGTAAGGATACTCAGGACATCTTCAAACCATGCAAGGAAAACATTATGCGGGGTTCTGTTATAACATCCGCACTCGCCGCAGTGGACTCCAATACCCTTTGAACAAGCTTCTATCCATGGTTTATAAAAATTTTCAAGGTTTTTCCTGCTGAATTCTTTTCCGTCAATAATACCTGGCCATACCGGAACAGGCGCCTTAGAGGGGTCTTTCCATACCCACGAGGCCTGGTAATGCGAAACATAATGTGGATAATATCCCCTGCAGCTCTGTGCTATGCCAAGATCAAACAGTTCCGGCGTTACATCGTTGCCGCCATTATTCCCGTCTGCAATAATCAATCTGTCGGGACTGGCTTTACGTATCGAATTTACAGCTTTCTCCGCAACTTTTTTGTACACATCGCCGGCGAGTGCTGTTTTACTGGCAAACTGATCATTCATATCTTCAATATATGCCGGCTCATTAAGCAGATCGAAACTTAACTTATCGGATGATATATTTTTATACCTCTCAGCCCACATTCCCCAGTGCGCTGAGAATGCTTCCTGTGCCTCCATATCTTTCCACAGATTGAAAGGCTCATGAAAGCCGGCATTGATACAGTAGCCCGGTGCCCTGTGAAGGTTCAGACTTACATGCAAATTATATTTATGTGCCAGATAAATAAGTTTGTCTATTTCATCCAGTACGGCAGGGTTATAATTATAGATTTCATCTGCTGAAATGTTTTTTGAACTGTCGAATTTAAGGTATCTTGGATATGCCATAGGTATTCTTACAAAGTCAAAGCCCCAATCCCGCATCCACTTAAGATCATCTTCGGTTGTCTTGTTCATCTGAGGATTTCTTGGTGGATTTGCCGAAAAGAAATCGAGCAGATTAAATCCTTTCCACCTTGGGAGTTTGTTTTTTGCAGGCTCTGGCGAGCCAAAGGTAAAATCTCGCACAAATGCCATTGAAGCTGCTGCAAAGGTTGTTTTGAGAATGAATTCCCTGCGCGATGTTTTGAATTTTTTCATATAAGCTATTATTTATCCAAATATAAAGTAAAAATAAAAGTAAAAGATGAGAAAATTTATAAGAATATTAAAATATAGCCATTGAATCGGGATATTAGAAATCATTAACTAAATGAAAATGATATATATATGTGATGTATTTTAAAATTATTAAATGAGTTATTTTGTAATATTATTCGCGATTAGTTAATTGCCCGACTCATCTTTTTATCATTTTGACAGCTGTTATAGTAATTGGTCCTTTCATTCCGGATGGCCTTACAGGCCAGGCTGAAGCATCAAACAATCCGTTTTTTCTGTTTTGGGGCAGACGGGAGGCAAAGTTTACATTATAAAATTTTTTCCATTCGATACCTTTTCTGTCCATATAAGCAATCCTGTTTGCGGCAAGATTCGATACTTTGATTTCAATAAGATTTGATTTTTTAATCTTGCCAGCCGGAACAACAATCTGGAAGTAAGGGCCGATAAGAGTTGTGAAATATTCTCCATTGAGTTTCACCTCTGCACTTTCATACACTTTTCCAAAGTCGAGCATAAAATATTTTCCTTTAACGGCCGGCTGAGCAAATGTTGTACTATATACTGCTGAACCTGAAAAATTATTATAATCATCTCCTCCAAATTCTGACCATAAACCAGGCTCACTTAATTTAACAGATGAAGGAATAACAGGGCCTCCGCTTTCGAATTGCAGATTCCATTCACCTTCAATATTGACAGAATTGCCGACAGGCTCATAGAAAGGATAGGATTCATCGGAAACGTTCTTTCGAAATACTTTTATTATTATTGTTTCATAAGGTAACAATTTCAAATATAATTCAGGCTTCCCGTCGGCTGATTTTCTGATTTTTGTCGTTCCTTTTTCACCGGTCATCGGATTAAAAAGTCCTGCCGACCTGGCAGATGATTCAAGCTTTACATAAGAAGCAAAAGGTTTATCGGATTCGTTATAAACAAAATAGATTGTTCCGTCGGTATCTTTTCGTCTGCAGAACTGAAGTCCGTAATCGGAAAAAGATTCATTTTGTACGCCTGCAACCTCGAGTAAAGCATCAATGTCGTCGCCCATAACCACTTTTCCTGAACCTGAGATTGCTGTTTTGATTCCCTGGTTTCCGGAGCTCTGAAATTTAAGCTGATCTTTGAGATGTTCAAAAATCTCATGGTTGAGTTCGAAATCTTTGAATCCTGAAACATCCTGAGGCAATTCTCCGTATAATATAATTATAGCACCATCATCTGCAAGGTTGATCAGTTTATTGAAAGTCTCGACCGGCATATATTTACACTGTGGAACCAGAATAGCTTTATAACCCGTATTACCTTCAGTTACGAGATTACCCATATATATTCTGCAGTTCTTTATTTGATTATCGGAGACAAAATCGAAAGTGTAACCCTTTTTTGTAAGATATTCTGCTGCGTTCATAAAATGAGATCCTGAAAATCCTTTGTTTATACCGTCGAAATGTTCGAGCATGGCATTGTTGTAATCGGCATATCTGTCGAAAACAGGGAAATAGAGTAACAATTCATTGTCGGGTTTGCCTGTCTGCATGAACGATTGAACCCTTGTAACGTAATCGTTGAGAGCATGAAAATCGTTCCAGACAGGATTGGCAGGATTGAGCTCGACGGCCGCATAGAATTGAAATCCAGGCCAGGGCTCATCAGGAGGCGAATAGCATGTTCCATGGTACAGGATATGATTTACTCCGGATATGAAAAATTTGTCGACAGCTTTTTTTATGTCTGAAAGGTTTGAAGAAAAGTGTTCATCGAGCCACGTGGCAGCTTCAGCCGAGGCGAGCTTTTTGCCTGTAACATTTGCTGCCGATGTTCCGAATTTCATACGAAGGATTTCAGTGCCTTCGGTTTCCGGAATATCTGATGCAGCATAAAGATCGAGAATATTTCCCGGAGAACCGTGAGCCTGATTACGGGTTATTTTTCCCTGTTTATGTGCCCATTCACTCCAGCCTCTGGTGAAATTGTCAAGAATAAGATCTGATATTGTAAGACGGTAATCCATCAATATTCTTACATTTTTATCGGGATTATCTTTCTGAAACAATGCTGGTAAATGTTCTCGAAGGTCGTATCCGCGTCTTTTTATAAACTCATCAAAAAAGGAAGGAGTCCAGTCTGACTGTCCTCTTGCATCGTCCACTTCATACGAGTCGTTGAAAAAACCTCGCAAATAACTTATGTCGTAACCTTCAAATGCTCTGTCGAAACGACTGAGGTAGTTTTTTACAGCTTGTTTTGAGAAATGATCTATGACATATCCTTCTCCTCCCGGACCCGCTCTTTCAACCATTTTACCGTGCCATCCCATAAACACTGCATAAAGAGTCCAGTTTCCAACCGGTGCAGTCCATAATAAATTACCTTTATTATCTACTTTTCCTGTAAGGTCGATTATCTTTCCGTCGTCGGAATAAGCCATAAGTGACTGAAGAGGGATGGGTTTTTCGAATCTGATTTGATCGATTGCAAGTTGCTGGAGATTCCGATTTATATAAACAGGATCTTTTATTTCTTTGATGTCGACTCTGTAAGTACTGTTCCATCTTATAAACGGTTCCTGTATATATTCAATTCTATCTTTCAATGATTCTCCTCCTTTAAGAGCATAACTTTTAAAAGCGACGTATTTGCTGGCATCATCATCAGTCACCCACGGGCCACCGAAAGGCCAGCTTGAGGCATTGGCCATATCTATGCCCATTCCAAGCCGGCTGGCTTCATTAAGTGTATGGGAGAACATTTTCATCCATTCTGGAGAGAGGAAGTTTATAAATTTCTCTTCCTGGCCTTTAACGCCATAAATAACCGTAAGTTCAAGTCCGCCCAGACCTGCGGAACTGTATTGCTCCATTACACGCGAAATATCTTTCTGGGTTACTATGCTCCCCGGCCACCACCAGCGAGTCCAGGGCTTTGTCTCCGACGTTATTTCAGGCCATACAAGCTGTGAGAAAACTGGGCCTGCAACTAAAATAAAAAACAAAACTGTAATAAATTGCTTCTTTAACATTTTTATCAGGTTTTATTTGGGTCCCTCTGGGCCGGCTCTACGGCTATGTTTTAAACAAAATAAAGTTACAATTACACTTTGGGATAAAATTCATTTACGAAGATAAAAAATGAAAGATAAGAATATAAAAAAATCTATCTTCGTGTACAAAAAAAACTTATGAAGAACCTATTTTCTATTTTAATTTTTTCATCATTATTTGTTTTTGCGAGAGCACAGAACACTGAGATTATTTATTTATCTGGAATAGACAAAGATATTACCGTGCAATGGGATTTCTATTGCACGAAGGGCCTCAACAGTGGTTACTGGACAAAAATACCTGTTCCGTCATGTTGGGAACTTCAGGGCTTCGGGACTTACAATTATGGACGAGACAAACAGCTTGCCGACGAACAGGGTTTTTACAGACATGAGTTTACTCTTCCGGCATCTGCCCGCGGCAAAAGAATATTCATTGTTTTTGAAGGTTCAATGACCGACACCGAAGTTAAGATAAACGGAAAGCTGGCTGGTCCTGTTCACCAGGGTTCTTTTTACAGGTTTAAATATGAAATAACAAAACTCGTAAAACCCGGCTCAAAGAATCTACTCGAGGTGACTGTGAGCAAGATGTCATCGAATCAATCGGTTAACAGGGCCGAAAGGATTGCTGATTACTGGGTTTTCGGCGGGATATTTAGACCTGTTTACCTCGAAATTGTGCCGGATGAGTTTATAAGCCACGTTGCAATTGATGCAAGGGCTGACGGTACCTTCACGGCTGAACTTTACTTAAATGGGAATAAGAGCCTTAAAACAGTCGAAGCGAGAATACAAACACTTGAAGGAGAAGATGTGGGAGAGATAATGATGACCAATTTTGAAAAAGGCGAGACTTATAAGTTAATTAATGGGAAATTAAATAATCCTTTACTATGGAGCCCGGAGTTTCCAAACCTTTACCGTGTAGTTGTGAGCCTTAAACAAGGTGAGTTGGTAATTCACAGGGTAATTCAGAAGTTTGGTTTCAGAACGGTGGAAGTAAAACAAAACGATGGTATATATGTTAACGGCGTAAAGGTTATGTTCAGAGGTGTCTGCCGCCATAGTTCCTGGCCAACATCAGGGAAAACACTTTCAAAGGAAATTAGCTTACTCGATGTAAACCTTATGAAGGATATGAATATCAATGCGGTGCGTATGAGCCATTATCCGCCAGATAGCCACTTCCTCGATGTTTGCGATTCCCTCGGACTTTTTGTTATAGATGAGCTCGCAGGCTGGCAGAAATTTTATGACACAAATGTTGGAAAGAAACTGGTAAAAGAGATGGTTGAGAGAGATGTAAATCATCCTTGTATAATATTATGGAGCAATGGTAATGAAGGCGGATTTAACCCCGAACTAAGAGAAGAATTCGCAAAGTATGATCCGCAGAAACGCCAGTTTATAGAACCATGGCATACTATCAACGGTATGAACACAAAACATTATATACCATATAATTATGGTACTTCGACATTCTTTAACGGCAGGGATATTTTTTTCCCAACAGAGTTTCTGCACGGATTGTTTGATGGCGGACTTGGAGCCGGACTTGAAGATTACTGGAACCTGATGTGTTCAAATCCCCTTTCTGCCGGAGGATTCCTCTGGGTCTTCGCAGATGAGGGCGTTGTACGTACCGATAAGAAAGATTCGATAGACACTAAAGGGAATAATGCACCTGATGGAATATTGGGACCATTCCGGGAAAAGGAAGGAAGTTATTATACCATAAGGGATGTCTGGTCTCCCGTATGGATTGAAAAGAAAATCATTACACCATTATTCGACGGGAAACTGAAGGTGGAGAACAGATTTTTCTACACTTCACTTAATAGTTGCAGTTTTACTTATTACATGGTAAAATTATCGGATTCTTTTTATCAATCTGAGAGTTACAGAGTGCCCCGCAGGTTTGATGCTCCCCCTATTAAACCTGGTGAAAAAGGCTGGTTGGATCTGAATCTGCCAGATAACTGGAAAGATTTCGACATAATTTACCTCAACGCTTTTGATCCTTTCGGAAGGCTTATTAATACATGGAGCTGGAATATTACTTCACCGGCTTCAATGGCAGAACGACTTATAAAACCGGCAGGAGAAAAGGCCACAGGTAAAATAGATGGAGATAATCTGATATTATCATCTGCTGATATTGCAGTTTCTTTCAGTTTAAAAAACGGATTGATAAATGAAGTAAAAAAAGGAAATGAAGTAATTCCTTTCAATAATGGGCCCTTGTTTATAGGATTTAATCCTGTTTTTAGAGAAGTAAAACATTATCAGTCCGATATGAATTATATCGTGGAAATTATATACGACGAAAAGACAGAATGCCATGTTAAATGGACTATGATGCCTGGAGGATGGCTCAAGCTCGATTACGATTATAAGCCTTCGGGCACTGCAGATTTTTTCGGCATCACTTTTTCCTTTCCTGAAGAAAAAGTAACTGGAGCAACTCTTGAAGCAAATGGTCCTTACAGGGTATGGAAAAATCGGATGAGAGGAGTAAGTTTTGGTATTTTCGAGAAGAACTATAACAATACTGTTACTGGAGAGTCGTGGAACTATCCTGAATTCAAAGGATATTATTCCAACCTTTATTCGGTAAGAATAAAAACTATGAATTATCCCTTTACCGTAATTTCGGCATCTGATGATATTTTCCTTCATCTTTTCACGCCACAGAAACCAAAATATGCTGCTGGATATGTCACTCCTCCATTTCCTGATGGCGATATTTCCTTCCTTCACGGCATTAGCCCTATAGGCACAAAATTTCTTCCACCCGAATCACTTGGACCTCAAGGCCAGAAAAATATCTTTTTACTTAATCGAAACACCGAACCTCTGTCAGGTATATTATATTTTAAATTCGGAGAATGAAATGTTAAAAAAGTTTAATTTATAAATTTCAGGCTAAATACAGACTTATGAATGCGATATTTTATATCTAAAAATGATAAATTTGTTTATTTTAACTGAGAAATATTAAGACTAACCAATAAAAATATTTTATATGAAAACATTTAATAATTGCTTTATAGCAGCTATTTTGCTTTTATTTGTCGTTTCATGCAGTACAGGTACAAAAACTGTTGCGCCTGAAAAAGTGGTTGTATCCGATTTCTTTGGTCAGTGGTCGTTTGATATAAGCGGAGGAGGTGTAGGCTGGCTTGAAGTGCGTCAGGAAGAAGGGTATATCGATGGCGACCTCTTATGGGTGGCAGGAAGCGTTACTCCTGTTAACAATGCTTTTCTTGCCAGGGATCAATACCTCGTCGTTACACGCACTAATAATGTTGTACGAATCAGAGATAGTGAGGGCAAACCTCTCAGACAACACATAATAACAAGCTGGCTTGAGGTGAGAAAAGACGGCGACGACAGAATAAAAGGTTTTCTTTTGAACCCGAGACGCAACGGACTTGGTGTCGACTCGACAGCCTTCTCCGGAAAGAAACTTCCACCTGTTCCGCCTGCGCCCGACCTTTCAAAAGTAAAATACGGAGAACCAATTTTACTGTTCAACGGGAAAGATCTTACAGGATGGAGGCTTATTGATGAAAAACAGGTAAACGGATTTAAAGTTGTTGACGGAATACTTGTAAACGACCCTGTTCAGAAAGAAGGTCAGCCCCATATAAATTATGGGAACATTCGAACCGAAAGGGAGTTCGAGGATTTTAACCTGAAACTTGAAGTGAATGTCCCGCAAGGTAGTAATAGTGGAGTTTACCTTAGAGGAATGTATGAAATACAAATCGTGGATTCTTATGGGAAGCCGCTTGATTCCCATAATATGGGAGCACTGTATAGCCGCATCACACCGACAGTAAGCGCCGAAAAACCAGCCGGCCAATGGCAAACGCTTGATATTACATTGTGCGATAGACATTTAACAGTGATTCTTAACGGTGTGAAAATAATTGACAATCAACCTGTTTATGGCCCGACAGGTGGAGCAATTATTTCTGATGTTCTTGCTCCAGGTCCTATTTACCTACAGGGTGACCACGGAAAAGTTTCTTTTCGAAATATTGTACTGACCCCAATAATTAAATAAGATGTGAGCAAACCGGATTTTTACCTGTTAATTGTTTTTTTATCAATTTTTTCAATATGCAGGGGTATCCCAGATTCAAATGAAATGGATACCTCTGCATATTTTTTGCCGCAGGAAATTCCCGGTAATTCACAGTTACTTATAAACGGACGTATTTGGATAAATCAGCATGAAAAAGTTGTCGGTGACCAGTTTCTCATTTCATCAAATTTTTTGCCAGGAAGCCTTGTTTTCAATGGAAGAAAATATTCAGATATAAATATCAAGTATGATATATTAAATGATGAACTCCTGCTCGCATTGTCTTATAAACCTGTTATTATCCTTAATAAGGAAATGGTTGACAGCTTTATTCTGAAAATTGAAGGTAAGCCCTATAACTTTATAAATCTTGGGAATGATAAAGATTTACCTGTAAAAGGCTATGTTAATGTATTATATAACGGCCCGACAGCATTGCTTGTGAAATATGTAAAAAAGATACAACCTCTTGGTTTTGAAGGGAAAAGAGACCTTTTCTACCAGGAACATAGCATTTATATTCGAAAAGATACAACTATCTTTCAGATATCGGGCAAAAGAGACCTTTTAGAATACCTTAATGATAGGAGTATGGAACTTAAATATTATATAAAGAGTAATAAGCTTAGGATAAAAAAGAAAGAACCTGAAACATTTATCCCTATATTGAACTATTATGACAGGTTAAGGGCAACAGGTAAAGATTGAAAATAAGATTTTTTATAGTATGTTTCTTTTTTTTCTCAATTTCTTCCTGCATATTATCTCAGGAGAAATTTCTGATTGATTGGGATTTTACCGGGGAATCGTTTGAAGAATTTGTAAACAAAACCGAGTCTAAATACCCTGTAAAGTTTTTTTACCGCGATTTCTGGGTGGAAGATTTAAAACTCGGGAATTATCCTGACAAGAAATATCTTCAGGAAATACTTGATACTCTCTTTAGTAAGAAATCAATTTATTATTACTTGGATGATTCTGGAAATATTATCCTTACAAAATATTTTGCTATAAAAGCAATTCAGGCTGAACCTTCTGAGGACTATGCATATATTCCCGGACTTGAATATGGTGAAGAGGAAGAGCGTCAAATCGCCGGAGGAAATGTTGCGGTTGATATTGGTAATCCTGCTGACAGGGATAAACCTGGAACTGTGACAATAACTGGCTATATTACCGACCAGAATACAAAGGAACCTGTTGCAGGAGTTACAGTATTCGTTCCAAAACTCTCAATCGGCACAATTTCGAATTTATATGGTTTTTACTCCCTAAATCTGCCTCGCGGAAGTCATAGCATTAAATTTTCCTTCATAGGGATGAAGGAAAAAACAGTTGATGTGAATGTTTACGGGCCTGGTGAACTGAATGTTGAAATGAGAAGCGTTCTCATTCCTCTAAAAGAAACTGTTGTAACTGCGAACAGGAATGTAGTACTTCAAAGATTCGAAGTCGGAAGAGAGAAGATTGACATTTCCACACTAAAGCTTATGCCAACTACAATGGGAGAATCGGATATAATAAAAAGTGTATTGCTTCTTCCTGGCGTTCTCTCAGTGGGAGAAGGTTCGGCAGGTTTTAATGTGCGTGGCGGATCGGCCGATCAAAACCTTATACTACTGTACGACTCACCAGTTTATAATTCATCCCATTTTTTCGGTTTCTTTTCATCCGTTAACCCCGATATAATAAAGGATATTACACTTTTTAAAGGAGGAATCCCCGCAAAGTACGGTGGACGCCTATCGTCGGTAATGGATATTGCTTCACGCGAAGGAAATCGGAAAGAATTTGCAGGAAATGCAGGTATAAGCCCTATTACCGCACATATTACTATAGAAGGTCCGATAATAAAAGATACCCTTTTTTATATTGTTTCGGGAAGAACAACCTATTCAAACTGGATACTCGGACTTCTCGAAAATAAAGCTCTTCAAAACAGCAGAGCCACTTTCTATGATCTGAATATAAGAGTGGCTTACGATATAAACAGAAAAAACAAAATAAGTCTTTCATCATATTATAGCTACGATTCTTTCAAGTTCAACTCCGATACAATTTATAAGTACGAGAACAATATCATTGCTTTTCAATGGCGACATTTTTTCTCCAGCAAATTTTTTTCCAATGTAACAATTAATAATAGCTTTTATGGATATGATGTATCGAGCATGAAAATTCCCCAGGAAGCATTCGTACTTTCACATAAAATCAACAGTACAGGAATAAAAGCAGATTTTAACTGGTACACCGGACAGAACGAATTCAATTTCGGTGCCGATATAAACGCATACAATGTACAACCTGGAAATTTTATTCCTTCAGGCGATTCTTCATTGGTTAATCCCAAAAAGATACAAAGGCAGAGAGCAATTGAGCCTGCTATATATTTCGAAGATAAATATACAATTAACGAATTTCTTTCGGTAAATGGAGGCATTAGATTATCTTCGTTCTTTGCAATAGGACCTCAGACGGTTTTTGTTTATAATCCAGCTTATCCTAAAGGAATTTCATCAGTTATCGATACTCTCACTTATGAAAGATTTAGAATTTATAAAACATTTCTTGGACCAGAGTTAAGACTGTCAGCTAATTTTAAGCTGAGCAATACTAGTTCCTTGAAAATAAATTATAACCATACAAGGCAATACCTTCATCTCTTATCAAATACAACCTCAATTTCTCCTACGGATATATGGAAACTGAGCGATTACCACCTTAAACCGCAAACCGGCAATCAGGTAGCTACAGGTTATTATGTGCTGCTTTTTAAAAACAAAATTGAAGCATCGGCGGAAATATATTACAAGAAAATTAAAGATATGGTTGATTTTAAAGGAGGCACCGACCTAATAATGAATGAATTCATCGAAAGAGATATTATTAACGTTGAAGGTAAAGCTTACGGTATCGAACTTCTACTCAGGAAGCAGGAAGGGCGCCTGCGATGGAATATCGGCTATACATGGTCAAGAACACTAATCAGAAGTACCGGTACTTTCAGCGAGGAAATTATTAATGGAGGAGACTGGTTCCCTGCTAATTACGATAAACCACATAACCTGATATTAACACTAAATTACCTTTTTTCAAGGCGTGCAAGTTTTTCAGCTACATATAATTACATTTCAGGCAGACCGGTTACTTATCCGGTATCTTCTTTTCAAATCGGGGATATATGGCTTGTCCATTATTCCGAAAGGAATAAATACAGAGTACCATATTATTCAAGATTGGACTTCTCGTTTAAGTTGAGCGGTAATCTCAAATCAAAAAAGATTGCTCATCCTAACTGGATTTTCTCGCTATATAACGCTACCGGACGAGAGAACGTTTATTCTGTATTCTTCAGAAAAGAACAGAATAAAGTAAAGGGATATATGCTTTCGGTTTTTGGAAGACCGATAGCTTCAGTTTCATTCAACTTCGATTTTTAAAAGAAATGAAAAAATATTGGTTCCGAATATTATTGTTCCTTTTTACTTTCTTTGTCGGATGTATCACCGAATTTGTTCCACAAGTTGAGGAAAATAAAGAACTTCTGGTAGTTGAAGGCATGATTACAGACCAGAATCGCACAAATGTTGTGAAGCTTTCCAAATCGCTTCCTTTAGGAAGTCCTCTGGTTCGTAAACCGGTAAGAGGGGCAACAGTTTCGATTGTTGACAACAGAGGCATTACTACTGCTCTTAAAGAAACTGGTGACGGAATATATACTACCGACTCTACAAAATTCATAGGCGCTGTGGGGAAAAGATATTTATTAAAAATAAAATCTGGTAGTCTTCATTATGAATCAACTCTCATGGAGATGAGACCTGTTCCTCCTATCGACTCTGTTTATTATGAAAAAATATTGATTAACGCATCCAATAATCCTGCGGAAGTCGTGGAAGGATGTAAAATATATATTGATACACACGACCCTAAAAGAGAATGCCTTTATTATAGATGGGAATATACCGAAACATGGGAATTCCATCTCCCTTATGGAATAGTTAACCCTATTTGCTGGAGAACCGAAAAATCGGATAAAATATTGATAAAAAACACTACGGTTTATAACAGGGCAAGAGTATCGAAATTCCAGCTTAATTTTATTGACAATAGCACCGATAGATTAAAAGCAAAATACAGCATCCTTGTAACTCAATACTCACTGAGTGCGGATGAATATAATTTCTGGGAAAAGATTCAAAACGTCACTGAAAGCGTTGGAAGTCTTTACGATATCATACCAATGACAATAACAGGTAACATTAGATGTGTGGAAAAGCCTGAAGATATTGTCCTCGGATATTTCAGCGTATGCGCAGTAACAGAGAAAAGAATATTTATTAAAGACTATTTTAGAGGAATTCCTAATTTTTACCAATATTGTGCCGGCGATACACTCCGAGGGTCTCTGCCAAAGGAAGGCAGAAATATAAACTGGTGGTTATTAGGAGATTTCAGCAATGAGAGGCCCCCTTATTATTTAATAACAAGAAACCGTGAATGTGTGGATTGTACAACACGGGGTAGTAAAGAAAAACCATCATTCTGGATTGACTAATGAAAAATGAATTTTATATAATCGCAGTAGTTATTCTTGCTTTCTGTTTTTCGTTTCAGATAGCCGAATCTCAGACTTTTTCTTCAGCCGAACTCGATGCCCGGCTGAAGAAATATGTTGCAATGAGGCCATGGGAAGAAATATTCGTCCATATCGATAGGCATGAGTTTATTGCAGGAGAAGATATATGGATGAGTATTTATAATATAGATAGAGTGACCGGAACTATTACCAGCAGAAATGTAATAGCCTATATAGAACTGCTGAGCCCGTCGAATAATCCAATAATACAGATGAAACTTCAATTGAAAGACGGCAGGGGGAGCGGCAACATGTCTCTTCCCGATACTCTAAGTCCTGGTACATATACTATACGAGCCTATACAAATTATATGAAGAATTTCATGCCGTATAATTGCTTTATGCAAGATATAAATATTTATAATCCTTTCAAGAACATAGGTTTCAAAAGGAAAATCACCCTTGAAGAAAAACCCACAATGCCTGTGGAAATAAAATTTTTCCCTGAAGGAGGCATACTTCTTGACGGCATTAACTGCAGGGTCGTAGCTAGAGTTACTGATATTTACGGAAGAGGTGTGTTGTTTCATGGAATTGTAAAAGACGATAAAGGAGAAGAAGCAGCGGCTTTTGAAACAGATGAATACGGTTATGGTTCATTTATGATTAAACCTGATAAAAACAAAAATTATATTGTTGAGACTCCAAAACATAATTTTCCGTTGCCCGCCGCTGCTATAGAAGGGACATTGGTAATGATCAGCAATAAAAGAGAATCGTTTATAGAATGTATTATTCTTTCCACAGGACGTTATGCCGTGCCAGAACTGGGGAAATACCATATTGCCGTTCAGTCGCACGGTAAACTTTGCTACTATGCAGATATAAATTCAGCAGGCTCTGCAACAAAAATAACAATTCCGGTATCATCTTGTGCAAAAGGAATAAATCAGCTTACAGTTTTCGATAAGGATTATAATCCTTTGACCGAACGACTGTTTTATAATCCGGATAATAAGACAATTATCATCAATGTAGTTTCGAAGGAAGAATATGGAAAAAGAGAAAAAGTCAATTTAGGTATAGAATTTTCAGGCATTGAGGATTTAACTGCCGATATCAGTATTTCTGTTTTTCCCGAAACGACTATAATGCCTCAGGAAATAAAGGGATACCTTATTTTCGGAACAGAATTCGGCATAACTCCTTGGCAGAGCTGCCAAAATTATTACAGCTTGCCTGATGAAAAAGTTATCGACTATTTTCTCGTTTCAACCCGGAGTAAATGGATTAACTGGAATGAAGTGTTATCTGAAAAGCTTCAGACTTTGAAATATCTCCCCGAGACAGAAGGACATTATCTGTCAGGTACAGTAAGGAAAAGGGAAGGAGGATTAAATGATACAACATTACTATTGTATTTGTCAATACCCGGGAAGAAACCAGGCTTTGTTTATGCAAGACCTGACCTGAACGGGCGGTTTAATTTTATTCTTCCGGCCGATGAGTATCTTAGAAAACTTGTTATTCAACCCGATCGAGATTATAAAGATCTCGTTCTTGAAATCGAACCGCCTTTCTTATGGAAAGTGCCAGAAAGTGTAAGCTATGTTGACGAATTAACTCCCAATGAAATTAAAGTTGCTTCAGCTCTGAGTTTTAATTACCAGATCGGTAGAATTTACGGTTCTATACCATTGAGAAAAACTCTTGAGAATCCTACAAAAGAGGCTCCGGCAAGGCGATTTTATGGAATACCTGAAATAGAGATTAATCTTGACGATTATATAAAACTTCCGGTTATGCAGGAAGTATTCTTTGAATTTGTGCCGGGCGTTCAGTTCAGATCGAAAAAACAGGGATATGAATTCAGAATATTAAATCCATATACAGGCTTGTTTTATGATACTCCTCCATTTGTTATGGTTGATGGAGTATTGGTTAACGACATGTCTGAGGTCGCCAACCTTGACCCGGAGCTTGTTGAAAGAATTGAAGTAGTAAAGACACCGTATCTTATTGGCGACCTTTTGATTACGGGAATTATAAATATTGTAACCCGAAAAGGGAATTTCAGTGACATTACTCCACCAGATTTTGCCGTGATACTTTCTTACAAGGCACTTGAGAAGAGACCGTCATTCAACTATGTCGAGCATTACGACACACTGAAAAAAACAGACAGAACACCCGACTTGAGAAATACAGTTTACTGGAATCCTTCTTTTATCACAGAATTGAATGAAAAGAACTTTATTGAATTCTGGACCTCGGATTTACCAGGAAATTATATAATATATATACAGGGTGTTGCTAAAAACGGGCAATTGATCTCTACTCGTAAGCCATTCAAAGTGAAATAAATGTGGATAATTTATGTCCTGTTGAGCGTAAATTAAATGAAATCGCAAAAATCCAATTTGATCAAAAAGAATCATAGCAATGGAATGATCTTGATTTAAAATTGAAACAATCTGAGTCATGTTTGATAAATCTTACTGAAAAAGTTAGATCAACAACAAATATGTGTCATTTGTACAATTTTACTTGATAGTTTTAATAATATATTAATTATATTTTAAGAAGCTTATTATTAACCTTTAATACGATTTATTATTGTCAGTCTTCCGGGTGCAACCCCTTTTGAAATTATAGCAGTATGGAGCGTCCTTGTTGTCGCATTTTTTGGATTAGCCTATGCGATGCTATTACGCAAACAGGTAATGTCGTACGACAAGGGCACGGAAAAAATGCAGGACGTCTGGTAAGGAATACGAGTAGGAGCAAATGCTTATCTGAAAAGACAACTAAAAACTATCGTTCCTCTTATTTTTGTTTTTACTATTATTCTTTTCCTCTCGGTTTATGTAGTTCCTCCGACCGAAGAGTCAAAACTTCGATTTACAGGATATTCTGATGAGTCATTAAGGCTTATAATTGGTATTGGCAGGGCGGTACCATTTATTATGGGTGCTGTTTTTATCTCTTATGGTTGGTCAGTTCGGGATGAGAATGGCTGTTCAGGCCAATGTCAGGGTGGCATCGGCTTCACGAAGAAGCTTTGGTGAGCCTCTGAAAATTGCTTACCGTACTGGGACAATTACAGGTATGCTTACTGATGGATTAGGATTACTTGGAGGAACGCTCATATTTATTATTTTCGGAGTTGCTTCTCCTGATACTCTCCTTGGCTTCGGATTTGGCGGTACATTACTTGCTCTGTTCATGCGAGTCGGAGGCGGCATCTATACAAAAGCAGCCGATATGGGCGCTGACCTGGTCGGTAAAGTCTAAGCAGGACTTCCGGAAGATGATGAACGAAATGCAGCAGTAGTTGGCGACCTGGTGGGAGATAACGTAGGCGATTGCGCAGGAATGGTAGCAGATATCTTCGATCGGAGTGCTTTCATCAATAATCGGCACATATCTTGTCAAAGGAAGTAAGAAGGATAAAGATTATAACGCACTTAAGCCTATTAATAAAGGCTTTTATTCATCGGCAGCAATAAGCATTACTTCTTTTGGATTACTTTCATATTTTTATCTTCACAATTGGCGTTCATTTCTTTCAGTATTTGTTGGTATTGTGCTTGCTATTGTACTCGACGAGATCACCAAACACTTTACTGATGGGCATTTTAAACCGGTCAAAGATATAGCAAAGAATGCAAAGACAGGATCGGCAACACTGATTCTTAAAGGAATGAGCTATGGTTTTGAAGTTTCGGTTTGGCAAACTTTAGTTATAGCTATTACAATTCTAGCTTCAGTAGTTATTCACTGGGGACAGCCGGTTGTCTATGTTCTTTATGGTGTGGCCATGACTGGTAATATTATAAAAAAATTTTTCCCCATTTCTCGGGGATTTTTTTCTCCTATTTCAAAGGAATATTTGGAACCAGATAAAATGTAAATCTGTTGCCTTTTGTAATATCTTCATGAGTGATGAACCAGTCGTTGTACCTGGCACCATTTCGTGAAATAGCTTCGATATAATTGATTCCGGCCTTTCTGCCCAGTGAGTTTATTACAAAGGTATTTTTGCCGGGAACGACTATTCTGACTTCATCGAAAGCCGGAGTAGAGATAACATATTGGTTCGATACCGGGCACACAGGGTAGAAGCCCATCATGGCAAAGACCAGCCAGGCCGACATCTGACCAGCATCTTCATTGCCGCTGAGTCCTCCCGGCTCTGTACCGTATTCTTCAGCAATTATCTTCTGAACCCATTTCTGTGTCCTGTCAGACCGGCCTGCCATTGCAAACATAAAAGGTACCTGATGGTCTGGCTCGTTACCATGCCAGTAATGTCCTTCCTCGAAGAATTTGTCAAGCCTTGCGATAAAGGCATTGCTTCCACCCATCATTTTTATAAGTTCCGGAACATTATGCGGAACATACCATGTATATTGGAAGGGTGTACCTTCACAAATATATTTTGCTTTACTGTAAGGATCGAACGGTTCTATCCAGCGACCGTCGGCATAACGCCCGCGTACAAAACCGGTTTGAGTATCGAAAACATTTTTCCAGTTTCCTGAACGATTCATCAGTATCGTAGAGTCATCAGATTTCCCGAGTTTTGCTGCAAACTGTGCAACGGCATAATCGTCGAAAGCATATTCAAGAGTCCGGGATACCTGTTCGTTTTTATGAAATGCATCCCACACACTGTCTTCCAGGGGGATATATCCATATTTAATATAACTTTCGAGAGCCCGTCTTCCTTTACCGTCTTTATATTCCTCAGGCTGTGGTGTTTCGAAAGCATTCTTTCGCATATAAAAATATGCTGTTTCGGCATCGAATTCATCAATACCTTTCAGGTATGCATCTGCTATTGTGACACTTACATGGTCGCCAATCATGGCTGAAGTATAGTTTGCCCATGCCGGGAATATTGGCATCCATCCCCCCTGTTGTGCTTTCAACACAAGAGAACGAATCATATTGGCTGTTCTTTCAGGCTCAATGATGGTGAGAAGAGGATGAAGCGCCCGATATGTGTCCCACATTGAAAAATCGTCGTAATAGTCGTAGCCGCCGGTATTAAGAATTGTTCCGTCGCCGCCAAATTTTATATAGCTTCCGTCGGCATCGCTTGCAATTCTGGGAAGCTGATAACAGTGATAGAGAGCTGTATAGAATTTGACTTTATCATCCTGCGGCCCGCCGCGTACGATTATCTTACTGAGAGCCTGGTTCCATACGTTTTCGCTCTCTTTGCGCAAAGCTTCGAAATCCCAGCCCGGTATTTCTTTTTCGAGATTTTTTCTTGCTTCTTCCAGACTTGTGAATGACGTGCCTATTTTTACAAGAATCGTTTTCTCGCTTCCGAAACTTACTGCAAGCTGTTGATTATTATTAAGGGAGCTTACGGCTTTAAAAGATTTATCGGTTTTAATCACGAACCATCCGCTGAAGCCTGCCGGTTTCCCCCAACCCTGATATATACGGTGAACCGGATTATAGCCGGTAATTTCATTATTTTCGTTGTCAATCCATATTTTCCCCTCATTTTCGTCGCTGTTCATTCTAATCAGCATGAAGCCTTCAGGTTTTCCAGGGAATGAAATCCGCATCATTCCTGATCTTACCGACCCTGTCAGTTCTACTGTTGTGCTGAAGTCATCGAGTGTGATTCTATAATATGCAGGGGATGCGGTTTCGTTTTTATGGGAGAATTTCGATATCGGGTTCTTTGTCAACGTGTCAGGCCGTGAGTTAACGAACGGCATTATTGTGGCGCTGCCATAGTCCTGTGTACAGCTTCCACTCATCCAGTGGCTGCCTCTGAAACCGGTGATGAATTTGTCGTTATAATAATAAGGTGCAACACATTTATTTTCGTTAGTGCGTGTTTCAGGTGTCCATTGTGTCATCCCGAAGGGTCGTCCCACTGCCGGAAAAGTCTGGCCTTTGTCTTCGGTTCCTTCTCCATGACGTCGGGCACTTTCAGTAGAGGCAGGAGCAGTACCAACCAGAGGATTTACATATTGTAAAGGTGATTGCGCACATATTTGCCCGCATAAAATAATTAGAACTGCAAATAAATTATATTTCATTGAATTACATAAAGATAGACACATTGTTGTTATTCAATAGTCATTTAATGACCATCGAATGACCATCTGAATATCTATTTCATTTCCCAATCATCTGTTCTGAACGACGATGCCGGAAGACCTTCTGTGTTGAAAAGATCTCCGACAATAAAGTCTTTGAAAGCATATCTTACTGCCACAGGTTGACCTACGGAGGGTGAAAAGAGTGTTATTCCGTTATTAGTAATGAATGCTTTTGCAGGAAAGAACCTTTTATTTGAACCGGCCACTTCGAAACAGGAAAGTTCTTTGCCGAAAGTAGTTAGCCCGTTAGTGGCATTGTCAAAAGTTAAATAAATCTGATTTCCTTCTATCTTCATCTCTTTCAAAACAGGCCCTTCACAGGCAAATCCTTTTTTACCATAAGTTTTTGAAAGGGCAAGATAAGCAAGTCGGTCGCCTGCCGCTTTTTTATTCGCCGGATGGATGCAGTCTTTTTCGCCTGTGTCCATCAGACAGGCCATGCCTAAATTTGGAGCGGCTTTTGAGGCCTTCAGTTGTGCCTCGCGCAAAAACGCAGAATTAATGCCGTCGGGTCCGTAATCATAAGGGGCTATCTGAGCATAATAGAGAGGAAATTCTCCTATGCCCCATTCCGAACGCCAGTTTAAAGCCAGGCCAGGCAAAAGCTTCTGATACTGCAAAGGCTCATTACGGTTTGCCTCACCCTGATACCAGATTGCCCCGCGTATTCCGTAACCTAGTATGGGATTAATCATGGCATTGAATAGAACTGTCGGAGTTTGTGGGGATAATTTTTCCGATGTTGCGTTTTTATCGGGAAGTTTTACCCAGTCAAAATTTTTCAAACCTTCCTCGCTCATCCAGGGCTCTATTCTTGTGCCACCCCAGCATGTACATATCAGTCCTACAGGCACATTGAGCACTTTATTAAGCATTAATCCGAAGAAATATGCAGTGGCACTGAATTCAGCGACGTTTTCAGGTTCGCAAAGTCTCCACGAACCTGTGAAATCATCGAGGGGAATAAGACTTGTTGCCCGAGGCACCGTAATGAGCCGGATAGAATTATTTAAAGATGTTGCTATAAACTCGTTCGAGCCGGTTACAGGTTGATTTCTATAACCTTTCACAGGCATTTCCATATTTGACTGACCTGAGCAAATCCATACTTCACCAATCATTACGTTCTTTAAAACGACAGGTTTGCCGTCGCTCACAGTCAAAGAGTATGGACCTCCTGCAGAGGGTGTTTTAATTTTTGTTTTCCACCGTCCGGTATTGTCAGCTTTAGTAGTGTAATTTTTACCATCCCATGAAGGTTTTATGCTTACTGTTGAATTGGCAGAAGTTTTGCCCCATATCGCAACTTCTGTCTGTTGCTGGAGAACCATGTTGTCACCAAAGATAGCTGGCATTTTCACCTGAGCTATCGAGTTGAGACATGCACCTGATGCTATAACCAAAATAGCTGTAAATGAGAATATTCTTTTTTTCATATCTGGAAATTTATGAATGTTTAAACAATGAGCTTGTAATTTTCGCTTTTACAGTTAAATACAAGTTGTTAAATTATAAAAAAATGCTTATCTTTATAATTATACCACCTTTTTTCATTATATTTTTTTATTTTACAAGATTGAAATAAATAAATGCGAAATTTTAAGAGAAAATTATACTTAGTTACAATATTTGCTAATCAAAATTATTTGTCGTATAATAGGAAAACAATATTTGAAAAAATTTTATCCCGAAGTCAACATAACAAACTATTTTCTATAAATTTCAATTTTCTTGAAAAGATGTTTTACAAATAAATAAAAAGATGAAAACAAATTTGATTAAACTTTCAGTATTATTATTAATTGCAACGGTTGTTTCATGCAAGCAGAAAACGACAGTTGATCCTATGTCGCTTTATTCCGAAATTGATTTGAATGCTCCTTCAAATACTCTAACAATGAAAGAGGCTTCAAAAGGCTGGAAACTTCTTTTCGACGGAAAGACAACGAAAGGATGGCGAGGTTATAATATGAATGTTTTTCCCGACTGCTGGACTATTGAGGATAACGCTCTGACAATGAATACTACAGGAGGAGCCGAGAGCCAGGACATTATTACAGATAAAAAATATAGAAATTTTGCACTTAGCCTTGAGTATAAACTATCGAAAGCAGCTAATAGCGGAATAATTTATCAGGTTGCCGAAGATACAATTTATAAATTTCCCTATGAGACAGGACCAGAATTTCAGATAATTGATCATGAAGGATGGCCCGAACCGCTCGAGGACTGGCAGTTGAACGGAGCAAATTATGCAATGTATCCTCCCAAGGTCAGGACTTATAAACCTGCTGGTGAATGGAATCATGCCATGCTTATTGTAAACGGCAATAAAGTGACGCAGATTCTTAATGGACAGATTGTTGTGGAGTATGAAAAGTATTCGGATGAATGGAATAAACTCAGGAACAGCGGCAAATGGGCAGATTATCCCGACTGGGGAAAATTCGATGAAGGTTATATTGCCCTACAGAACCATGGAACAAAAGTCTGGTTCAGAAATATTAAGATTAAGGAACTTTAAACAGTAAGTTTTAGTATATCTGAAAAATAATATAAATTATGAAATAATTTTGAATAGGGAAGGAGGTTATTATGAAACTTGGTTTTGTAAGTGCAATATTACCGGAGCTGACAATTGAAGAACTTACGGATTATGCATTAGAACTCGGTTATAAATGTATAGAAGTTTGTTGCTGGCCTGTTGGTAAGGCAGAACGCAGATATGCTGGTGTTACTCATATTGATGTTGAAACTCTTGATGCAGGTAAAGCCGAGTATATTAACAATTATCTAAAGTCAAGAAATATTGAAATTTCCGGACTTGGTTATTATCCGAACCCGCTTCATCCCGACCATGAAACGAGGTATTTTGTTACGGGCCATATTAAAAAAGTAATAGATGCTTCCGCTTTACTGGGAGTGAACAGAATTAATACTTTTATTGGCCGTGATAAGGATAAATCGATTGAAGAAAATTTTGAAATGTTCAGGCAGGTGTGGCCCGATATTATAAGTTACGCTGAGCAGAGAAAAGTAAAGGTGGGTATCGAAAATTGTCCAATGATTTTTACCAGGGATGAATGGCCCGGCGGTTGCAACCTTGCGACAACACCTGCGATATGGAGGAGAATGTTCAACGAAATAAGAAGCGAATATTTTGGGCTCAACCTGGATCCTTCACATTTACTATGGCTCCAGATGGACTATGTAAAACCTGTTTATGAATTTAAAGACAAACTGTTTCATGTCCACTTGAAAGATGCAAAAGTTTATAAAGAGAAGCTCGATGATGTAGGTATTATGGCAACTCCTCTCGAGTTTCATACTCCTAAATTACCAGGATTGGGCGATATTGACTGGGGAAGGTTTATTTCCGCATTATACGATATTAGATATAATGGAGCTGTATGCGTTGAAGTCGAGGACAGGTCGTTTGAAGGCTCGTTGGAAGACAGGAAGAAAGCACTTGCATTAAGTAAAAAATATCTTGACAATTTTATCATATAGTAAACGGAATATAAGTTTACTATGAAATTTAATAATACTTACTTCTATAAGTTAAGTAATCAGTTTAAAATTTTGTTTTATGAGAAAAGCATTATTGATCATTTTGATTTTGGCAGGTTGCTTTTTTTGTGCCGGACAATCTCATCCATTTCAGGATACAAAGCTTTCCGAAGATCAGCGTATAAGGAATCTTATTTCCCTTATGACTCTTGACGAAAAACTTGGCTGTCTCTCAACGCGTATATCGGTTCCAAGGCTTGGTGTCAAAGGCACATGGACTATCGAGGGACTTCATGGTCTGGCATATAGCGGCCCTGCCAACTGGGCAGTTAAAGGGCCAAAGGCATCTTATACAACCACTTTTCCTCAGGCTTATGGTCTTTCGGAAACATGGGATCCTGATCTTATACAAAGAGTGGCAGAATGGGAGGCTACCGAAGCCCGTTTCCTTGCGCAAAATGAGAGGTACGGGACTGGAGGACTAATAGTATTAGCACCTAATGCCGACCTTGGAAGAGATATCCGGTGGGGTAGAACTGAAGAGTGTTTTGGCGAAGATGCATTTCTTAACTCAAGAATGGTGGTGGCTTATGTAAAGGGTTTACAAGGTAATGACCCTATTTACTGGAAAACTGCCTCTCTTATGAAACATTTTCTTGCAAACAGCAATGAGAACAACCGGAATTATACCAGCTCCGATTTCGACGATCGCCTTTTCAGAGAGTATTATTCTTATACATTCTATAAAGGAGTAACTGAAGGAGGTTCACAATGTTTCATGACTGCCTATAACAAGTATAATGGCATTCCCTGTACTGTTCATCCTGTACTAAGAAGCGTTGCAATGAAAGAATGGGGGCTTCGCGGTATAATATGTACCGACGGCGGAGCTTTCAGACAGCTTATTACAACTCATGCATATTATCCTTCACTTGATATAGCTGCAGCCGAGTGTATTAAAGCAGGTATAACGGTTTTCCTCGATAATTATATGGCCCCTCTTAAAGAAGGTCTTTCTAAAGGACTTATTACTGAAAAAGAGATAGATGAAGCAATCTACGGCAACCTGAGAATTCTCTTAAAACTCGGTTTACTCGATAATCCTGTGTCAAATCCTTATTCACAGATTGGAATTGCCGATACCATTGCTCCCTGGAGGAGACCGGAAGCCGGTGAACTTGTGAGAGAAGTAACAAGGAAATCGATAGTTCTTATGAAAAACGAGAAAATGATTCTTCCACTGAAAAAAGAAAACCTGAAATCTGTTGCTGTTATCGGCCCGTCGGCAAATAAAGTTATATCTGACTGGTATTCAGGTACTCCGCCATATAGTGTGAATATCCGTGACGGAATAAAAAGTGCTCTTGGAGATAATGTAACTTTCAGGTTTGCAATGAACAATAAGTCAGATTCAGCAGTGATTGCAGCAAAAGAATGTGAAGTGGCAATAGTATGTATAGGTAATCATCCTCTTAGCTACGGACTTGAATGGGGACAAAACTATGTGCCGAGCGATGGCCGAGAGGATGTTGATCGGCAGGCTATAAGCCTTGAACAGGAAGACCTGGTAAAACTCGTAATGAAAGCCAATCCGAGAACTATACTTGTTGTTGTTTCAAGCTTTCCATACGCAATCAACTGGTCAGAAGAGAATGTTCCGGCCATATTGCATGTTACACAGTCGAGCCAGGAACTTGGCAATGCTGTGGCGGATATTATCTTCGGAAAGGAAAGTCCTGCCGGCAGGCTTGTCCAGACATGGATCACTTCCATAGATCAGCTTCATCCGATACTCGATTATAACATACGAAACGGCAGAACATATATGTACGATAAAAATACGCCTCTGTTTCCGTTCGGCCATGGTTTGACCTATACAACTTTTAGTTATTCTAATCTGAAACTTTCAAAAAATACCCTTAAAAACGGAGAAACAGCCGTAATTACATTTACTCTTAGTAACATCGGTAATTACGACAGTGATGAAGTTGTTCAGTTGTATGTAAGTTTTCCTGGTTCAAAGGTAGAAAGACCTATAAAACAATTAAAAGGTTTTAAAAGAGTGAACGTAAGGAAGGGCGAAACAGTAAACGTAAATCTTTCATTAAAGGCTGACGACCTTCAGTATTGGGATACGGAAAGTAATCAGTGGAAACTTGAGAACGGGAAAATAAGTTTCTTTATCGGCCCTTCTTCGGTTGATGCCAGAATTAAAGGAGAGATAATAATAAAATAAATCTTCCGGCAACCGACTCCTGAATTAACCATTAAAATCTAATGAAAAGGATAATTAAGGTATCAAAGAATCTTTATGAAATGTCGGAGGAAGTCGCTGCAGACCTGTCACGACAGGTAAATGAGTTTTATCGTATAAAGCGAAAGCTATCTGTTGCATTTTCAGGAGGAAATACGCCGAGTCAATTTTTTTCATTTCTTGGCAATGACTATAGAACGAATACCTTGTGGAAATATGTTGATTTTTTCTGGAGTGATGAAAAATGTGTTCCTCCTGACGATCCTGAAAGTAATTATCGGTCTGTGCGTGAAGCTTTTTTTGACAAAGCCGATATAGAGGAAAAAAATATTCATAGAATTTATGGAGAAAACAATCCGTGGGAAGAAGCTGAAAGGTATTCAGGAGAAATAAAGAGACTGACTTCAACCAGATTTGGGTTGCCTGTGTTTGATGTAATATATCTGGGACTTGGTGAAGATGGCCATGTTGCTTCAATTTTTCCCGAAAACAATCATTTATTCAATTCTGTGAGGATATGTGAGGTTTCTGAACATCCTGTCACACATCAGAAAAGAATCACTTTGACAGTCCCTGTCATTAATAATGCCGAAAAAGTTATATTCATGATCTCTGGCCGTAAAAAGGCTGAAATCGTTTATGAAATACTTGAAAATCAAAATTCATCAGATTACCCTGCATCAAAAATAACACCGGTTTTCGGAACTCTCTACTGGTATCTCGACCTTGATGCCGCTTCATTTCTAAACCAGCTTGCTTAAAAATTTTATCAATTGTTGATAACTCTTATGAGAAACATAATTAAAACTCATTAATTTTTTTATATTTGTAGAAGTTTAACCCTAAAAGTTATATTTATGTCTCACGAGAAGGATAAAGCCCAATCAAAGAGCAAAAAGGAACCGGCTAAGACCTTGAAAGAAAAAAGAGCATCTAAAAAGGCCAAGAAAGCGGAAAAGATGAATAAATAGGGAGGGCTTTTAAAATAAAGGTAATAGCATATCTGTCAAAAGAGGGACAGAAAGGATAATTTTTCTCGATTCATTGAAAGAGTTTTAAGGATATTTTTAGTAGTAATTCGCTAAATTTGTTGAAATATAATATTTTATTACTACATTGGAGAATTGGGTTCTTTGAGGTTAGTTTAAAATTCGAAACGTTGTTTATCATAATTTTTATATACATAAATCATTTATGTTAATATTGTTACACTAAAACCTGAATTATTATGAATGACAAAACTTTTGATTTTAATCTGTTCATAAAGGAATCGAAAGAAACTCTTTTGAATCCTAAGAGTTATTTTTCGGAAATGAAACTATCCGGAGGGATGGTCGAGCCTCTTATTAAAGCTGTTATTTATGGTGCTATTGCAGGTATTTTTTATTTCCTGTGGGGAATTTTTAGATTGAGCGCCGGCAGCACATTAATTGGAGGTGCTACGGGTATAATGGGCTTTATCTGGGCTGTTGTAACGGCTATTATCGGATTGTTTATAGGAGCTGTAATTCTGCTTATTATTTCTGCAATTTGTAAAGGTAATACCGACTTCGAGCCCTGTTTAAGAGTTACTGCTTCATTAATGGTAATAATGCCTATTTCGGCGTTTTTTGGCTTTTTTACAGGCATTAGCTTCACACTTGGCACAATTGTCAACCTGATAATAATGTTTTATTGCCTCTGGCTTATGTATAATGCCCTTATATCTGCACTTAAAGCAAATGCAGGAACTGTAAAGATTGTTACAATTGTTCTGGCTGCTTTGTTCGTGCTTTCCATCTTAATTGGCATGAATACAAGCAGAAAAGTTAACAGGTTGCTGAGAGAAAACAAGGGGTTGATGGAAATGAATATGGATTTACAATAATAGCATCTTGCGACTTATAAGTGATTAATTCTTAAGATAATAAATATTATTTACGAGGTCATTAAGTTTTTAGTAATTATAACTCTCTTAATTATAAGAGAGGAAAATGCAGGCTAATAGAAGAGCCTGAACGAAGACGGATTTGATTTTAATTATCATGTTAAATGGAATCTAAAGCAAGAAAAAGGGTACTCTCTATTACTGTCTTATCGGTTTCTGTTGTGGTTTCTATATTCTCAGTTGCTTTTAAATCTTTAATAAGCCAGATTAATTTAAAGGGAGCATACCAATATAATAAGTTTGAAAATGCAGCGAAGTGTAAGACCTGCCATCCAGGGATTTATGAACAGTGGTCGCAGGCTATGATGTCACAAGCATATACTCATCACTGGGATGAAATTGAATATTTTGATCTTGCCGAAGCACATGCAGATGCTGTTCCATCTCTCAGGGAGGTAGTTGACGGTTGTAATGGCTGTCATACACCTTTAGCTTATATGAATGGGAAATTACCTCCGGCAAGACCTTCCGAAAAAACTATGGCCAATGAATCGGTTTCATGCGAAGTATGTCATCACATTCAGTCATCACAAACAGATCCACCTTTTAATTTTAGTTATTTTATCGAGCCTGGCATGACAAAATATGCAGGAAGAGCTCCGTTGGTGGAATCTCCAGCACATAATATCGTTGTAAAAGATATTTTTAATACAACTGAAATATGTGGGATATGCCATAATGAAAAAAATCCTTACGGTATATGGGTAAAATCAACACAATTGGAATGGAAAGAAGGACCTTATTCCCAACAAGGAGTTTTGTGCCACGATTGCCATATGCCTAAAGCACAATATCTGACTGCAATAATGTCCAAACCACGCCCTGATGCGAGATTGCATCTTTTTCATGGTGGTCATGATGCAGGTAAAGTAAGAGGCACGATCGAGCTTAGAATTCAACCTGATATAAGAGTTGCAGAACCGGGTGAAATAGTTGTGCTTACTGTGGCTCTTTATAACGCAAAGACAGGGCACAAGTTTCCTACTGGCTCAGTCGAAGACAGAATATTATGGCTTAACGTGGAAGCTGCAGATGCAAAAGGTAATAAGTATCATATTAATGTTGACAAAAAAGGTTTTGATGGTGAAGAATATACAATTTCAGGAGATTATCTGGCCTATCAGGATATGGGGATTCCTAAAAAAATAAGTGACTTTAAAGGTTTACAGCGGGATGGCATTCCATACGGGAACAGGATATTTCGGATGCCTTATTTTGATTCTGAAGGCAGAATGACAATCATGCAGTGGAATACCGCAAAGCTTGGCGTGGATTACCGGATAGGCCCCCGGCAGACAATTGTAGAAACATTTACATTCAAAATTCCTTTCGATGCTGCACCTGGTATTATGAAGTTTACTGCAACACTTAATTACCAGCTTCTTGTTAAACCCGTTGCCGATTTCCTTAATGTACCTGCCGATGAATCGGAAGTTACTGTAGTTAATACTCATTCAACCAGCATTAATATTTTACCTTGAATAAGTTCTTAGTTAATTCAAACTCTTTATGATATGATACTAACTCGAAAATTCTTATTAGTTCTGTCAGCGGTAGTCATTTCTTTTTTAATAGTTAAGCCTGCAGATGGAATACCTGCATTTGCACGAAAATATCAGATAAGCTGTCAGGTATGTCATTCTCCTTTCCCATATTTGAAGCCGTTTGGCGAAAATTTTGCAAGTAATGGATACAGAATGACTGAATACGAAGCACCAAGATATTTTATTCAAACGGGCGATGAGAAGCTTTCACTTTTGCGTGAACTGCCTATTGCCGTAAGAATTGACGGGATTGCTTCATATAATACAGAAAATAGCAAAAGCATTGATTTTGGTGCTCCATCGGGTGTGAAGCTGCTTTCCGGTGGAGAACTCTCCGATAGACTTTCTTATTATTTTTACTTTTTTATGAGTGAAGGCGGTAATATTGTAGGAATAGAAGACGCTTTTATTACTTACAATAATTTATTCGGAACTGGGATAAATTTTTCTGTAGGACAATTTCAAGCATGTGATCCATTTTATAAAAGGGAATTAAGACTTACTCTGGAGGATATAGCAATACTTAACGCCGTTCCCGGGACATCGAGTGTATCGCTTAAGTATGAGAGGGGTATAATGCTGAATTACGAAATTCCAAAAATTCATACGGGCATTGTTGCGGAGGTTCTTAATGGCAATGGGATAAACGGTGCCGGAGAGGAATTTCTTTTTGATAAGGATAAATATAAAAATCTGCTTGTTTATGTTACTCAACCTATCGGTAATAATTTAAGCCTGGGATTATTAGGTTATACGGGCAAGGAAATTGTAAGCGGTGCACCTCTTGAACTTCCGTGCAATACGAAAATGGTGGGTCCTGTGGTTAATTTAAATTTTAATCAAAAGCTGATAGTCAATGCTCAATATATATTTCGAACCGATTCAAGGATTTATGACAGTGAATTAGAAGATTGGTCTTATGATGCAGACACACAAGGGGGATACATTGAAGTCATTTTTGCTCCAAAAGGTGATATGAGCAATTGGTACTTAACAGGGCTTCTTAACCAGGTTGAATCGGATTACAATATTCTTGATTATAAATCTGCTTCAATTCAGTATGGCTATTTACTTAGAAGAAATTTAAGGCTGCTATCAGAATTTACATGGCTCGACGGCGAAGAAAAATATTGTAAAATAAGCGCCGGATTTGTAGCTGGATTCTAATTGTTTTTCAGGTTATTGGATTTTATTATTAATTTAAATTTTTGCCTGCTCAAACTATGAACTTTGATTGATTGGGAGCATTTTTCATCTGTTCGAGGTTTTTAATAAACCACGGAGACGAATAATCGGGATCGAATTCAGAATTGACAATAATTTCGCCAGTACAATGATTAAAAAAGCCCTTGATGTATTTTGAGGGAAGTATGTATACATTATCTGAATTGTCATTTTTTTCAGGCGGCTTTTCCGTAAGAATATTTTCATACCTGCAGTTTTTCAAGCCAGCTTTTACTATTTCATTATTGTAATAATTAATAATTTCATTGGATATACAAATAACAACAACATAATCACCAAAAAGCTTCTTGCTGTTATGCTTTATAAAAAGTTCCAATTTATCATCAGTTGCCGGGAATGCCGTTCTGTAAAATGAATCCACAAACCTGAATCCTTCTTTTATTATGTTTTCAGCATCACTTTTTAATTTTGTGTAATGAAGATAAATCTTTGCAGTGTTTTGGAATTCAAATATGAAATTCATTACATCACGACTGAATAATTTTTCATCTTTTATTTCTTCTAATTTTATTGATTGTGCCGGATTCTCAATTTGTCTGAGCAGATTTTCAATCTTAATATCTCTTTTGACAAGCTTAATATGTAGAAATACTATATAACCGGCAAGGAAGATTATAAAAATAAGTAAGTATAATTGCACATCTAACATCTGCTATTATCAAAATAGAAAGAAACCAGGTTTTAAAATTTGTCAAAATGTCCTATAAAAATATAAAAAACAAAATTTTAAAACAATTGTTTTCTTTTCATGAGCATTAATCCTATTGCTGATAAGCCGAATGATACTGCGAGGATTATCAGGAATGCAGGTGAAAAATTCTCCAATCCGTTAGGCACATTCATTCCATAAAGACTTGCAATTAATGTGGGAATCATTAATAACACAGAAATTGAAGTGAGTCTTTTCATTATTATATTAAGATTGTTTGAGATTACTGAAGCGTAGGCATCCATCATTCCGCTTAAGATATCGCTAAAAACATTTGTTGTTTCCTGTGCCTGCTTGGATTCGATTTCTACATCTTCCAGGAGTTCTTCGTCATACTTATCTCTCTGGCTCTTTATGTTCTTCAACCTGTTTATCAAAATGTCGTTACCATTTAGTGAAGTAGTAAAATAAACAAGACATTTTTCAATCTGTAATAATTTTTGAAGTTCCTCATTTTTAACTGATTTTTCCAGTTCATTTTCAGCAGTTTTTATATGCAGGTTTATCTGCTTCAGATATTTCAAAAACCAGACCGAAGAATTTAATATAAGTCTCAGTACCAGATCAAAATAATCTTTATAATTAATATTTTTTCTAATTGTATAATTCAGAAAATCGGGAATCAATTCAGTCTTAACGTGACATATAGAAATAAATACATCATTTTTAAAGATTACTCCAAGCGGTGCCGTTGAAAAGGGAAGTTTTGGATCTCCATTACGGTAGGGAATTCGTATAATTATAAAGTACCACCCATCTTCAAGTTCAATACGTGGACGCTCGTCAATATCTTCCAGGTCGTTAAGAAATGATACAGGAAACCTAAAACTATTAAGAAATTCCTTATCATCTGAAATCGGGCATTCGACATGTATCCAGCAACCGGGTTCCCACTCTGCACATGGAACAATGCCAGTTGAATTTTTCAAGAAAGTCCGCATAATACAATCCTCCATATTTTGAAACAGAGGTTGTAAATGCAAAACCTCTGTTCAATTCAACAACATAAATAATAATCGTCCATGTTATGGATTAATTTTCGGCTTGCAAGTTAGTGATTTTATTTTAATTAATCTGCTATAATAAAATTAATTTGATAAAAATTAACCGCAAGTGTTACAAAATTAATGCAAAGAACATAAGCTCGAAAAATTGTAAGAGAAATTACTTATGTTCCCTGCATTAACCTGCATTTTAAAGTTCCTAATAGACAACTTAAAATATTTTATATTTCGAAGTTGTCAGTTGATTTCCGAATTGTGTTTTATGCGTTCTTGAATGCTTTTATACCTGCAAATTTTCCCGATTTGCCGAGTTGCCGCTCAATGCGCATAAGCTGGTTGAATTTTTCAACTCTTTCGCTTCTGCATCCGCTTCCTGTTTTAATATGTCCTGCATTAACGGCCACAGTTAAGTCGGCAATAAAACTATCGGATGTTTCACCACTACGGTGAGAAACAAAAGCATTATAACCATTTTTGAATGCGAGCTCAATTGTTTCAAGAGTTTCAGTAACAGTTCCAATTTGATTTAGTTTGATAAGGATTGCATTTGCCACACCTTTTTTGATTCCTTCGGCCAGAATGGCTTTATTGGTGCAGAATAAGTCGTCACCGACTATTTCAATTTTATTACCTAAAGCCTTTGTTAAATTTTGCCATCCTGTCCAGTCATTTTCAGCAAGGCCGTCTTCTATGGAAATAATAGGGTATTTATTTACCCAGCTCTCCCATAATTTTATCATTTCATCGCTGGATAATAATTTACCTGTGCTTTTGAACATTTTATATTTCCCGTCTTCCCACATCTCGCTGGCAGCAGGGTCGAGACATATACTTACATCTGTTCCAGGTTTATAACCGGCTTTGTTGATAGCTTCAAGTATTACCTCGACGGCTTCATCATTCGATTTAAGGTCTGGTGCAAAACCTCCTTCATCACCAACTCCGGTGCTATAGCCTTTAGCTTTCAATACCGACTTTAGAGAATGGAAAACTTCCACACCCATTCTGATTGATTCAGTAAATGAAGGGGCATTATGAGGAGCAATCATAAATTCTTGAAAATCAACATTATTATCAGCATGTTTACCGCCATTTATTATATTAAGGCATGGAACAGGTAAAACATAGGCATTTGCACCGCCAAGGTATTGAAAAAGCGGAATGCCTGCGCTTTCTGCTTCAGCACGGGCATAAGCCATTGAAACCGAAAGTATTGCATTTGCACCCAGTTTTGATTTATTTGGCGTTCCGTCGAGTTCTATCATCAGATAATCGAGTTCGCGCTGGGAGAAGAAATACTTACCTGTAATAGCTTTTGCTATAGTCGTGTTTACATTTTCGACAGCTTTCAAAACACCTTTGCCGCCATAACGTTTCTTATCGCCGTCGCGTAATTCGCAAGCTTCGCGTTCTCCGGTGGAGGCACCGCTGGGCACCATGGCTTTTGCCTGAGTTCCGTCTTCAAGCATCACATTTGCTTCAACTGTCGGATTCCCTCTCGAATCCAGAATCTCGAGTGCTGATACTTCAATTATTTTCATACTTATTAATTATTAATAGAATTATTTATAATGTCAATAAACATTTTTCGTCTTTTGGACTTCAAATATAAATGAAAATCTTCTTTTTAACTGCAAAACAATTAAAAAATAGAAAAGGCATACAGTACAAAATATAGATATAATTTATTCAGAAACACGATTGTTATATCTCAACATATATAAAATTACTCCAGCTGCAATAATCTGTGCAGTAACAGAAAAGATGACGAGTGCTTTAATTGAGAAATCATAAAAGATTCCCATCAATGCGCTTCCTGCAAACCACGACAAGCCATAAATTGCATTGAATGTTCCGAAAGCTCTTCCACGTTTTTCGGTTGATACCATATTGGCTATTTCAGCTTTGAGTATTGATTCCTGTGCTCCCATGCCTATACCCCACAATATCATTCCGAAAAGCGCAAGATAGAAATTGCCATAAAAAACCAGCGGTGCAAAAGCGCAGGAAATAAGCACCGAAAGAAGGAGTATATTTATTCCTTTTCTATCATAAATCTTCCCGAAAACAAGCGCAGCTACAGCATCAACAGCCATTGCTATGGCATAGAATATTGGGATTACTGAATCGGACATTAATGCTTTAGATTTGAAGTGAAACGCTATAAGCGGGAAATCAGCATAACCGGCAGCAATAAATACCACAGCAATAATGTAAATCCAGAATCTTTTCTGAACTCCTTTTGTGACTATTGAAGTTGTTTTGATTTCAAGCTCTCCTGGTTTTGGATAGAGATGAACGCCTAAAATAAGGATCATAAATGCTATAATAGCAGGTATAGCAAGGATGGCATAAGCCAGTTCATAATTCTGGTTCTTTAGGAGCAATACAAGGCTCACAAGAAGTGGGCCAATTGTTGCGCCGATCTGGTCCATTGCTTCATGAAGTCCGTAGCCCCATCCTCGTCCCATTTTCTGTGTTCCGAATGAAAGAATCGCATCGCGTGCTGGCGTTCTTAAAGCTTTGCCGACACGTTCGGCAATGATGAGAACAACAGCAATCTGCCAGTAACCTGCAAGGGCCATAAGCGGTACTGAAAAGAGATTCAGCAGATAACCAATAATCATTATTGTCCAGTATTTTTTTGTGCGGTCGGCTATATACCCCGATACAAACCTTAAACCGTAGCCGGCCAGTTCACCAAGCCCAGCTGCAATCCCTACTGTTGTTCCGTTTGCTCCAAGTATCTTAAGAAATGAACCATTAATGCTTCTGGCAGCCTCGTATGTCATATCTCCAAACAGGCTTACAAGCCCAAGCAGAACTACAAACTTCGTGGCAGTATCGAGAGTGATTTTTTTCATTATTGTTGTATAAATTTTGGAAGGCTAAAATAGAGATTATTTTTTAATAAAAAATGTGTATTTTAGGCTTGTATATATCTGTGTATTATGCTAAAGATTGAAAAATTCGAAGGTATGGTCGCAGCACCATTTACTCCTATGGACAGTAAAGGTAACCTGAAGACTGAACTTATCCACGAGTATTATTATTTCCTTCAGAAGAACGGGATTGTGGGTGCTTTTATCAACGGAACGACAGGAGAGGGGGCATCACTTACGCAAAAAGAAAAACAGCTTCAAGTGCAGAAATGGGCCGAGTGCCTTAAAGAAGGAGGAAAAGTAAGAATAATAAATATGGTTGGAGGAACCTGCATTAATGAATGCGTAGAAAACGCTCTGTTTTCGTATGAGGCTGGTTTGTCGGCCATTGCAGTTATCGGACCTTATTTCTTTAAGCCATCAAATGATAGCCATCTGGCTGAATTTGTTGCACAGGTAGGAGAAGCTGTTCCAGAACTACCGGTTTATTACTATCATTTCCCGGCAATGACCGGCGTGAATTTCGGAATGGCCGGGTTTATAAGTAAAATATCAAAGATGCTTCCAAATTTTGCAGGGATAAAATTTACTCATGAAGATTTTATGGACTTCACATTATGCCTAAATTACAATGACGGAGCTTACGACCTGCTATGGGGCAGGGACGAATGTATACTTCCGGCACTTGCAACAGGTTGCAAAGGTTTTGTTGGAAGTACATATAACTTCGCCGCACCTCTCTACCATTTGATTATTGATTCGTTCAACAAAGGCGATCTTGAAACTGCACGACGTCTCTATATTAAGGTAGCTAAAATGGTAAGTCTTCTCGGAAAATACGGAGGAATTGCAACAGGTAAAGCATTTATAAAAATCGCTGGAATTGACTGTGGCGGTTTTAGACCACCAATAAAAAATCTTACAGAAGAGATGTATAACTCATTGAAACAAGATATTAAACTTCTTGGCCTTCAGGAGTTTTTGTCAAAAAAATAAGCAAAAACAGATAAAACTGCATTATTTCGGTAAAAGGGATAACATTTATATTGATATAGTAAAAATCAACAAAGGAATAAATTGTTGCTATTGCAAATCAATTTCAATATAATTTACGTTTTGCTTCTTTTGGAATAAACTTCTTATGTTGTCATCCATGGTAAAATAGATGATCTGCCATCCCTTAGCGGAAAGTTCGCATACAGTATTAACGAGCAATTCTCGTTTAATATAATCGGAATGCTGAAAGGCGTCGTCAAGAATCAAAAAGGCGGAATCCTGTCTGAAAAGCCTTTTGAGAAAGCCGATTCTCAATGCAATCATTACCTGTTCCCTTGCCCCTGTGCTCAGATCCCTGATATAAAAATCCCTGAATTCGTCCGAAATTTTTACCCTTGAATCTTCAAACGCCAGTTGATTGTACCTGCCGGTGACATTATAGAGAATGTTGCGCATATCCTCTGAATTTAGACTCTCGATTAACTTGACATCTTCTTCCTGCTGAAGTTCCATAATGGTATTGTGTAAAAGGATTCCGGCAACGATTTCCGCTTCCAAATTTTCGATTTCCTGTTCAGTCTCTTCCTTTTTTCTGTATAACAAGTCAATAAGATCATTCCAGCTTGTGCTTGCATCTGCACGGGTTATTGATATAAGTTCAGTTTGCAACCCCCTTAATTTTTCTTCTTCTCTGGCAATATCATCGGCGGTTGACTGTAATTGTATGTCTAACGAATCAAGTTCCTCCTGACTGAACTCGATCCCGGGATCATCAGTTATATATTCTGATTCCGAAACCCCAAGTCCTTTGAGTTCGCCTTTCAAATGTTCGGCCTTCTCCTTCAATTCATTTCTTCTGTCAGTGAGCTCATGAAGTTTATGTTGCCATTCATTTTCAGATATTTCTTCATCGGTAATATTTTTAAATGATTGAATGATTTCATTTGTCAATCCGGACATTTCATTCTGAATATTTGTTATTTCAGATTTTATCCCGGAGGCCTTGTTTTGTAATTCTTTAAGCCGCCTCAATTCAGACTTCGTTTCTTCGAGTAGATTCTTATCGAATTCAATTCCAGGATCTTCCTTTTCATATTCAGATTCATCCACTTCAAGACCAGCTAATTTTTCCTTTAATTGCTGTTGTTCCTCGAGTATTCTATTTCTTTTTTGCCTGAGCTGTGAAATAATTTCACTCCAGTTTTGTTCTTCATCTCCATCGGCTTTCAGCCTTTTGAATCCATCTCCAATTGCCTGAACACAGGATTCAAGTTCAGTTTCGAGGCGCTTCAGGTCAGATGTGAGTAAATCGAGCTGATTATGGTATTTTTCCTGCTCGATAAGTTTAGATTCAAGTTGAGTCAGACTTTTAAGTTCTTCGCCGAAACGATTTCTAAACTCTTTTCCGATTTCCTCGATTTCCTCCTCATGCTTGTAGGCTGTAAAGGATTTACGGAGTTTCAGGAAATAGAAAATTGTTACTGCTGTGCTGGCTAAAATTAAGGATATGCCGGCTATTTTCTGATCAAGCAAAATTCCGACCAATCCTCCTCCAAGTAATAACGCTATAAGAATAACTATAAAAACAGGAGGCTTTTTATATGTTTCCGCAGTACTTAAGAATCTGCTGTAATTTTCTTTTGCCGACTTAAGCCAGTTGTAGTCTTTTGATTTTTCTTTTAGCTCAATGGCAGATTTGTTACGGTTATTAAGTTCATTTTTTTTATCGTGATATCTTGAAATATTCTGGTCGGCTTTATTTATCTCCTCTTCAGGCAGAGTTCTTAATTTCTCATTCAATAATTTGAGCTTTTCATCAATTATGTAAGCTTTATGCCGTTTTGCTTTAATCAGCAGATATTGTTTTGCTTCTATATCGGGCAATACGGCAGTTTCTTCCGTAATCTTTTTATATTCTTTATTTAATGATTCAAGATTATTTTTATATTTTTCATATCCGGAAATTAATTCACCAAGCTTTTCCAGTGAACTATCAGGGATTTTTTCAATATTTTCCTGAATTCTCTTTATCTCTTCTGATAGCTTGTAAGCTTTGAATTTACGTGCTTTGAGAAGTAATTCCTTATCCTGTTTCAGTTTTTCTGCTTTGAGTTTCAAGTCTTTTATTGACCAATGGCCTGATTCATTATTAAGTTTTTTTATGCTATCATTTATCTTGTTAAGTTCTTCTTTTAATTGATAATAATCTTTCCCTTTTCCCTTTCTTTCAATTTTAATTTCCTGTTCTAAATTTGCCTGTTTAATAACCTGAGGGATTTTATTATCAATAGCATCCAGCACTTTACGATAAGAAAGGAGGTCTTTTATTATTGATTTGTCAATGCCATCCTCAATTTTAACAATTTCCGTTTCACCTTCTTTTATTACAAGCAGATTTACGAGCGACGGAGGAAGTCCACGGTTATCTTTTTCCAGATAATCTTCCAGCTTTGTGCCTTTATCGGGCTTGAAATCAACAGGTTTATCACTAAGTCCGGTAATAGTAACCTTGCCTTTGCCAGTTTCACGAAGGTAACCCCATGGATTTTTATTTCTGAACAGACAATGGATGATAAATTCTGTAAGAAATGATTTTCCCCCTTCATTTCTGCTGTAAATAAGATTCAAATCACCGAATTCATGGCTGAATCTTTTCACAGGTCCGCAGTCTTCCGCTGTTATTTGTTTTATCCTGATACTCATTTCTTATCAATAAAGATGAACTCCATAACTTTTTCCAATAGCTTTTCTTCTGAAGTATTTCCTGGTAGCTTTTTTATTTTTTCTCTCACTTTTTCAAGAAGAATTATTCTTTCTTCTTCCATAGTTTGAACGACTTTTGTTTCTGATAAATCAGGGCCGTCAACATCATAAAAACCGATTCCCTTTTGTTCGATGTATTGAGTTATTGAGTCTCTAAGTTTTGTCAGGTCATCCGAGAAACCGTTAATGCAAAGTCTTAGTCTGACGCGTTTTTGTTCGTCGGGAGTAAGGTCCCAGTTTGAAATCATTCTGTCAATCGAATTATTTATGATTTCTGTTTCGTTTTCAACGGGAAAAGTCATAAGTGTTTCTTTCATGAAGATCGTACCTGTATTGATGGATATTGATTCAAAGGAGTTATTTACAGTATCATAAATCAGGAATCTCCTTTTACCGGTCTCATTTATTTCGAGGCCGCATGGTGAGCCTGGATATATTACCCTTCCTGACTCCATAGGTTTGTGAATGTGGCCAAGGATTATTCTCAGCGGATTATATTTGGTTATTGCCGTAACTGAAAGCGGCATATAGACTCCGGGTTCATAAGGGTTGGCTGTTCTCCCGGATGAGCAGTAATCGCCGTGGGCTGTTAAAATCCACTTTTCAAGAATTGGATTGTCATGAAAGAACTCTGCAATAGATTCATCCATTGTCCTTGTCGCATCATAAGGGATGAGAAGAAACGGAGTACTATCAAAGACTTTTGTTCCTGATTTATTTATTACATCAATATTTCCGGCTGGAAAGAACCTTTTGTCAATTTCGGTATCGTGATTACCGGGAATCAAAGTAATTTGAATATGATTGAATTTTGTACAGAAGGAATTAAAGTCTTTATAACTATATGATTCGCGGTCGAAAGTATCGCCTGCGATTATCAGTTGATTGATTTTTCTATCAGTAAGTTCGTTTAGAATAAATTCCAGCGCATTATATCTTTCTGGCGTCTCTCCTGAGGTCTTAAGATGTAAATCGGCAGTAAATGCTATTTTCATTATTTATCCTATTGTATGCGGTTATGATTTAAAATAGAATTTGCATATAACTTCTGTCCGACTAAAATAAAGAAATAAAGAATACTATAGAATATTTTTACCTGGTGACACCGGCGCATTTCGCAAATTTTTTTTGTTGTTATTTCATTGGTTCGGATATATCTGATTATCTTCACAGGCCGCCGCTACGCGGCTCATATTTCATAATGTGACCTTAGCTACAAACAGACCGCTGCTACGCAGCTTTATATTTATAGAAGCTATAACACTGTATTCCTCAATAATCTAAAAACGGCAACATGTTACGTAGTTTTAAAAGAATAGAGTTTGTAGCGGAGAGTTATTCCTCGAGCAGGTTAACCTCCTTTATTTCGCCGGTTTTTCTGTTTATCCGCAACGTCTTTATCTCGAACGGGCGAAAATTTCCACTCCATTCAAAATTGATAAATGTTGCCTTGAGGTTTGCTTCCGACTTAATTCCCAGACTTTCGATCATGCGGATAATAATATCATTGTTTTTTTCCGATTTTTTTATTACCTTAATAATAATATTCGCTGCATCAATTGAGAGGAACGAATCTGATTTGGGCATCTTCCCCAGGTGAATGCCCTGATATATTATCAAGGGGGAAGAGCTGAATTCTTCGGCAATCCTGATAATATTGTTTTCCTGCCATCCGCCTTTATGGGGCACAAGCAGCATTCTGAAAGTCTGTATCCCCTGATCCATCCAGATATATTCTTTTCCGGGCTCGAGTTTTTTCGGCTGATGATGGGCGTAAACAGCAGAGCGTGTCACTGAAATCCTCATATCACTTCCCGAAACACTGTAACCGTATTTTGCATCGTTTAAAACTGTCAGACCATAGGTGTTCCCATTTTTTATGCCTGTGAGGTCAATCCACCTTTGGCCCGACTCTTCGTTACCGTTTGTTTCACGAACAATATGCCCGTAAGGTATTTCAAAAGTAGCCGTCGGTTCAGCCACATCAACAGGGAATGAGAACTTGAGCATCTTAAGATGTTCGTGCCAGTCGAGTGTAACATTCGCCTCAAGCTGACGTGAACCTGCATATAAAATCCAGTCAATAATGAGGGAGGAATTTCCATAATTATTTATTGATCTGATTATTGCCCTTAGCGGACCTGTTTCGATAACTTTAATTACTGCCTTGCCAAATTCTCCGATTTCGTTTGTAAAAGATTTTATATCATGACTCCATGTATCGCTGGGATCATCAATAACAACCGCTCTGCATCCTGTTGAGCCTCCGGTGAAGATTTCGATTCCATTTTCCCTGTCATAAATACCTATTTTACCTGATTCTGAAACCTTTACTCTCAAATATTCATTTTCCATTTCGTTTCCTTCAGCTTTTACAATGTTTTTAGAAGGGGCTGGATTCCCTTCTTTTATACGAAGCTGACGATAGCTGCATGGTGGTATAGATGTACCTAAAATCAGTTTTCTACGGCTTCCGGCCTCTGAGGAACCTGAAGTCCACTGATGAACAAGACTGTTACCCTGTTCGTCCTCCACACGTGAAGGATTCTGTAAGTCTCTCCAGTTGAGGTCATATTCAATATGTGTTTTTACCTCCCATGCATGCGGATTGAATACCAGTATATACTGTGAAGCAGGGTCTTCAGCCGGAACTTGCCATTCAAGTTTCTGAAGAGCCATATATGCAGCCTGATGGGCTGTGTCGAGAGCTTTGCCGTATCCTTCCCTTACAGTTATCTCATGATCATAGAGAGATGTCCCTGCCAGACTGTCGTGAAATTGCAGAAACAATACTCTTTCCCATGCCCGGGTAAATTCTTCATGTGGATAATCGAATTCCCATTTTGCCGATCCTATTGTGGAAATCTTTTCTGCAGTGATAAGTGCTTCTTCGCTCTGCCGGTTGAGCTTTTTTATTTCTGTCCATGCGGTATAACATCCGACAGCGTGATGCTGGAGATCATCCTTAACAACTGGCAGGTTTAAAGTTTTATCTTCCCTTATCTCTTTGAAATAGCGTTCAGGTGTGCTGAAAATTACTACGGGGGCTCCTTTTTCTTTCTGGAGTTCGAGTATGGAGTTTATATATTCTTTTGTTGCACCTCCTCCGTGGTCGCCTGCGCCATAGAACGACATAAAGCTTTTTACCGGCTGGTTTTTGAACTGGGCAATTATCTGCTTTATTCTGTTTTTTACAGGACCAGTATCGTTGTAACTAATAGGTATTCTGTAATTAAGTATTTGTGTTCCATCAGGGCCTTCCCATAGGAAGATATCTGCGGGAAGTGATTTCTCATGTGGCTGAGGCCTCATAAAAACGTAATTTTCCATTCCCTGCAGTTTGAAAATCTGTGGCAGGGTGCCGGCATGGCCGAACGAGTCGGGATTGAATGCGACCGTTGCACGGCGGCCTACAAGTTTCTCAAAGGTTAGCTGACCATAGAGCCCCTGTCGTACAAGTGATTCGCCGCATGGGATATTTACGTCGGGTTCAACCCACCAGCCTCCGACTATATTCCAGCGTCCTTCTTCGACGCGTTTACGTATTTCGGCAAGCATAGCAGGGTCATTTTCGGCGACCCATTGAAAAAACTGAGCGGAGCTGGCCGTAAAACAAAAGTCTGGCGTTTCATTCATTCTATCGAGTGCCGAACGGAAGGTGCTATGTACAACCGAAACACCTTCGGACCATGGCCAGAGCCACACAGGGTCAATATGTGCCTGGGCTATCATGTGAAACCTTAACTTCGAAGCATTGGCAGGCCATGGGTCGGACTGCAGATGACTGTTGCCGTAAAACTTAAGTTCCGGAAATAAAGCAATCGCCGCAGTGCCTGCGAGAGTACGGTTGATAAACTTCCTTCTTGAAATATGGTTCTTATTATGTGAACTTTCCTTTTTCATGTTTGAGTAATTTATTTAGAATCTTTATTTATAGCATGCGGATAACGCGGATAGAACGGATTTTTGTGGATTAGGATATCTCTGATTATCAGTCGAGTCTGTGTCATTGCTGTGATGTTGATTATTTCAAAACATGTCTTTATAAACTGCCACACATAAAGCGGCATAATCGCCTAATGATTCACCGAGTACAGCCGGTTTAATTTTGCATACCTCAAGTGCTTCAGGAAGAGCCTCTTTCTTCAATACTTTTTCGACGACAGGCTTAAAAAGCGATTCGTTGCGTGTATATATGCTTCCAATGATTATGCATTCAGGGTTAAGAATGTCAATCAATATTGCAAGTCCTCTGCCTAAATATTCGGCCGCTGTATTAATTATTTCACTGGCTACAGGGTCGCCGTTCAAGGCAGCCTGGGTCACAATTCTTGTGTCGATTTCTTCAATCTTTTCAACAGATGGGCAGAAATTTACTTTTTCATTTTTTGCAAGTCGTGCGGATACCACCGATTTTGCCAGTCGGGCAATACCTCCACCGCTGCAGAAACCTTCAAAAGAGCCGGCTTTTCCGTAGCCTATAGGACCATCTTCAGCCAGCCTTATATGTCCCACTTCACCGGCATTATTGTTCGTTCCGCAGTAAAGCCTGCCGTTTAATATCAATCCTGCTCCCATGCCGGTGCCGAAAGTCAGAAAGACCATATTGGAAGTTCCTTTTCCGGCACCTATAAGCCACTCAGCCAGAGCACATGCGTTGGCATCATTCTGTATTGCTGCAGGTATTCCGAATTTTTCTTCAAACAATTTTACTATAGGAATATTATTCCATCCGGGAAGGTTTGGCGGTGATTGTATAATTCCACGGGTATTATCAAGAGGACCGCCGCAACTTATGCCGATTGACTGTACTGAAACGAGGTCGACATTATTCTTTTTCATTATCCGTTCAATCATAGTTTGCAGATGATTGATCATCCGATATGGATCTGGATATTCTCTGGTTAAGACCGTCTCTTTATCGGTAACTGACAAATTATCATTTTCAAGTTTACCAAGTAAAACTGAGCATTTGGTACCGCCAATATCTATTCCTATAATGTTCATAGTTTATGTTTTACTTATACATTTTATTATCTAAAGATAAAAAATAATAAACAGGCATTTATGAAAAGTTTAAAATAATAAGATTTTAGATAAGTATATTTTCTACTGATTTATGAATAAAAATTAAATTCGCCTTTTAAATTTATTCTTAACCCTGTAATTCCATTGAATAAAGAGCAGGGTAAGACAATTTAGCATTAAGTCAAAAATGGAAGTAGTAAATAGAGTGAATAAAAATTTAATTTTCAAAAACGCCTTCACAGTCCTGATTTACAGGATTTTTCTGATTATGTTTCTTCTTACTCTTTCGAGGATTGGATTCTGGTTTTTTAATCACGACATGTTTCCTGTTCTCACCACAAGAGAGTTTTTTTCGGCTTTACGTGGAGGTGTAGTGTTCGACCTGTCGGCAGTTGTTTATTATAACATGCTTTTTATTTTGATGCAGGTTATTCCTTTCGATATCAGATATAATAAGGTTTATCAGGAGATATCGAAATGGATATTTTTTGTTGTAAACTTTCTGATGCTTGCGATGAACGGTGCGGATTGTATTTATTACAGATTTTTAGGGAAGCGGGCAACAGCCGATGTTTTTGGTACATTCAGGAATGAGGAGAATCTTGGGAAGCTCTTTTTTAAATTTATGACCGATTACTGGCAGGTAACACTTTTCACACTTTTGCTTGTAGTTTTGATGGTTTATCTTTATGGGAAGGTAAAGCTTGAAAAACCCATTCATAGGAATAAGTTTGTATATTTTGGAGTTAATCTTATTATTTTCCCGCTTACAATTTTGTTTATTGTTGGTGCTGCCCGTGGAGGCTTCAAGCATTCCACGCGTCCAATAACAATAAGCAATGCCGCAAGATATGTTAACGATCCTCGAAACGTAGGGATAGTTCTCAATACTCCTTTCAGCATTCTACGCACATGGGGGAAAAAAGAGCTTGTATGTTATAATTTTTTTGATGAGGAACAACTTGTGAAGATTTATAATCCTCATTACAGACCTGCCCCTATAGGAAACTTTTGTCAGCTCAACGTAATTATAATTATATTGGAAAGTTTTGGAAGAGAATATATAGGATTTTATAATAAAAATCTAGATGGAGGAAGTTATAAGGGTTATACTCCGTTTCTTGATTCTCTTCTTGCAGAAAGTCTGACCTTTGATGTCAGTCTGGCAAATGGTAATAAATCAATTGATGCCATGCCTTCCATTCTTGCTTCTTTACCTTCGCTCGAAACGCCTTATATAATATCGCACTATGCCAATAATACGATTAACGGCTTACCATCGCTTCTCAGGAAGAAAGGTTATTATTCAGCTTTTTTCCATGGTGCTCCTAACGGTTCTATGGGTTTCGATTCATTCTCGAAAATGGCAGGTTTCGAAGATTATTTCGGCAAAAATGAATATCATGGAAGCAAGGAAGATTATGACGGCATGTGGGGTTTGTGGGATGAACCCTTTATGCAGTTTTTTGCATCGAAACTCGATTCTTTTAAGCAACCCTTTATTGCCTCGATTTTTACTATCTCGTCGCATCATCCATTTAAAGTACCTGAAAAGTATGAGGAGATATTTGAAGATGGACCTATACCTATTTGTAAAACAATAAGATACAGCGATTATGCTCTAAAGCGATTCTTCGATGAAGTAAAGGGAAAGCCCTGGTTTGACAGTACTCTTTTTGTAATAACTGCAGACCATACAAACGAAATAATTTTCAAAGAATATCAGAATACTTTAGGTCATTTCAGCGTTCCAGTTGCTTTTTATATGCATAACAGTAATCTTAAAGGAATGAAAAACCGGATAGCCCAGCAGATTGACATCATGCCTTCTGTACTTGGTTTTCTTAATTACGACGAAGAATATATAGCATTCGGCAATAACGTGTTCGATGAAGATTCGGAATCTTTTGCATTTAATACGATAGGAAACACTTACTGTTTGTTTATGGACGACTATGTTCTTGAAATGATAGATAATAAAACTGTCAGGTTGATCAACTATAAAACTGACAGATACTTCGAGAATAATCTTGCTGGTCAGCTTCTCGATATCCAGAAAAGGATGGAAGAAAAACTTCTGGCAATTATTCAGACATATAATTGCAGGCTATTGAATAATGATCTTATTGTAAAAAACTAAAAATAGCGGATTGGAATTTTTTTTTAAAATTTAGTTAAAAAGTTATTTAAAATTGTTTTTCAAGAAATGATTTTTATTTATCTTTAAGTTTCATACAAGTAAGAAGTATGTACTAAAAAATCAAAATATGAATACACGTCGTGATTTTATAAAGCTGACTGGAGCAGGGCTTCTTGCGGCTGGAGCAGTGCCGGTTTTCGGAAAGGAAGCTGTCAGCGAAGCTGCGCAGGCAGTACCAGGCAAAAAGAAAGCCGATCTGTTCAATATAGGTATGGCAGGTTATACATTTGCTCAGGTGCCAATAGAAAAGGCAATTGAGATAATGAAACGGGTAAATGTTTTGAATCTTTCATTGAAGGACGTTTATCTGCCGATGAATAGCACACCGGAAACGATAAAATCAGTTATCGGAAGATTCAAATCGGAAGGAATTACTGTTTATACTGTTGGTGTTGTCTATATGAAAAGCGAGCAGGAAGTAGATCGGGCGTTTGAATATGCTAAAAATGCAGGAGTGAAGATGATAGTGGGCGCACCCAATTATGAGCTTTTGCCTTATGTTGAGAAAAAAGTGAAGGATTATGATATGAGGCTGGCAATCCACAATCATGGACCCGATAATCCGCTTTTCCCGAATGCCACAGATATATGGAATCATATTAAAGACATGGATTCAAGGATGGGAATTTGCCTGGATATCGGCCATACGGTCCGCGACGGTGCCGACCCATCAGTTGATGCCGAACGTTATAGTAAGCGACTTTTTGATATCCACATCAAAGATGTATCCGATGCATCAAAGGCCGGCAAAACTGTGGAGATGGGCAGGGGAGTGATAGATATACCTAAGTTTGTTGCCACACTTCGCAAGATTAAATACAGCGGTATGTGCAGTCTGGAGTATGAAAAGGATATGAAAGATCCTCTGGCAGGGATAGCTGAATCTATCGGATACTTCAAGGGAGTGATGGCAGTGTGATGGTGCTGGGTGCTTGGTGCTGGGTGTAAATATTGCATTAGTTAAAACTACGTCGGGTAAGCAGGAATCTCAATTAAGCATTTTATTTTGTATAATAAATTTTTCGGTTAATTTTGCATGGCATTATTCGCCAGTGCAAAGTTTTGGCTAACAACCATGGTGCGGTAGTTCAGATGGTTAGAATACCGGCCTGTCACGCCGGGGGTCGCGGGTTCGAGCCCCGTCCGCACCGCGAGATTTAAAACCCCGATGACTTATCATCGGGGTTTAATAATTACTTCTTATCCTTCTTTGAAAATAAAGTATGCTTATCAATTCTTTATTACTCTGAAAACAGCCATATTATGGTCCGAAACCAACTTGATAAAGTAAATTCCAGCAGGTTCATTTAAACTCATATCAATCAACCTTCTGTTATAAAATTTTTCTGTTCTTATAACTTTTCCGTTGATATCGTTGATTTCTACAGATATTTCAGACAATTGTTGTCCCAGATCTATCATCAAGTTCCCTGAAGTCGGGTTAGGATAAATGCGTATATTATCTGAGAAAACATTATCAAAAATACTTACTATGGTTATTCCATAACAAGCCGAAGTATCAATACATCCGTCTTGAGAGACTTCAACGGCATAATTACCTGAAACTGTCGGTGTGAAACTCTGGTTCGTTTCGCCTTCTATTTTTGAAAAATTATTATTACAATCGAGCCATTGATAGGCAGCGTTAGCTGCATTTGCTGTCAAGGTAGAACCGTTTGAAGTAACAGAAGTGTTTACAGTTTTGATTGTCAGATTTATAGTTATAAGGCTGTCGCATCCACAGTGGTTGGGAATGATGTCATTGTATGTCCCTGAGGATGTAAAGTAATAATTTTTACTTGGGGATAGATAGCCTTTGCAAGCCGTTACATTGATAGAATTACCTGTATTACCAATTACAGTTATTGTAAGCTGTTTTGTATTATTTGCGTGAGTAACATCATCGGTGACAGTAAGGCTTACAGTGTAAATACCGGGGCCGGAATACGTATGGACCGGATTAGCAATGTTGCTATTGCTGCCATCACCAAAATCCCAATAATAACTGTCTCCGTCTATACTTTTATTGCTGAAAGTAACAGTCGTGTAATCACAGGATGCCTCGGTAGTATAACTAAAATCGGCTATTGGGAAAGATTGTTTTTCGATTATATCGGTTGTTACAACACTCCATAGTCCGGCAAAATCGCGAAACTGAAAATGAATCGAATGTTGTCCCTTTGGAACTTTTGTCAAATCTATATTTTCCAGAAGCACAAGTTGTTTTGAAGGTGTTGGTATCGAAACATATACTGCATTACTGAAATCATCATCCAGCCAATACCTGTAACCGGAAATTTTGTTATCGGCAATCTGACTGCTCTCTTTTTTATAAAAAGTTTTACTCAGTACGCTGCTGTAAATATTCTTTTCATCCTTATAACGAATGTTCAGAACGTTTACTCCGTCTGGTAAACCCGAAACATCGAGGTTCGTGATTAAATGGTGCTGAGCGGCGGGCGAAATGGCAACCGTCTGTTTGCTTGAGTAATCATTATTGAACCAATATTCGTATTCTACGATCTTTTTGCCGGATGCAAAGCCAATAGAGCTTTTATAGAAAGTTTTGCTCAGTATGCTGCTGTAAATATTCTTTTCATCCTTATAACGGATGTTCAGAACGTTTACTCCGTCTGGTAAACCCGAAACATCGAGGTTCGTGATTAAATGGTGCTGAACGGCGGGCAAAATGGCAACCGTCTGTTTGCCTGAGTAATCATTATTGAACCAATATTCGTATTCTACGATCTTTTTGTCGGTTGCAAAGCCAATAGAGCTTTTATAGAAAGTTTTGCTCAGTATGCTGCTGTAAATATTTTTTTCATCTCTGTAACGGATGTTCAGAACGTTTACTCCGTCGGGTAAACCCGAAACATCGAGGCTCGTGATTAAATGATGCTGAGCGGCGGACGAAATGACAACCGTCTGTTTGCCTGAGTAATCATTATTAAACCAATATTCGTAACTTTTTAGATTATTTTGTGCAAACAGCCAGCCACTCCACAGAATTCCCAGTGAGAAAAATAATTTCTTCATACTAATTATCCTGAGCGGAAACTTTAATCTCGACATTCAAAATGCCATTATTAGTCGTGGGTGCAATGTTTTCGAATCGTATGTGCGGGTTTGATGGTACGCCGCCATCTTTATATGGGTAGGTGCCACCATAGATACCAACCTGTGTGCCGTCTGTACCAATATAAATCCCGGGATTTTTTAAATGGTAGTCATGAGTGTAGTTGAATGTTTGGCCGGTTTGATTTACAAATATATCAGCTTGCAGAACTCCGGTATAATTTCCGCTTTCCGTTGGGGAAGTACCGTATTCGGGAGTTGATGTTACAAAAAGATTATTTCTAAATATATTTCCGCTTCCAGAAACCCCAGTACCATATGTTTCCAGGAAAATATTATTTATAATAGTGTTATTATCCCTTCCGAATAAATAATACCAACCATAACCACCATAAACAGATGATAAATAGATATTATTTGAGATAGTATTTCCATAAGATTCTGAGATCGAACCAATTATATTATTACTAATCAATACATAAATTGCATTCCTTAGCATAAAACTATTAACAACATTTCGTATAAACAATAAGTTAGTCGAAGGATTGGTCGTTCCATCAATCTTTACATTGTTTATTTTGCAATATTTAACGGTAACATTATTAATATCCTTATCATTAGTAAATATCAGGTCGCCATTAATTTCTATACCTTCCAGATGAAAACCATCGGCATTTTCACCAAGATTAAGAGTACTTTGCAGGACTGTTCTGCCGGTAACGACAGTTGAATCGGGATAATGCCCTGCACCAAATATCAATAGTTTCTTGTCTATAGTTGCAGGAACTGCAAAGCTTCCTCCCGACAAATAAATGGTATCTCCTGAAACAGATGCACTATAAGCATTGATAAAAGCGTTAACGCCGGTAAAGAGTTGAACGTTTGTCGGGCTGTGTAAAGCAGCTTTCTGGGCATTAATAGTGATCGACAGAGCAATAGCCACTGCAATAAATAATGTTTTTTTCATATTCATTTTTTTATTTAATTATATCTTAAATTTTTATCTTTTTTACACTGTATAGATAATATCATAGTTATATAAACATATTTATATTCAAGTTGTTACTAAATTTTTTTTGGGAAATATCACCTGAGGTATTTCAAGCTCCGTCATTAATTACATTTTTCAGCGGCAAATATATATTTTCCGATTTGAATTTTGGAGCAAGAATTTTATTTATTCAAAAATATTTAATAACTTATTCAATAGTTGGCTTTTACAATTTTATTAAATGTAAGAGAATGGATTTTATTTTTGAAGGAAGAATCTTCAGCAGGTAATGTTCATTGAACTTTTGGTTTCGGAAGTACATACAGAACATCCTCCTTCATCTGAACCTTTCTTTGCTTTTCCTTGCATTTCGTTATATAAACCCCTGCAAGTATAAACAGCACAATAAAAACCAATACCTTGAATGGAAAACTCTTAATAAGCTCAAGTATAAACCAGTCCTTTTTCATACTCCGGACATTATGGATTATACCATAATTATTTTACAGCAAAGGTTACCTGAAAATTTTAACCTTTTTTCATCGGGCAATTCAAATATAATAAAATCATTTTAAATATCATAACTATTGCAATTAAAAATAATGTCTGATGAAACATTTTCGAACTTCATATCCTCATTCCCTGCTTTCTGAAAAAACTGAAATTCACTTTTCCATATTTCCGGTGTTCGAAGAAATAAGGGTTACCGGTAAAACTTACCGAAGCAGGATGCTCGAGAATCAAAAAACCATCTTCCTTAAGAACATTCGATTCTATTACAAGATTGGGAATATTTGTCAGCCATAGAAGGTTATAAGGTGGATCTGCGAACACAATGTCGTAATGGTATCTGCACGCTCTTAAATAGTCCTGGACATCAATATGAAGCGGTTTGATATTCTTGAAATTCAATTCATGAACCACTTTCCTTATGAATGATAAGTTATATCGGTCGAACTCGACCAGATGAACATTCTTTGTCCCTCGTGATGCAAATTCAAAACTTATGCTTCCTGTTCCAGAAAAAAGGTCAAGCACCTCTATATCCTCGAAATCAACCCTGTTCGAAAGAATATCGAACAGACTTTCCTTTGCAAAATCGGTCGTCGGCCTGACTTTTAAACCAGATGGAGGATTTATCCTTCTGCCTTTATATTTTCCACTAATTATTCGCAATTTATTGCAGTATAAAGGTTTATAAACCTGTGCAAATCAGTTTCATTGAAAACATAACTGAAAGTGAAATTACCGGCAGGCATGGCAAATACTATATTTCTTATATAAAGCGACAGTGTAGAGGTGAGATTATCATATTTCTCACTCAGGCCGCTGACAAATATTGTTTCTTCATTGCCTATACCAAGGTTTTTGAAGACATTAAGTGTAAAATATACAATATCTGATACATTTCTGTACGTGAAGGCATTTGAATAATAAAGCGAAAAGCCGATGAAAACCGTCAGGTTAAAAAAATCATTTTCCACATGAAGATGTATATAATTGCCATTATGAGATTTCATTACATGTGTCATGTGGGTAAAAAGTGGTTTCAGATGATGAAAGGGTGTAGGGTTCGGAAAGAAATTTCTTATAGTATCAAATAAAGGTGTAGATACTCCAAATAACAGAAATGAATCAATTTCAGGAATTTTGTTGCTTAAAACTGTTCTGTTTTCCTTTTTGCCATGATTGAATTCGAAATATTCATCTTTTCTGGCCGGTTCATACAGTGAAGAAGGTACGAGAGTAAATTCAGGAGATGGCATTATCAGGTTGATATTTTTGTATTTCTTCGACAGGAAATCATCTCCAGCAATTATTTCTGAAATGTCCTCGAAGTTATACCTGCTGTTCTCATCAGGAGTATAGGACCTGACCATTATATATTTGTTTCTTATAGCATCGAGTATGCAAAAGGAAATATCATCAAACCCGGACTGAAGCGTCAGGATATATTCTCCTGTACGGTTAATATCGAGTGTCTCGTCAAAAAGTTCCAGAAACGGCATTTGCTGATGAGAAATTTAATTTTCTCTGTAAGTCTTTGTGCCTCCTCTATCAACCTCTATGAAATAAAAACTATTACACATACTGACCTAAAAAATTCACAAAGAGTCACAGAACTATCTGTTTTTACAAATATAATTCAAAGATTCATTAAGTTTACATCTATGATTCAATTCGGTCTGCCTGATGCGTGATACACTGATATATAATCATTTGATAAAATTCCTCGATAATGTTCCTACCGACGACCAGGCGATAGCGTTGAAAAAGATAGCTTCATTTTTGATAAATAAGGATGAGAATGCAGTTTTTCTTCTCACTGGTTATGCAGGTACGGGCAAGACCACACTTATAAGTGCAGTGGTAAAGACTCTCGATCTTTTGAGGATGCGCTCAGTTCTTCTTGCTCCCACAGGCAGGGCGGCAAAGGTTCTGTCGTCCTTCACGGGCAGACAGGCTTATACCATACACAAAAAGATTTACCGTCAGAAATCGTTAAAAGATGGTACAGGCAAGTTTGAACTCGACAGGAATCTTCATAAGAACACTGTTTTTATTGTGGATGAAGCCTCGATGGTTTCGAACAAAAGCAAGGAACTATCAATATTCGGGAGCGGCAAACTACTGGAAGACCTTATTGAATATGTCTATACGGGAGAGGATTGCAGGCTTATGCTGGTAGGAGACACGGCTCAGCTTCCACCGGTAGGTTCAGTCGTAAGTCCGGCACTCGATAATGCCATAATCGAAGAGTTCGGCTTTAAAGTCGAGTCGGCAGAACTGAAACAGGTTCTGAGACAAAGTCTTACATCGGGTATTCTTGTTAACGCCACAAGGATAAGAGAACAAATTACGGCAGGCGATCTTTCCAGACCTTCGATAGATTGTCATAATTTCAGGGATATTATACGACTTTCAGGCAACGATTTTTTAGAAGAAGTGTCGGCAGCCTATGAGAAATGCGGTTTAGGAGGAACGATAATCGTGGTTTATTCGAATAAACAGGCAAACATTTACAACAGTGGAATCCGGAACCGGATATTTTTTCGTGAAGAGGAGATCGAGCCCGGAGATATAGTTATGGTGGTGAAGAATAATTATTCACTTGCTGATGAGGAAGATCCTTACAGATTCATAGCAAACGGAGATATTGCGGAAGTTCTAAGAGTGAGAAATTATGAGGAGAGATATGGCTTCAGATTTGCAGAGATGTCACTGCGTTTTCCGGATTACGGCACCGAGATCGAGACCAAGGTGATGCTCGATGTACTGCATCTCGATTATCCGGCACTTCCTGCTGATAAGAACTCAGAGCTTTTCAAAGCGTTACAACAGAATTATGCTCATATAAAAATTAAGAAAAAACAGTACGATATGATTCGTGAAGACCCGTATTTCAATGCCCTGCAGATTAAGTTTGCATACGCCGTAACCTGCCATAAGGCGCAGGGTGGACAATGGGAGAGGGTGTTCATAGATCAGGGATTATTCAACAGAGCCGATGCTTCGATAGATTATCTGCGCTGGCTATATACGGCACTTACAAGGTCAACCGACAGGGTTTATCTGGTAAATTTCCCTGAAGAGTTTTTTAATGAATAACTTAGTGAAAAATTTCAAATTTCCCCTAAAATTTATTAATTTGGTTGCTTATTATATAGCAATATTTGACTATTATTTATTGATATGGATTTAAAAGATCAATTAAAAAAATTGCCGATAAAATCATCAAGATCAAGGAATATACTCTTAAAGAGGAGTCTACAAAAATGTATTATCTATTTGACAGATTTATAGAAGTATATAACTTTTAAGGATGAGAATAAAAATGAAATAAGGTTTCTATTGAATAAAGTGGATGGATATTTATAATTATTCGGAGCAACTTATAAAAGCATCAAAATCATTTATTAAAGAGTAGTATATTCTCAAATAGTAATTTATGAAATCATATCGCAAGGAGCTCTGGTTTGAGATTCCAACACGCAGAGCATTTGTTAATATTACCGATAAAGTTGAGCAGTGTCTGGAAGAATCAGGTATTAAGGAAGGTCTGGTTCTTGTAAATGCAATGCATATTACAGCAAGTGTATTTATCAACGATGATGAGTCGGGGCTGCATCACGATTTTGAGGTATGGCTCGAAAAGCTTGCACCCGAAAAGCCTTATTCACAATATCAGCATAATGGTTATGAAGACAATGCGGATGCGCACTTAAAAAGAACTGTTATGGGGCGTGAGGTTGTTGTGGCCGTAACAGACGGGCGGCTCGACTTTGGACCGTGGGAACAGATATTTTATGGCGAGTTCGACGGTAAGCGTCGTAAACGTGTATTGGTCAAAATTATAGGTGAATAGTTGATTATTTCAGTTTCAAATCTTTAATAATACTTTCTATCCTTTCGTCGAGGAGTTTTACGGTTTCTTTGTATTTCGATTCTGATTCGAGTTTTGTATTTACTGAGAAATAGAATTTGATTTTAGGTTCTGTGCCGGAAGGCCTGATAGAGATTTTCGAGCCGTCTTCAAGGAAAAACTGAAGTACATCCGATTTTATCAGCTTCAATTTATCCTGCGTTCCGTGTATTGTGTCGAATGATATGAGTTTTTCGTAGTCATCTATTCTAATCACCCGGCTTTTATTTATTTCTGTGGGCGGGTTATCTCTGTATTCTTTCATCATGGCATTGATTTCATTGGCGCCTTCCACACCTTTCCTCACTATATTGACGAGTTTTTCCCTGTAAAGTCCATATTTAAGATATATCTTGATTAATAAATCGTGCAGCGACATGCCCTTTGTTTTTGCCCATGCTGCCGTTTCGGCAACAAGCGCACATGACCCCACGGCATCTTTATCCCTTACATAGTCGGCAGGCAGATAGCCGTAACTCTCCTCGCCTCCACCTATAAATTTTTTCTTTCCTTCAAGTTTGCGTATAAGCTCAGCAAAGTATTTAAAGCCAGTAAGAACATTATAGCATTCTACGTTATGGTCCTCCGCAATACGGTCGAGCAGGTCGGATGTCACGATTGTTTTAATAACATATTCATTGCCTTTATAAAGTTTTTTTTCTTTATATTGTGAAAGGGTATAATACATAAGTAAAGCGCCTGTCTGGTTTCCATTGAACAATACAAAAGAACTGTCAGGTGTTCTCACTGCTATTCCCAGCCTGTCGGCGTCAGGGTCGGTTGCCATAACAAGGTCGGCGCTATTTTTCTCAGCAGTCTCAATTGCCATTTTCAAAGCCTCTGCTTCTTCAGGGTTTGGCGATTTCACTGTTGGAAAGTTGCCGTCGGTAATATCCTGTTCAGGAACATTTATGATGTTTCGAAATCCGAACAGTTTGAGAGCTGAAGGGATAAGTTTGCCACCGGTACCGTGGATTGGAGTATAAACTATGCCCATATCCTTTTGTTTTTCAATAGCATCAGGATTAAGTCTGATCTTTAAAACTTCTTTCAAAAACAGATCATCTGTTTCTTTGCCAAGAATCTTTATTCTTGATTTATCGCCTCCGAATTTAATTTCTTTCACTGATTTTATTTTTCTTACTTCATTTATTATTCCTTCGTCATGAGGCGGAACTACCTGTCCGCCATCGTTCCAGTAAGCCTTATATCCGTTATATTCCGGAGGATTATGTGATGCTGTTACCACAACACCGCTATGGCATTTATAATGTCTTATAGCGAATGAAAGTTCAGGAGTTGGACGAAGCGAATCAAAAAGCAGTACTTCAAATCCATTAGCTGAGAAAATATCTGCGGCCGTTTCGGCAAAATAACGACTGTTGTTTCTGCAGTCGTGAGCTATCGCCACTTTTATAGTTGTTTCACCAAAATTCTTTAAAAGATAATTAGCCAGTCCCTGAGTTGCCATGCCGATAGTATAGATATTCATTCTATTTGTTCCGGCACCCATAATTCCTCTGAGTCCGCCAGTGCCGAACTCAAGGTCTTTATAAAAGGCATCGATAAGTGTTGCTTCATCACCTTCGAGCATTGCTTTTACCTCACGGCGAGTTTCCTCGTTGAATTCTTCACCCAGCCATACCCGGGCTCTTTTTCTTATTTCTTCAATATCGAGCATATATTTGATTTTAAATTATATTTTCTTTTTTCATCTGGTCAATACATTTTTTTAAGCTAATATCCCATTTAGGAATTCTTATTTTATATGTATCTATAATTTTCTTCTTTGAAAGCACCGAATAATGGGGTCTTAAGGCAATAGTAGGATAGTTGTCCGAACTTACCGGTTCAACATTGCAGTTTATTTCTACAAAATTAAGTATCGTTTTTGCGAAATTAAACCATGTACATTCTCCTTCATTCGAATAATGATAAATCCCTCCGGTGAAAGTAGTGTTATTTCTGGTTATGTCGTGTATAATTTTTATGACCGCATTAGCAAGGTCAGCTGCCCATGTTGGTGTACCTGTCTGGTCATTTACTACCTTCAGCGATGCATTTTCTTTTGCTTTTTTAATTATTGTCTTTACAAAATTATTCCCGAAAGCAGAGTAGAGCCATGAAGTTCTAATAACCATCGAATGACGATTTTTCAGAGCGTTTCTTTCCCCTTCGAGTTTCGAAGCTCCATATTTCGAAAGCGGATTGGGAATATCGGTTTCGATATATGGCCGATTGGATTTTCCATCAAAAACATAATCGGTTGAGAAATGGATAAACCTGCATGGTGAATTCTTTATGGCATTAACTATGTTCATAACGCCTTCGCTGTTTACCTTAAAAGCCTCATCAGGTTTTTCCTCCGCTTTGTCAACAAGGTTATAAGCAGCACAGTTAACTATCCAGTCGGGTTTGATTTCAGTAATGAATTTCTTTGTTATTTCAGCATCAGTTATGTTAAGTGTTTCGAAGTCGGTGAATATGAAACGGTATTCAGGGTAATTTACTGAAATTTTTTTTAATTCCATTCCCAGTTGGCCATTTGCTCCGGTAATAAGTATTAAAGGCATTTTTAAAATCAGAAGTTATTTTCCGCATCTTTAAAGTGCGGGTTTTTGTTATCCTTTTCGCTTATGATTGCTTCAGCAGGATTTATTTTCCAGTCAATTCCGAGGACAGTGTCGGTTACAAGAATTCCACGTTCAGATGATGGTCTGTAAAAATTGTCGCATTTATATTGAACAACTGCTGTTTCGCTCAATACAGAAAAACCATGTGCAAAACCACGCGGAATGAAAAGTTGTTTTTTTGACTCAGAATCAATTTCAATGCCGTACCATTTACCATACGTTTTCGAATTTTTACGGAGGTCGAGAGCCACGTCAAATATTTTGCCATGGGCAACTCTTACAAGTTTAGCCTGTTCAAAAGGGCGAAGCTGGTAGTGTAGTCCTCTTATTACTCCTTTTACCGACATTGACTCATTATCCTGAACTGGAGTGAATGGTATACCTGCTTTTTTGAATGTCTCCTGGTTAAAAGTTTCCATGAAATAACCACGTACATCCCTGAAAATGTCAGGTTCGATTAAATATAATCCGGTAAAACTTGTTTCTTTGAATTTCATTTGAAGTTACTATTTTATCATTTACGGCTTTATTTCTTCATCTGCTATTCTAAGGAGGTATTTACCATACTGGCTGTTTCTGCATGGCTCGGCCAGTTTAATAAGTTGTTCCTTAGAGATAAATCCTCTTTTATATGCAATTTCTTCAATACATGAAGCTTTTAGGCCCTGACGTTGTTCAAGAGTGGCGATAAAATTTGATGCCTGAAGTAAGCTTTCGCATGTTCCGGTATCGAGCCATGCCATACCTCTACCCATCAGTTTTACCGTAAGTGTTTTTTCTTCAAGGTATAATCTGTTAAGGTCAGTTATTTCAAGTTCGCCACGTTCAGAAGGTTTCAGTGTTTTAGCCTTTGCTACCACAGTGTTATCATAAAAGTAAAGTCCGGTAACTGCATAGTTTGATTTTGGATTTATAGGTTTTTCTTCGATGCTAACAGGTTCTTTCCGGTTGTTGAATTCTACCACTCCATATCTTTGAGGGTCAGTTACATAATAACCGAAGATGCACGCTCCTTTTTTTAACTGTGCAGTTTCCAGAAGAACGTCTCCAAACCCATGTCCATAGAAGATATTATCGCCCAGTATCATACAAACTGTATTGTCAGCTATAAATTTCTCACCTATAATAAAGGCCTGAGCAAGTCCTCCGGGGTAAGGTTGCTCAGCGTATGAAAATTTCATTCCGAGCGAAGAGCCGTCGCCGAGAAGGTTGATGAATAAAGGAAGATCGCGTGGCGTGGAAATTATAAGGATATTTTTTATTCCGGCAAGCATAAGAACTGACAACGGATAATAAATCATCGGTTTGTCATAAACTGGCAGAATCTGCTTGCTTATAGCATTAGTTATCGGATATAGCCTTGTACCCGATCCTCCTGCAAGAATGATTCCTTTCATTAATTATTTTTTTAAATATTTTTACTGTTCTTATGCAACCGAATATTACACCTTAATTTCCCATTGTACATCATAAATCATCAATTCCTTTAACTTCTTCCGATACCGTAATATTCGAATCCTGCTTCTCGTATTTGTGCAGGCTCATAAATATTTCTTGCGTCGAATATGACTTTGTTTTTCATTATTTGCGACATTTTTTTAAGGTCTGGGATTCTGAATTCAGGCCATTCAGTTAATAATGCAAGTGCATCGGCCGATTCAAGTGCGGTATATTGGTCGGGTGCATAAACAATTTTGTTTTCGAACAATTTTTCTGTTTCCTTCATTGCAGCAGGGTCATAAACGCTAATAGCAGCTTTTTCATCAAGTAGTTTTTTTATCAGGTGAATTGCAGATGATTCCCGAATGTCGTCGGTATGAGGTTTAAATGAAAGCCCCCATATTGTTATTTTTTTGTTTTTCAAGTTATTATTGAAATATTTCATTATTTTATTAAAGATAACATTTTTTTGATAATTATTAGCCTCTTCCACGGCATTGATTACTTTCATATCATAACCATGTTCCTGTGCCGTAAGCAAAAGGGCTTTAACATCTTTTGGGAAACATGAGCCGCCATAACCAGGACCTGGATAAAGAAATTTACTACCGATTCTCGAGTCGCTTCCTATTCCTTTTCTTACCTGATTTATATCAGCGCCAAGAAGTTCGCACAGGTTTGCTATTTCGTTAATAAAGCTTATTCGTGTTGCAAGCATTGCATTAGCCGCGTATTTGGTGAGTTCTGCAGAAGCGATATCCATAAAATAGATTGGATGATTATTAAGTACAAAAGGTTTGTATAGCCTGCTCATTATCTCAGCGGCTTTTTCGTTTGAAGTCCCGATTATAATTCTTTCCGGTTTAAGAAAATCCTCTACAGCAGAACCTTCTTTCAGAAATTCAGGATTTGATGCCATGTCGAAGGGTATAGTAACATCACGGTTTCGGAGTTCTTTTTCAATAACTTTTCTCACTTTTTCCGAAGTACCTACAGGAACAGTACTTTTTATTACAATTATCACATAAGATGTTATTACTTTTCCAATTTCAGATGCAACTTCAAGGACATGGCTGAGGTCGGCGCTCCCATCTTCCCCGGGAGGTGTGCCTACGGCAATAAAAATTGCTTCGGCTCCTTCAATACTTTCTTTGATATTGTTAGTAAAACTAAGACGTCCTTTTTCTATATTTCTTTTCATCATGGCCTCGAGGCCTGGTTCATATATAGGTGAACGCCCATTGCTCAGACTTTTGATTTTTTCCTTGTCGATGTCGGTACAGGAAACAGTCAATCCGGTTTCTGCAAAACATGTTCCGGTGACCAGTCCTACATAACCTGTTCCAATAATTGAAATTTTCATACAATAGATTCAGGTATAATACTTAAATGTTTTGCAAAGATAACATATCAAATGGATAACGAAAATTGAATATGATAAACTAAATTATATCAAAAAAACCGGCACTATTACAAATAAAATAAATTACATATAAGAATTAACATCGTATAGAAAAATTCAATTATCTTTGCACACCTGTTTTAATTAATATATTGTCTAATTTATTAAATGTTAGTTTATTAAAATTATTTTATGATTCAAAGCGAAGAAAAATCAAGTGATCTGGAAGGAATTGAGAATTCTGAAAGGTCAGAAAGTGAATCTCCAGAGGCAAAAATAGCTGTGGAGAAAGAGGATGCACAAAAGGAAGTCAAAACTGAATTTGAAGAACGTGTTGCAATTGACACGATTCCTGAATCTGAATCGCATAAAATGGCGGTTCATGATGAAAAGGCCTCTGTTGATAATTTTAACTGGGAAGAATTTGAAGCGAAAGAAAATCGCACTTCACCCAAATATGCTGAATACGAGGCCATGTATGATAAAACTCTATCAACAATATCGATTGATCAAGTTGTAAAGGGCACCGTAATTCAAATGACGAACCGTGAGGTTGTTATAAATATAGGTTACAAGTCAGAAGGTATTGTAAGCCTTAATGAATTCAGGTACAATCCAAATCTCAAGGTAGGTGACACTGTTGAGGTATATGTTGAAAGTCAGGAAGACAAGAAAGGTCAGCTTGTGCTTTCTCACAAAAAAGCAAGAGCTCTCAATTCATGGGAAAGAATCAATGCGGCTCTTGAAAATGATGAAATCATCACAGGATATATAAAGTGCCGGACAAAAGGTGGAATGATTGTGGATGTCTTTGGCATAGAAGCATTTCTGCCCGGTTCACAAATAGATGTCAAGCCTATACGCGATTATGATGTGTTTGTAGGCAAGACGATGGAATTTAAAGTTGTTAAGATAAATCAGGAGTTTAAAAATGTTGTTGTGTCGCATAAAGCACTTATCGAGGCTGAGCTTGAACAGCAGAAGAAGGAGATTATTGCAAAGCTCGAAAAAGGCCAGGTTCTCGAAGGTGTAGTGAAGAATATAACTTCTTATGGTGTTTTTATTGATCTCGGCGGTGTTGACGGACTTATTCATATCACCGATCTTTCATGGGGGAGAGTGAATCATCCTGAAGAAATCGTTCAGCTTGACCAGAAACTTAATGTCGTTATTCTCGATTTTGATGATGAGAAGAAGCGTATTGCTCTTGGTCTCAAACAACTTACTCCGCATCCGTGGGATTCGCTTGATCCGAATCTGAAGGTAGGTGATATAGTTAAAGGTAAGGTTGTGGTTTTAGCTGATTATGGTGCTTTTGTGGAAATAGCTTCCGGAGTTGAAGGCCTTATCCATGTGTCGGAAATGTCGTGGTCACAACATCTAAGGAGTGCACAGGAATTTCTTAAAGTGGGCGACGAGATCGAAGCCGTTATTCTGACACTCGACCGCGAAGAAAGAAAGATGTCGCTGGGAATGAAACAACTTAAGCCCGATCCATGGCAGAATATTGAGGAAAAATATGCCGTGGGTACAAGACATAAAGCACGGGTCAGGAATTTTACAAGTTTCGGGGTATTTGTTGAAATAGAAGAAGGTGTTGACGGCCTTATCCATATTTCAGATCTTTCATGGACAAAGAAGATAAAACATCCTGCTGAATTTACTTCTATTGATGCTGAAATTGAAGTAGTTGTGTTAGAAATTGATAAGGAAAACCGCCGTTTAAGTCTCGGACATAAACAACTTGAAGAAAATCCATGGGACGTATTTGAAACAATATTTAACGTTGATTCAATTCATGAAGGTACAATAGTTGAATTGTTCGATAAAGGTGCCATTATTGCTCTTCCATACGGAATCGAAGGGTTTGCAGCTCCAAAACAACTTATAAAGGCTGATGGCACAATGGCAAAAGTTGATGAAAAGCTTATGTTCAAAGTTGTAGAGTTTAATAAATCGGCTAAAAAAATTATTGTTTCTCATAGCAAGATATATGAAGATGAAAAGAATGAAGTAGAAACAACGGAGAAAAAGCCGAAATCAGAAACAAAAAAGAAATCTGCAAAGAATTCGAAATCATCTATTGAAAAAACAACACTTGGTGATATAACTGATCTTGCATCTATTAAAGAAGAATTAGAAGAAACACAGAAAAAACTTCCGAAAAACAGAAAAAAAGCTTAAATTTAAGCTTTAAAATCTTTCTTATGGATTTCAATGTTGAAAACCGTACCAACAGTACATTGATTAAGATTCAGACTGAGAAGCTTGATACTCATATAGCTCCTTCGCTGAAATCTGAACTTGTACTTGTTTCGGGAAAGGGTGAAAAGAATATCATCCTTAATCTCGAGAAGTGTCAATACTGTGATTCTTCAGGTCTTAGCGCCATCCTTGTAGCTAACAGGTTATGTAAAAATGCGGGTGGTACTTTTGTTCTCTGCGGACTTAATGAAGCCGTCGAACGGCTTATTACTATTTCGCAGCTCGATACGGTACTTAACATAACGGACACCGTTGAAGAGGCTGAAAAGATGATATCATAGACGGTCGGTTCTGTAAAACAAAATGAAACTTACCATACTGGGTAGTAGTTCTGCATTACCGACTTCTGAAAGAAATCCTTCCGCTCATGTGCTTTGTGCACATGAGCGGTTGTATTTAATAGACTGCGGTGAGGGAACCCAGATGCAAATGAGAAAATGCAAAATACGGTTCAGTAAAATCAACCATATTTTTATTAGCCATTTACATGGTGATCATATTTTCGGATTATTCGGACTACTCTCATCTTTCAACCTGATGGGCAGAGGTCAGCCTCTAAATATTTATGCTCCGGCTAATTTTAATAAAATATTGAAATCGTATCTGGAAGATTTTGATATAAAACTTGGATTTGAAGTAATTTTCACCGAGCTTAATTGCAAAGATCCTTTTGTTATTCTGGATGACAAATATTTAACTGTTACTGCTTTTCCCCTCAGACACAGAATACCAGCTTTTGGTTTTTTATTCAGCGAAAAAAAAGCGGACAGAAAAATCCGCAAAGAGAAGATAGAAGTTTATAATATACCGATTGCAAAAATGAATGCAATAAAAAAAGGCGAAGATCTGATAAGGGAAGATGGCATAATTATTAAAAATGAAGAAATTACAATTTCTCCTCCAAAACCTCTATCTTATGCCTATTGTAGCGATACAAGTTATTTTCAACAACTTTCTTCTTATGTGAAAGGTACCGACCTTATTTATCATGAGGCTACTTTTGGTAATGACCTGCGCGACCTCGCCGAATTAACAGGACACTCAACAGCCGCCGATGCTGCAAGAGTGGCTTCTGAAGCTGGCGCCGGTACTCTGATAATAGGGCATTTTTCATCGAGATATAAAAATCCTGAAATTCTCGTCGAACAGGCAAGAGAAATATTCCCGTCAACATACCCCGCTGAAGACGGTAAAACATACAAGATAATTGATAATAATAAAAACATTTGAAACTTGGTTATATTTACAACATAAATTAAAACTCTATATTAACAATTAAGAACTTTAATAATTTATTTCGATTCACATATATACGGCTTATTGATTGCAGAATACGTTAGATGAATGAAATGAGTTTTGCTTGAAAGAAAATGATTTTCAATATTGAATTAAAGATAAAATAATAGATAAATTTTTCGGACAAACAGTTATAATAAAAATGAAAAAGCTGAAATATCTCATATCAGGAGTATTGATTCTTTCAAGTTTTTACCTCGATATTAATGCACAAATTCTGAACGAGAATACTCTAAAAATCGCAAGAACCTTAGGCCTTATAGATGCGTTTTATGTTGATACAGTAAACCTTAATTCACTTACCGAGAAAGTAATTGTTGATTTACTCCGTTCACTTGACCCTCATTCAACCTATATTTCGGCAAAAGATGTAAAGGAGATGAATGAACAGCTTATAGGAAATTTCGAGGGAATAGGAATACAATTCAATATTCTCCACGATACTGTAATTGTTATTGAACCTATAAAAAACAGTCCTTCGGAGCGAGTCGGACTAAAGGCTGGAGACAGAATTGTAAAAATAAATGGCGAGAATGTTACAGGAATAGGAATTTCTACAACCGGTGTAAAAAATAGGCTTATGGGTCCGAAAGGAACAAAAGTAAATGTCACGGTTTTCCGGCCAGGCACAAAAGGCATATATGACTTCACAATAACTCGCGATAAAATACCTATTAATAGTATGGATGCGGCGTATATGCTTAACACTGAAACAGCCTATTTTAAATTTAACAAATTTTCTGCAACAACTGAAAGGGAATTTCTGGATGCACTCGATTCACTGAAAACGAAAACCCTGAAGAATGTAATAATTGATCTTAGAGGCAACCCTGGAGGGTATATGATTGCCGCGGTAGCACTTGCAAATCAGTTTCTTGAAGGAGAAAAACTTGTTGTTTACATGGAAGGCAGAAAAACACCGCGAGAGGATTTTAAGTCGAATGGCAAAGGCTTGCTAACGAAAACAAATCTCGTTGTACTTACTGATGAAACTTCTGCATCGGCTAGCGAAATATTTGCTGGTGCAATTCAGGATTGGGATCGCGGAATTATTGCAGGCAGAAGAACCTTCGGTAAAGGCCTTGTGCAAAGTAGTTTTCCGCTTAACGACGGTTCACAAATACGACTTACTATTGCAAGATATTATACCCCAACCGGACGCTCGATACAAAGCCCTTATGGAGAAGGATATGCAAAATATATCGAAAATTACCTGAAAAGATTTAAAAACGGCGAAAGATTTAATGCTGATAATATTAAACTACCAGACTCTTTAAAGTGTTATACCCTCGTAAATAAAAGAACAGTGTATGGCGGAGGAGGAATAATGCCCGATGTGTTTATTTCGGCCGATACATCATGGGTAACTGATTATTACATAGATCTTCGCAGTAAAGAAATATTCAATTCGTTTATTCTTGAATACACCGATAAAAATCGTAATAAAATATTATCGGAATATAAAGGCATTGAAGATTTCAGAAATAGATTCGAATTTTCAAATGAGGATATTGCATGGTTCATAAAAATGGGTAATGATGCAGGTATTAAATATAATGATTACCAGTTTAATATCTCTAAAAAAGAGATTCAGAAAATTTTGAAAGCCCTGGTTGCAAATACTTTTTGGCAATCAAATGGCTATTTCATGATTATTAACGAAAATGACAACGAAATAAACAGAATTTTAAATCTTTTTTATGACCCAAATGAATATAGAAAAATACTCGGATACTGATGACTAAGTATTAAAAAAATCTATCTTCTTTTAATTCATTACGGTAAAAATAATAACATACAATATAGAAAACTTGGTTCTTTAAGAAAAGAAGAAGAAAAAAACAAAAAATTGTCTTTTAAAAATCGAAGGTTAAAGTACATTTTTTATATTTTCGTCAAATTATTTGCATGTTAGGCAAATGAGATAAGGAAATATTAGTTACTTTGAGCTGTTATTATTTTGTTATTATGTAAAAAACTCATCTTTTCAAATAAGCTTAAATGAGTTTTAATATAGAAAATTACCTTTTAGAGCAGCAGAACGGCGACGTTGTCCTTTATTATAAAGGTAATATCGACTCTGATGTTATCAATGGTATACTCGATACTGTTGAGAATAAGCTTATTCAAATGAATGAACAGGTGAGACTGCGTAAAAAAGTATATAATGTACTTGTTGAAAGCCTCCAAAATCTTTATCATCATGTTGATAAAGTTCCACCTGATTTTGAAGATCAGTCGGCTGAAAAATTTGGACTTTTGATAATCCGAAAAATTGACGGAGGTTATAGAATTATTACAGGGAATTTTATAAAGAAAGAAAATATTGAGAAACTTGAAGAAAAAATAAAACGTCTTAACAAGTCAAGCCAGGATGAGATTAAAGAACTTTATAAGTTCATTCTTAATCATCAGCGTATAACTAATAAGGGAGGAGGAGGACTTGGGTTAGTTGATATTGCTAGAAAAACCGGTAATAAATTCGAATATAAATTTATTGATTATGATAATGACCATTCTTTCTTTTATCTTAATATACTTGTAAATAATTTTGAAAAATAATTTTTTAATTTTAGTAGTATGGAACCGATCATTATTGAAGGAACAGCAAAAACACCAAGCGTAAGGTTTGATCCAGATACAGGAGTTTTTGAAATAAAAGGCAGATCTATACCAGAAAATTCTGTGGAATTTTATAAACCTATTGTTGACTGGCTCGATAAGTATAAAGAAAGTCCGCTGAGTAAAACCGAAGTAAACATTAAACTTGAATATTTCAATACAAGTTCTTCAAAATGTATTCTTGACGTATTCAAGAAATTTGAAGCGATACATAAAGCCAAAAATGAAGTACAAATAAACTGGTATTATGAAGAAGATGATGAGGATATGCTTGAAGCGGGTGAAGACTATGAGTCTATCATCAGGGTTCCTTTCAAGATGATTGAAATCTCAGATTAGACTTAATTTAATAATCAATAGATCGGTCAGAAAGAGAGATTTCTTACGAAATCTCTCTTTCTATTTTTATTCTCCCGATTTTCCTTCTTTACCCATAATGATCTGACCGGAGTCAAGCAATTTCTTTAAAAGTCTGAAATAAAGGGCCACATACAATAATGCAGTCATAAACCAGATAACTATTACATTTACTACAAGCGTCTTTACAGGCTGTCCGTAAATATTTTTTACAGGTGCATAAAAATGTGCTTTGATAAATTTATTCTCTGGCTCCAAAAAGATAGGATCAATTTTCTGGTAAATTCTGTTTTTATATACTATAACTTTCTTCAATTCATTCCTGTTTTTAACAAATTCGTCGAGCTTGTCGTTAAAATATTTGTTTTTCAAATCAATAAATCCTCGTTTGTCTTTTGCCTGCTCCTGCATTACCAGATTATCTTTCATCATGTAGGCCCTGTTCCATAAATCAACATAATACTGACGCGTTAAATCAATGTATTTTTTTGTTTCACGAAGCATTTCCATATTGAATCTTTCGGGAGTAAGATAATCGGCATACTGGAATCCAATATCAGGGAGATTCCTTAATTGTTTATTGATTTCATAATTTAATAAATCAAGACAGTCATAATATCTTTTATCCTTTATGCCTTCCGTCAAATCAGTCTCGAGAGTTGTAAGAGTTTCATTTATCTTTTCATTCCAGTATTGTTTCATGAAATTGGAATTGCTCATTATCTGGTCGTATACATAGAATTTCTTTTCATACTTGTTATTGATGTATTGTTCAACTGAAAGAGCTTCATAACCCCAACGTGCTGTAATCAGTTCACCGTAAAAAGGAATAGAAACAGGAGAAGAAAGCTTTGGGTTCAGTTTTTCGTATTTCACCAGAACGCCGCTTAATATTATTTGTGGTATTACAAGGAAAGGTATAAGAATATAGATAGTCACCACTGTTTTGAAACTGTCGGAGATCAATAATCCTAACATATTAGCCGATGCCCAGCAGGAGAAAAGAACGAGCCAGTACTGGAACCATAATCCTTTTATTTCCATTATAGTGTTACCGACAATTACGAAAGAGAGAGCCTGTATGGCTGAAATCAGAAATTGTACTCCAACTTTCGACATCAGGTAACTATTCCAGCTCAGGTTTAGAAAAGCTTCGCGTTTCAGGATTTTACGGTCTTTTATTATTTCTTCAGCACTCACTGTAAGACCCATGAAAATAGAAACTATAACAGACATGAAAATATATACGGGCACGTTTTCATTATCGAAAAAGACATATTTTGCATCAGTTACACTTGCATCAAAATATTTTATCAGAAAGGCAAGCAGTAACGCAAGCACGGGAGCTTCAAGTAGTGTTATTATAAGGTACTGAGTATCTGCCGTTTTTGATAGGATATCCCGTTTTGAGAATACCATAAACTGCTTCACCTTGTTCGGTGGCCTGAAATTTATTTCAGGAATGCCATGGCCCTCTTCGATAGGCTTTTCCTTACCTTCGATTTCTCTTTTATAGAATTCGTTCCATTCAGCCGGAGATATCTTTCTCGTATCCGTTGGTTTACCATATTCATCAAGAACTCTTGCTTCTACGATATTGAATATTTGTTCAGGGTTGACATTTCCGCATACATGACATTCACTTTCGTTATAATTGGCATGATGGATCAGCTTTTTGAAGTAAATTATGGAATCGACAGGGTTGCCGTTGTATATGAGATATCCTCCTATATCAAGTAAAAGGAGACGATCGAACATCTTAAATATATCAGACGAAGGCTGGTGGATAACAATAAAGAGAAGTTTCCCCTTGAGGGCAAGTTCTTTCAAAAGGTCAAGTATGTTCTCTGAATCTCTTGAAGAAAGTCCGGATGTAGGTTCATCAAGGAACATAATCGCCGGTTCCCGTATCAATTCCAAGGATATATTGAGCCGTTTTCTTTGCCCGCCGCTTATATTTTTGTTGAGCGGACTTCCGACCCTCATGTCCCGTATCTCGTACAATCCAAGATTACGCAAAGTATTGTCAACTTTTGCTCTTATTTCTTCGTCGGAAAAATTATCAAAGCATAGTTTTGCATTGTAATAAAGGTTTTCAAAAACTGTAAGTTCCTCAATAAGAAGATCGTCTTGTGATACATATCCGATAAGACCCTTTATTTTTTCACTTCCACTATGAATACTTATCCCATTTATAGTTACTTCACCTGAATATGGGGGATTAAGACCATTAAGAATGCTTAACAGAGTTGATTTTCCTGCACCACTTGCACCCATTATGCCGACCATTCTTCCCGACTCCTCTTCGAAACTCATAGGATGAATTCCAATTTTTCCACTTCTGAATCTATACTCAAGGTTTGAAACTTTATAAACCACACGTGACGCATGGAATTCTTCGCTAAAAAACTGTCTGATAACGTCACTGTAATAAATCGGAGAGGATTTAGGATTTCTTAGCGATGAGCCAGGGTTGAACGGATATACTTTATCTTCCTGTAAAAGTTGTCCGTTCATATAAAGCTCACCCATATTGGTAAATCTTACAAAATACATCTTTGCCGAATGCACATAAAGCACCCATATTTGTCCCTTTACATCACGGTTGAAAAGATGTTTGTATTCTTTTGCCGAATCTTCTTCCTTGTTATCAATGACAAGTATTCCCTCATAATCAGGAATATTTTCGAAAGAGTTCAGGACAAACTCTTTTATAAAATTATATTCGTCTGATTCAACTTTGAATGATTCTGCTACCGACTGGATGAACTCAAGTTCAAGCTGGCTTACTTCGGTCCCTTCCGATTTACAAAATTCGAGAAGCTGAACAAGAACAATAATCTTTTGATCCTGTGTAAGCTGGTCATTTATATCATTACATATTCTAAGAACCCTAACAGCAATTGCAGCCGTACGTCTGTTCTGGGTACTCTTTTTCTGTTTTTCCTGTGCTTCCTGATAGTATTCATCAAAAAAACCGAGATACGTTTTAACCAGTTCCTGATTTAACTGCCTCTTTAAAAAAGCTTCAACTACGCCCCTCCTGTCACTGTCATTACTTTCAGGCCTGGCTATTATAGCAAATAATTGCATCAGGGCTTTTAAAATCTTTTCACTCATTGCGGTTATCTGTCAGATAAAAGACGGCTGAAATTAATAATTTGAGTTAAATAATCCTAATATATAATTTAACGAAAATAAATTCAAACTGTTGCTATTTTCTTTAAAAAATCAATAATTTCAAAGCTTTAACTTTATTTTATGTCATAATGACGGATAATTTTAGCGATTTCTGACAAAAGGTTATAAATCTTAATTTTAAATTTTAATGGCAGGAATTTTGCCATTACATGGAAATTGTATAATTTATTTTATAATGTTATGAATCTGAATAATTTTACAATAAAAGCACAGGAATCGGTGATGAAGGCATTTAATATTGCCGAATCGATGAATCACCAGGCCGTAGAATGTGCACATATAATGAAAGGTATACTTTCGGAGGCCGAGAATATAGTTGAGTTTATTTTCGGTAAGACTGGCGTTGATTTACGAGCATTTAGCCGTGCTCTGGATCGTATCATAGAATCGTTTCCAAAAGTGACTGGAGGTGAATCGTATTTATCCTCGAAGGCTTCTGAAATTTTACGAAGAGCGTCGGCACATGCGACAAAAATGAAAGACCAGTTCGTTTCTGTAGAGCACATCATTATAGCTATTCTTGAGTCGGACGACCAGGTATCAAGGTTACTGAAGGATGCTGGTATGGATATGAAAGGACTCATGACAGCTATAAACGATTTGAGGAAGGGGGCTACAATACAGAGCCAGACTGCTGACGACACCTTTAACGCATTGAACCGTTATGCCAATAATCTCAATGAGATGGCGCTGTCGGGAAAACTCGATCCTGTTATCGGACGCGATGAAGAAATAAGAAGGGTGCTCCAGATTCTTTCGAGAAGATCTAAAAATAATCCTCTTCTTATCGGCGAACCGGGCGTGGGCAAAACTGCTATAGTTGAAGGCCTTGCACACCGAATCGTCAGAGGCGACGTGCCGGAAGATCTTAAGTCAAAAGTGATATACTCGCTTGATATGGGCGCCCTAATTGCAGGTGCAAAGTATAAGGGTGAATTTGAGGAGAGACTCAAATCGGTAATAAATGAGGTAATTGCATCAAACGGAGAAGTAATATTGTTTATCGATGAAATACATACGCTCGTTGGTGCCGGTAAATCGGAAGGCGCAATGGACGCAGCTAATATCATGAAGCCGGCTCTTGCTCGAGGAGAACTAAGAGCAATAGGAGCAACTACATTAGATGAATATCAGAAATATTTTGAGAAGGATAAAGCACTTGAAAGAAGATTCCAGGTTGTACATGTAGATGAACCCGATAGAGCCGATGCAATTTCAATTTTGAGAGGGCTCAGGGAAAGATATGAAGCCCATCATAAGGTAATAATAAGAGATGAAGCAATAATTGCGGCAGTTGACCTTTCTTATAGATATATAACCGATCGTTTTCTTCCTGATAAGGCTATTGACTTGATAGACGAAGCTGCAGCGAGGCTCAGATTACAAATGAATTCATTGCCTGAAGAACTCGATGAAATTCAGAGAACTATCGCTCGACTTGAGATTGAGCGGGAAGCATTGAGAAGAGACCAGGATAAGAAAAAAGCAGATGAGATTTCACGCGAGCTTTCCGAACTTAATGAGCGGCGAAATGAACTTATGGCTGCATGGAAATCAGAGAAGGAACTGATTGAAAAAATTCAGGATAAGAAAGAAGAGATCGAAAGAATAAAACTTGAAGCCGAACAAGCTCAGAGAGCTGGCGATTATGGACGAGTAGCCGAACTTAGATACGGCAAATTGCTGGAGATAGAAAAAGAATTATCCGAATTGAAATCGAAGATTGAAGAAAGAAGGAAGAAAGGATCACTTATAAGAGAAGAAGTGAGAGCTGAAGATATTGCCGAAATTGTTTCAAAATGGACAGGAATACCTGTGTCGCGAATGCTCGAAAGTGAAAGAGAAAAACTTTTACGACTTGAAGAAGAATTGCATAAACGTGTTGTAGGCCAGGATGAAGCTATATCGGCTGTTGCAGATGCGGTGCGTCGCTCTCGTGCAGGACTTCAGGATGAGAAGCGACCCATAGGCTCATTCATATTCCTTGGCACAACAGGTGTCGGAAAAACTGAACTTGCACGCGCCCTTGCAGAATTTCTTTTTAATAATGAGAACCTTATGACAAGAATAGATATGTCGGAATACCAGGAGCGACACTCCGTATCTCGACTTATCGGTGCCCCACCGGGATACGTAGGATATGAAGAGGGCGGCCAGCTTACAGAGGCAGTACGCCATAAACCTTATTCTGTCGTACTTCTCGATGAGATAGAAAAAGCACACCCCGACGTCTTCAACCTGCTGCTTCAGGTGCTGGATGAAGGAAGACTTACCGACAACAAAGGCCGAACTATCAACTTCAGAAATGTAATTATTATCATGACGTCGAACCTTGGTAGCGATATCATCAGAGAGAGAATGGAGCAATTTAATAACCAATTGCCTTCTAAAGAAGAAGAAGCTCTTAGAAATGAAATTCTCTCCCTTCTTAAGAAATTTATGCGTCCCGAATTTCTGAATAGGGTTGATGAAATAGTTATATTTAAACCACTCACAATTAAACAGATACAGGAGATTGTGAGAATACAACTTTCAAATTTGAAAAATGTACTTAATTCTCAGGGTATAAAACTTGAAGTAGGTGACGATGCGGTTGAGTGGCTTGCTAACAATGGCTACGATCCACAGCTTGGCGCCCGACCCGTTAAACGTCTGATACAAAGAGAAATTATTAACCGCCTCTCAAAGGAAATTATTGCAGGTAATATTAGCCGCGACGATATTGTATATGTAAGTGTGAAAAACGGATCACTGATCTTCAGTAATCGTAAACAGGCTAACTGAACGAGTTGATACACTCATCAATGGAAGAATATATCTCAAAAACCGAGTCGAGGTGAAGAGTATTAAAAAGCTTTTCCACCTCCGGCTCGGCACCACATAATTTAAGTATGCTATAGTTATTCTTCGCCGCTCTAAGCAAGGTGAGCAATGTAGCAAACCCTGTGCTGTCAATAAATTCAATGCCGGCAAGGTTAATAATTATTTTTGATTGAGGTTCATTAAATAAATGAAAAACCTCCTGACGAAATGAATCAGAAGTAAGCGCATTTAATTTATTATCTGTAAATGAGATAATTTCAATATTACCTCTCTTTTCAATATTTATCATTTTATATTCTGGTTATAAACTATTTATGTAATTTTCAAGTTCTATTATAGCTTCCGAAGTGTCGTGTTCAAATCTTGAAATATAATCACCATATTTCTCTTTCTCTTCCCCCTCCCTCAATTGACGCTCAAAAACATTAAGCATATTTTCAAGTTGTTCCATTCCCATAATAGCAACTGACGATTTTACTTTATGTACTATCATTGAAAGGTTAAAGTAATCATTTTCATTAAGAAACTTTTTCATATTGGATGTGACATCATTAACCTGCTCCCGGAACATTTCCAAAATTTCAGCTATGGTATTTTTGTCACCTCCTGTCACAGAATTAATATATCCTGTATTTATATATTTATAATTCATTATTAATTAGCTTGATAGTAAATATCAATCGAGGTTTTAGTAATGTAAAATTAATAATTTATATAATATTTTAAAACCATTTAAATTAATTTACTTAATCATTGAATACAACAAACTCTGTAATTTCCCTGATAATTGTACTCTAATTTAAAAGTCCACAAAACAATAAAACAGCTTTTGTCGGTGTTTTAAATCAAATAAATATTAATTTTATCTCGAATATTTTTATTAATATGAAACTATATTCTCTTGCCTTATTATTACCACTTTTTTTATTTTATTCCGATCTTTTGAATGCACAGGCTGATATTACAATTAGCCGTAAAGATTTCCAGACCGTTAAAGAAGGCTTTACCACAGCATGGGATCATATAAAGGCGGGTGATAATTTCTACAAAAGAGGGGGTGTGTGGTATAAAAATGCTTATGAAGAGTACCTGAAAGCTTATAATTATAATGGTGAAAATGCGGAATTGAATTACAAGATAGGAGCCTCGGCTTTATGTTCAGATAACAAGCATGAGGCCTCCCGATATCTTCTGCGGGCTTATGAACTAAATGCAAATGTTGCTGAAGATATTTTGTTACTTTCAGGAAGAGCGCTTCAGTTTGCAGGTAGGTATAATGAGGCAATTGATAAACTTGAGGCATATATATCCGGAACTGATAAAAGAGACAAAACGTCAATCGAACTGGCAAATAGATATATTACAGAATGTAAGATGGCAGATCAAATTTCGAAAGATACTCTTAGCATTAAGATAACAAATACCGGAGCAGGTATTAATTCGGAATTCGATGATTACAGCATCGTTTTTTCCTCTAATGGAAAAAGAATGTATTTTGGATCCAGAAGAGCATTAAATCAAAATAATTCAAAGCGTTATGAGGATAATAAATATGATGAGAATATTTTTCTTTCAGATATGATGGGGAATGAATGGAGTGTTGCTGCTCCTGCAGGAAAAAATTTGAATACTGGCTTTTGTGAAGTTCCCCTCTTTCTCAATAAATCTGAAGACAGGCTTTTTATATATGCAGGTTACGAAGGTAACGGCGATATTATGGTATCCGTTTTGAAAAAGGGAGTCTGGAAGCCACCGGTCAAAGAACAACTTGGAATTTCAAGTTTTCTACCTGAGACTTCGATGTGCATTTCGCCCGACGGTGGTGAAGTGGCATTTATTCGTAACACCGGGAAAAAAGGTAACGGAGGGAAGGATATCTTTATAATGAAGAAAATAAATGAACGAAAATGGTCAAAGCCTCGAAATGCAGGTATAACGATTAATAGCAAGTATGATGAAGAATCGGTGAGCTATTCAAAAGGAGGCGATACATTATGGTTTAGCTCGGAAGGACATAATACGATGGGAGGATTCGATATATTCTATAGTATTAGAAGTACTGATGGTTCTTGGGGCCCGCCGGTAAATGCAGGATATCCGATTAATACACCCTGGCATGAACTATTTTATGTTCCGGCACCTGATACTGACAGTGCTTTTTATTTCACTTCGGATCGCAGCGGCGGCTTTGGAGGCCTCGACATTTACAGAGGCGAAATTTTACCACCACCACTTCCAGTCCAACCGACATTAGAACCTGAACAGATTAAGCCTCCTGAACCACAAATAGTTACTATCCGTGATACTGTTGTTATTATAAAAGAATATGTACCTATTCCTCAACCTTCGGAAAAATCAATATATATTACAGGTAGAATTAGCGATTCTGAGACAGGTGAGGCGGTTGCTGCAAATATTGAAATAATAGATTTTTCAACAGACTCTATTGTTACCATAGTAGCAAGCTCTCCAATTGACGGCAATTATAGGATCAAACTACCTGAGAAAAAGACATATATTGTTAATATCCGTGCAACCGGATTTCTGTCGGATATGAAAAAAATAACAATAGGACCCGATTTTAATCAAGATTTTTTACAACTCGATGTTCCACTTATTAAAGTGAAAGTGGGTAAAAAAATCGTACTGAACAATATCTTCTTTGAACTCGGTAAAGCTGTACTTACAAAAGATTCATTCGAAGAACTTGATAAACTTGTTGCTATCATGAATGAAAACCCCGGAATGAAAATTGAGATTTCAGGGCATACTGATAATACCGGAAGTGCAGTTATAAATGCCAGATTATCAACTGAGCGAGCAAAGGCTGTTGTCAACTATTTGATAGAAAAAGGAATAGATCCTTCAAGAATGAAATATATGGGATATGGTTCCGAACAGCCTATAGCAGACAATTCCACTGCGGAAGGAAGAGCAAAAAACAGAAGAGTTGAATTCAAAATTCTTGAAATGTAGCGTTGTGTAAAATTGACGGTTTAATTCATACAATTCTCTATTCTTCTTTTTATGTTAAATAGCATGTAAACTAAATTTCATTAATGAAGTCAACACCTTTCACAGAATTTCATATACAGCTCGGAGCAAAGATGATGCCTTTTGCAGGATTTAATATGCCTGTTGAATACTCGGGAATAAACGATGAACATATTACAGTAAGGGGAAAAGTTGGAGTTTTTGATGTTTCACACATGGGGGAATTCAAAGTTTCCGGGCCTAATGCACTTTCATTTCTACAATATATTACCACAAACGATGTCTCGGCACTTCGCAACGGCAAAGCTCAATACTCTTGTTTACCAAACGGAAGAGGCGGAATCGTTGACGACCTGCTCGTTTATAAATTCGATGATAACAACTATCTTCTTGTTGTAAATGCAGCCAATATCGAAAAAGATTGGAATTGGTGTATAAAACATGCTACACGATTCAATATTATTCCAGGTAAAGATATTGTAAATATTTCGGACGAAATTGCCCAACTCGCCGTTCAGGGCCCTCTTGCTTTGAAGGCAATGAAAAAACTCACTTCAACCGATATCGAAGCAATGGAAAATTACAGTTTTGTAGTAACTGATTTTGCAGGAATTAAAGATGTTATTTTCTCGGCCACAGGATATACTGGTGCAGGAGGTTGTGAGATTTATATAAGAAATGAACATGCACCGAAATTATGGCATGCTGTTTTTGAAGCAGGAAGAGAATTCGGGATAAAGCCGGCCGGACTCGGAGCAAGAGATACTCTCAGACTCGAAATGGGATATTGCCTATACGGGAACGATATTGACGATTCCACTTCACCAATTGAAGCAGGCCTTGGGTGGATAACAAAGTTTACTGAAAACAAAGATTTTATTGACAGGGAATTTCTACTGAGACAGAAAAAAGAGGGGACTTCAAGGCGACTTAAAGGATTTGTAATGATCGACAGAGGAATACCACGCCAGCATTATGAAATAATAAACGGGGAAGGTGAAAAAATAGGCGAGGTTACATCAGGTACAATGTCGCCAATGTTGAAACAGGGAATTGGAATGGGTTATCTTTCAAAGGGTTACTGGGAAAAGGATACTGAAATATTTATTCGTATAAGAAATAAAGACTTGAAAGCCAGGGTTGTTGACTTACCTTTTTATAAAAAGATAAACCATATTTAAAACATTCTACCGGTAAATGCAATAATTCTTTATGGAAAAACATATCCTTGAAGTTTGTTTCTCACCAGCTATTTTCTGCCGATATGAAAGCAAGGATGCTATTGTAGTTGTTATTGATATACTCAGAGCCAGTTCTGCAATTTGTACAGCATTCGAGAATGGGGCAAAGGAAATAATACCTGTAAGGGAAGTTGAAGATGCAAAGGAGTTTAAGAAGAGAGGATTCCTTGTAGCAGCCGAACGTGACGGCTTTATCCTCGATTTTGCCGATTTCGGTAATTCTCCTTTCAATTTTACAAGGGAAAAGATTGAAGGTAAAACCATTGTTTATTCAACAACTAACGCGACAAGAATAATAGAAATGGCTTCTTCTGCTTATAAAACAGTTATTGGTTCGTTCCTGAATATTTCGTCAATTACAAAATGGCTGGTTAAGGAAGAAAGAAATGTTATTCTTTTTTGTGCTGGATGGAAAGACAGATTCAGTCTTGAAGATGCTGTATGTTCCGGCGCAATTGCATCACTTTTACTGGAAAGCGAAAAATTTTTTACTATATGCGATTCAACACATGCCGCAATTGATCTTTGGAGTCTGGCTAAGAAAAATCTTACAGGCTATATGCAGAAAGCAGCTCAGAGAAGCCGACTTCGAGATAAAAATCTTGACGACTGCATCGAATTTTGCCTGACATCCGATTTTACAGAAATTATTCCGGTTTTGGAAGAAGGAAGGCTCAAACCTCTTCAAATACTTTGAGAATCTTTAATCCTTATTTAAATCTTTTATTTTTCTATTTTTGTCGGGTTATTTGAATAGAAACTTTATTAGTATTTTTTAATGAAAAAACATAACTTTTATGCCGGACCTTCAATATTACCTCAGTTTACTATAGATAAATCTATCGATGCAATCAGGAACTTTGAAGGAATAGGACTTTCTATACTCGAAATATCGCACAGAAGTCCGGAATTTACCAGGTGTATGAAAGATACTATTGCTCTGGTAAAAGAACTCCTGTATGTTCCTTCAGGATACCATGTAATTTTTCTGGGAGGAGGTGCAAGCCTTCAGTTCTGTCTTGTACCTATGAATCTTATGAATAAGAAGTCGGCTTATCTTGTTACTGGTGAGTGGGCAACACGAGCCTTTAATGAAGCTAAACTGTTTGGCGAAGCTATTGAAGTGGCTTCGTCGAAAGATAAAAATTTCTCCTATATCCCCAAAAACTATACTATTCCTGCCGATGCTGATTATTTCCATATTACGACCAATAACACAATATATGGCACAGAACTTAAGCAGGATCCTGATTCTCCTGTTCCTCTATGTGCGGATATGTCGTCCGATATTCTTAGCAGGCCGGTGGACGTATCAAAATATGCCGTGATATATGCCGGTGCACAAAAAAATATAGGTCCTGCAGGAGTAACAATGGTAATTATAAAAGAAGATATTCTTGGCAAGGTGAACCGCCGGATCCCGACAATACTTGACTACCGGACCCACATAAAGGCTGAATCGATGTTCAACACTCCTCCGGTTTTTGCGGTCTTTGCTGCACAGCAGACACTTATCTGGCTAAAAGGGAAAGGCGGAGTAAAAGCTATACAGAAAATAAACGCCGAAAAGGCTCAGATACTTTATGATGAAATAGAGAGAAATAAACTTTTTATGCCTACAGTTACCAGTGCCGAAGATCGCTCCGTAATGAATATATGCTTTGTTATGAAGCCAGAATATAAAGAACTTGAGCCTGAATTTTTAGCTTTTGCAAAGTCGAGAGGAATAGTAGGAATTGAAGGTCACAGAACAGTAGGCGGTTTTCGTGCTTCAACATACAATGCACTCCCAAGGGAAAGTGTGGAAGTTCTCATACAGGTAATGAGGGAGTTCGAATCAAAAAAATAGTCTTTATTTATTAAAGTGTTAATTATACCTGATAAATAATATTTTGTATCGATTCAATTTACATGATTTGCAATGGCTGAAGTTAAACCTTTCAGGGGTTTAAGACCCCCTGCTTCTATAGTAAAAGAGCTTTCATGCCTTCCTTATGATGTTATGAGCACTCCGGAAGCCAGGGAAATGGCTGAAGGCAATGAATATTCACTACTTCACATAACAAGGTCAGAAATCGACTTTCCGGATAATATCAATCCACAATCTCCGGAAATATATCTAAAGGCAAAGGATAATTTCAAAATATGGCAGGATAGGAAATGGCTTGTTCAGGACAGCGAACCCTATTTTTATATTTATGCTCAGACTATGAAAGGCAGCACGCAGTACGGTATAGCAGGTTGTGCAGCTGTTGAGGATTATTTTAATGGAACAATTAAAAAGCATGAATTGACGCGCCCTGATAAAGAAAAGGATCGAATGATACACATAAGTACTAACAATGCTAACATTGAGCCTGTTTTTCTTGCTTATCCTCCAGTTAAAGAAATTGATAAAATTGTATCCCGTATTACAGAAAATGAAAAACCTGAATATGACTTTGTTGTTGATGGTGTCGGACATCATTTCTGGGTAATACGCGATAAGAAAATAAACTTGAGAATCGAGAGACTTTTTCATGAAAAGGTACCTTATATATATATTGCCGACGGACATCATCGCACCGCTGCTGCCGCTCTTGTAGGAAAGGGAAAAAGAGAAAATAATCCGGCTCATAGGGGCGATGAAGAATATAACTATTTCCTTGCTGTGTTGTTTCCCGAAAATCAATTGCAAATACTTGATTATAACAGAGTCGTAAAAGACCTGAACGGACTTACAGCAAAGGAATTCCTTAAGAAACTTGACTCCGGTTTCATTGTCGAAGATAAAGGGAAAGAGATTTATCACCCTCAAAAGCTTCATAATTTGTCAATGTACCTTGATAATAGATGGTATAGCCTAACAGCCCGAGATGGAACATACGACGATAGCGATCCGGCTGGTATTCTTGATGTTAATATACTTACAAATCAGGTACTTAAGCCGATACTGGATATTCAGGATTTGAAGCATTCACAAAGGATTGAATTTGTCGGAGGAATAAGAGGACTGGAGGAATTGAAAAAAAAGGTCGACAATGGTGAGATGAAGGTAGCTTTTGCTCTTTACCCTGTCACTATGAAACAGGTTATGGCAGTAGCCGACACGGGAAATATTATGCCTCCCAAAACAACATGGTTCGAGCCAAAGCTTAGAAGCGGTCTTGTAATTCACCTTCTTGATTGAATTCAATGGTAGATATTGTACAAAATTTCATCCATTTAAGAGAACAGATACCTGCAAATGTTAAAATTGTTGCAGTGTCCAAATCTCATCCTGCCAGCGATATTTTGACATTGTACAATGCCGGTCATAAAATTTTCGGAGAGAACAGAGTACAGGAACTTCTGGAAAAAAAGGAAATACTGCCTGACGACATAGAATGGCATCTAATAGGCCATCTGCAAACTAATAAAGTCAGAGCCGTAATCCCTCATGTGAAGCTTATTCATTCGGTCGATAGTTTTAAACTTTTGTCTGTAATTGACAAAGAAGCTGAAAAGGCCGGACTTACAGTCGAATGTCTTCTTCAGTTTCATATTGCAAAGGAGGAAACCAAAACGGGATTTTCTTTCCGTGAAGCTCAAGATATGCTCGAATCTGAAGGGTATCTTAAAATAAAAAATATCAATATCACAGGAGTGATGGGGATAGCAACATTTACTAAAGACATGAAAATTGTCAGAGATGAATTCAGAACATTAAAAAATTATTTTAATGTTCTTAAGAGCAAATATTTTAATAATAATCCACTCTTTAGAGAATTATCGATGGGTATGTCGGGCGATTTCAAAATTGCCATAGAAGAAGGAAGCACTATAGTAAGAATTGGAACTCTTATATTTGGTGAACGATATGTTTAAAAAACAATTAGTCTTAAAAAAATGAGTATGCTTGATACACAATATCTTGGACTGGAGATTAAATCTCCGGTTATTGTCGGAAGCTGCGGTTTTTCTTCAAAAATTGAAAAGATGAAAGAAGCAGAGACTTATGGTGCCGGCGCAATTGTTATGAAATCCCTTTTCGAAGAACAGATAAATTCATTGATTGCTTCATCCCATGTACCGAATATTCATCCTGAAGCTGAAGATTATATGTCCAACTACATAAAATCACATTCTGTTGATGAATATTTAAAGTTGATATCTGAGGCAAAAAAGAGTCTTCATATTCCAGTTATTGCAAGCATAAATTGCATTACGTCCGAAACCTGGATTGAATTTGCAAGAAATATTGAAGGTGCAGGCGCCGATGCAATTGAGATTAATATGTTTTTTATGCCTGTCAGTAGTAATGTTTTACCGGAAGAGGCTGAAAAGCAATATCTTATACTTGCCGAAAAGTTAAAAAAAACTATCAAAATTCCAATTGCAATAAAAATTGGATTCAGATTTACTAATGTTCTTAATCTGGTTGAAATGTTATATCGAAGAGGAATAGATGGTATAGTAATGTTCAACAGGTTTTATGAGCCAGATATAGATATCGAAAAAATGAAAATAGTTCCGGCCACAATATTTAGTACAAGTGATGAGTGTCGTTATGTCTTAAGGTGGATAGCCATGACGAGTGCTCTGAATATGAAGATTGATATTTCAGCTTCGACCGGAGTGCATAGTGGCAATGAAGCCATAAAATACATGCTTGCCGGGGCCAGTACTGTACAGGTATGCTCTGTATTGTATAAGAAAGGATTACAACAAATTAAAACAATTAATGAACAGATATCGGACTGGATGAAACGGAATAACTTTAATACGATTCAACAATTCAGGGGAAAACTGAATTATTCATCAATAAGCGAACCTATGATGTTCGAAAGAACACAGTTTATGAAATATTTTTCATCGCATGAATAGTGATCTTGTAATTCGATGAAATAAATAAAGGAATAATTAGTAATTTATTATTAAAAATTCAATTATAAATAGTAAATTATGAATCGTGAATCGTAATTTAATTTATTTTCTGTTTTTGAAAAATAAAAATATTGTTCTAATTTAGTCGTTGATTTAGTTGAAATTAAAATTATCAAGTTATGAATAAATTTTACAGAGCAGGAAAAGCACTTCTTACAATAGTTTTAATATTTGCCTTATTTCTTCCCGGTTGTGGTAGGGGCGGCGAGAAGCAGAAAAAGGAAGTTCCACAAGTAGTTCAAAAAGATAAAGATGTCGAGCGGATTCAGGAAGAGATTAAACAAGCCGAAAAAATATTTAATGCGCTCCCAACTCCTCTTGAATCGGCAATGTTAATAAAAAATGCAGGAGCAACATTCGACAGGAAATACCTGAATCCTATTGAGAATGTAAAGCTATATACAACTACCAGAAGTATGGCTCTTAATCTTGGGGTTTACACGTGCGATCTAAGCTTCGCAAGTCTGTACGACCAAACTCAGCTTATTATTGATTATATGAATGCTGCAAAAAAAATGGCAGATGGTCTTGGAATACTCGATGCAATAAACGAGGAAACAATTACAAAGCTTGAGAATAATATAAACAACAAAGAAGCAATAATGGAGATTATTTCGGAGACATTTCTTAACACCAACTCCTATCTTGCCGATAATAACCAATCAGCGATAGCAACCATAGTGCTTGTAGGGGGATGGATAGAAGGTCTTTATATTTCCACTCAACTTGTAAATCTTAAGGATTTCGACGGAAACAGACTTGTTGCCATAATTATTGATCAGAAATTATCTATAGATATTCTTATTAACCTTCTTGAAAGCCATAAGGGTAATCCTATAATAGATGAACTAATCGGTCAAATGTTAAAACTAAAAAGCGTTTTTGATAAAATAAATATTCAAACAACACCAATAAAGACTGAAATAGACCAGACCACTAATGTAACGATACTTAAATCGAAGGTTACAACCGATATGTCGTTGAATACATTTAAAGAACTTACTGCAGTAGTTAAAGAAATAAGAGATTCATTTGTAAAATAAATAGAATAATATGAAAACGATCCGTATAATTTCTGCAATGGCGCTTTTGCTTTTTGCACTTTCCGTTCCTTCTCAATCGCAGTGCAAAGCCTTTGCAAAAAAGGAAGGAATTCCTGAACTGGCACCTTATATTCACGACGGAAATTACCATGCGGCAATACTTGTGGAAGGAGAGGAAGCCGAATTATATAAGACATTTTATTCCGATATGGAATACCGACTTGTCGTAATAGGTGAAAGCAAACTACCAGCTGTGGAATTTAAAGTTATGGATGAGAATAAAAACATTCTATATTCCAATAAAGATCACAACTATGCAAAAACATGGGATTTTAAACTTGAAGCAAGCAAACAGTTAAAACTGGTATTGAAAGTATCAACATTCAATAAAGCTGGAGATATACCGGCCAGCGGTTGCGTGGCAATTATGTTTGGATTTAAGGTTAAAAAATAATAGAGAATGTTTAATTATACTAAAAGCGCTTTATACTTTAAGCGCTTTTTTTTCAATTATTCGATTCAATTTTTTTTCTAAGAAAACGTCCCGTATGTGAAGCTTCACATTTGATTATGTCTTCAGGTGTACCCTCAAAAACTACGTAGCCTCCATTTTCTCCTCCTTCTGGTCCAAGATCAATAATCCAGTCGGCACATTTTATTACTTCCGTGTTATGTTCGATAAGAATTACCGAATGTCCATGTTCTATAAGGGCATTCAATGATTTCATAAGTTTATTGATATCATGAAAATGCAGCCCGGTAGTGGGTTCGTCAAAAATAAATAATATATGTCCGGATTTTTTCCCCTGACTCAGGAAATATGCCAGTTTAACTCTCTGGCTTTCCCCACCTGAAAGAGTGCTCGACGATTGTCCGAGTTTTATATAACCAAGGCCTGTATCGGAAAGTGGTTTGAGTTTTTCAATTATTCTTTTTTCAGATTTACCATTACTCTGGCCAAAAAACTTAATAGCTTCATCAACAGTCATCTCGAGCACATCATAAATATTTTTTCCACGATATGTGACTTCAAGAATTTCGCGTTTAAACCTTTTCCCTTTACATGCTTCACAAACAAGTTCAATATCTGCCATAAATTGCATTTCCACTTTTATCGTCCCTTCCCCCTGGCATTCCTCGCATCTCCCTCCTTCAACATTGAAGGAAAAGTGTGAGGGTTTGAAGTTGTTTTGCACCGATGATTGTTGTCCTGCAAAAAGCTTTCTTATCTCGTCGTATGCTTTTAGATAAGTTACAGGATTCGACCTGCTTGATTTACCAATTGGATTTTGATCCACCATCTCAATTCCCGTTAAAGAATTAATATCACCTGTAATCTCCCTGAATTGTCCGGGTTTTAATCCTGTTCCATTTATTGTACTGTTTAAAGCCCTATAAATTATATCGTTAACAAGGCTTGACTTTCCACTTCCGCTTACTCCTGTTACAACCGTAATTATGTGAAGAGGAAATTTTACATCTATCGATTTCAGATTATTTTCTCTTGCCCCTTTTATTTCAATATAGCTGTTCCATGGCCTTCTAATTTCTGGTACTTCTATTCTAAGCTTTCCGTTTAAATATAGCGAAGTAAGCGAAGCAGGAAGATTATCACCTTCAGGTTTCCCCTGATAAACTACTTCGCCTCCATTTATGCCAGCACCCGGGCCCATATCAACAATCTCGTCGGCAGCTCTTATTATTTCCTCTTCGTGCTCCACAACGATTACAGTATTGCCTATGTCGCGAAGCTCAGACAGAACTGCTATTAAAAGGCCTGTATCGCGTGGATGTAAACCAATGCTTGGCTCATCAAGTATATACATTGATCCTGTAAGGTTACTACCAAGCGAAGTTACAAGATTTATCCTCTGTGACTCGCCACCAGATAATGTTGACGAAAGCCTGTCGAGAGTAAGATATGGAAGCCCCACATTGACAATGAAGTTGAGGCGGGAATTTATTTCTGTCAAAAGTCTATCTGCAATTTTTCGGTCATATTCCGAAAGGTTTAACGATGAAAAAAAGTCAAGCAGTTCTCCGACAGGCATTGTAACAAGCTCATTTATCGACTTACCTGCAACTTTTACATAAAGAGCTTCTTTTCTCAGACGTGATCCCTTGCAGGCCGGACATAGAGTTTTGCCACGATAACGGCTTAGTATTATGCGATTCTGAATTTTGTATTTTTTTTCTTCAAGGTATTGAAAGAAGCTATTTATTCCATAAAAATATTCGTTGCCTTCCCAGAGTAATTGCTTCTGTTCCGGAGTTAGCTGGTAATAAGGTTTGTGAATGGGAAAATCAAAGAGATGAGCGGTTGATATAAGTTTCTCCTTCCACCATTTCATTGTCTCTCCTTTCCAGCAAGTGATAGCATCGTCATAAACAGATAGATTCTGATTAGGTATGACAAGGTTTTCATCAATGCCTATAATTTTTCCATATCCTTCACAAACCGGACAGGCACCAATCGGATTATTAAAACTGAAAAGGTGTTCCGTAGGTTCTATGAACTGTAAACCATCTTCTTCAAATCTATCTGAGAAGTTTTCCCGGATAAGTTTATTTCCCTCGAAGACAATTACCTGACAAAAGCCCTTTCCTGCACTGAAAGCTGTCTGTACTGAATCGGCTAACCGACTCATATTCTCTTCGGAATGATTCAATATTACACGATCAATTACTATATTTATTTTCTGCCCGGCTTCGAAAAATGGAAAGGAATTATTATCAATTCTTATTAACTCTCCGTTGAGTTCTATTCTGTTAAAACCCTGTTTTATAAGGAACGAAAAATATTCATTTTGAGATAGTTTTGCAGGTATCTCCGAAGGGGATATAATTATAACAACAGTATCCTCCGGAAACTGCTGTAAATACTTTACTACATCGTCAATACTGTGTTTTTTTACTTCTTTACCCGATACTGGCGAAAACGTCCTACCTATGCGTGCATAAAGAAGCCTCATGTAATCATATATTTCTGTCGTTGTTCCAACCGTTGAACGTGAATTTCTTGTATTTACCTTTTGCTCGATAGCAATGGCAGGAGGGATTCCATTTATGAAATCAACTTCGGGCTTGTTTATCCTTCCAAGAAACTGACGCGCATAAGAAGAAAGACTCTCAACATATCTTCTTTGCCCCTCAGCATATATTGTATCGAAAGCCAGTGATGATTTGCCCGAGCCCGATACGCCCGTTATGACTATAAGTCTGTCTCTTGGAATATTAAGATTTATATTCTTAAGGTTGTGAACTCTTGCCCCCTTGATTTCTATACCCCCCTCCATTTCAAGTTTATTTGCCAGCATTTTTGGTCTATTCGTCAAAATATTTTGTTAAAACTTCAAAATTACTACTTTTCATTTTAATATTTTTTGTTTATTTGTGTTCATAATAACCAATTAATTAAAGACTGCCTATCGAATATCTCTACTCTTTTTTGTAATTAAAGAGCGAGTTATGAAAAAAAATCTTTCCGATTTTGAACTCATTCAGAAGTTCAAAAATGGTGAGCAGTCATGCTTTGAAGAATTAATCAGACGTTATAAAAACAAAGTGTATGCTTACATTGGCATGTATATACATGACCAGGCTCTTGCCGAAGATATTTTCCAGGATACTTTTCTTAAAGTTATCCAGTCATTGAAAAGCGGAAAATATTCCGACGACGGCAGGTTTCTTTCTTGGGTTATCAGAATAGCTCATAATCTTATTATTGACCATTTCAGAAGATTGAAACAATTAAATGTAATTCTGAACGATGATTATGAATCTGACCTGTTTAATTCAAAGTCACTTGCTGATGAAAACGTCGAGGAGAACATGGTAAAGGTCCAGATAAGAAAGGATGTGAGAAAACTAGTAAACCAGCTACCTGAAGACCAGCGTGAAGTTGTAATAATGAGACATTATACAGGTCTAAGTTTCAAGGAGATAGCTGACATTACAGGCGTGAGTATTAATACTGCACTTGGCAGAATGAGATATGCACTTATCAACATACGGAAAATGATGCAGGAAAAACAGATAACCCTGACTTTTTATTAATACATCAGTCATACTTTTTTAAATGGCATACCGTTTTATAAGAAATAAATTGGTATTGCCCGTGAATTTAATTTCTACTCAACTTATTTCATATTCCGACATTAATTCTGAGGAAACCGACATTTATGACGATGCATGGGGGTTTTCATCCGAATTTGCCGATGTGTTGAATTTTCTTGGAACAATAGATGACGAACCACCTTCAGCCACCACTGAAAAACTACTTGAAATAATCAATAAAAAATTGTGAAAAAATTCACAAAAAACAAAGAATAGCTATATATCAGATAATTATCCCTGATTGAGCAGGTAAATAGAAAAGCAGGCGGCAATGGCTGCCGTTTCACTTCTTAATCGGCTGTGCCCCAGAGTAACCGAAACAAAACCTTTTGTAATAGCATCGTGAATTTCATCTCCGGTAAAATCACCTTCAGGACCTATAAGAAAAACAACATCCTTTTCTCTTTTATATAATTTTAAAATGGATTCTCTTTCGAATTCATCGGAACAATGAGCTATCAACTTCAATCCACTCCAGTTTTGTAAAATGAATTCCCCGAAATTAGTAACAGGATTAAGAACTGTAAGTCTGGCTTTTAATGATTGCTTCATTGCTGAAATTATAATACTTTCAATTCTTTCTTTCCGGATGCTCCTTTTTTCAGTTTTATTACAAATAACAGGAGTTATTTCATCAACTCCTATCTCGACACATTTTTCGACAAGCCAGTCGAACCTTTCAGGGTTTTTCAACGTAGAAACTGCGATATGAAGTTTGTATTGCCTTGAATCATAATTATATATAACATTTCTGATAATTATTACACATGCCTTTGGATTTGGCTCAGAAATTTCACCTTTATATATATTTCCCCTACCGTCAATTAGACTTACAATATCTGATTTACCGAGTCGAAGAACTTTCACGCAATGTCGCGATTCATTTTCATCAAGAACACAAGAATTTCCTGCTATATTCGGTGCATAAAATACCTGCATAATTAATTGATTTAAAATTTATCATGAACTTATTTCTGTTCATCGATTTCCTGTTCCGACTCCATTCTTTGCAGAAAACGTGGAAGCCGGTCTTCTACTGAAATCATATATGTGTATGGCACTCTCACCGAAGATTCGGGATGTCTGCGGTCTTTAAGTTTGATAGTTGAAATAAGAGTGTTGTAATCAATGTTTCCTGACTGAGTCATCAAAACACCTCTAAAATATGAGAAATAATACCATGTATTATTATCTGCTTTAAGGTAAATATCGAGCATGTCTCCCGATCTTCTTCGTTGGATTTCAACAAAACCATCAACGTACACATTTACTGCCTGTGTACCAATAAGCCCGATACCTATTTTGCCTTTCGAACGAAATGAAGAAGTCGGCTCATTCCAATAAAGCTTAACATCATTAAGCAGAAGTTCAAAAGAATATTCTTTTGGCAGGCTTCTTATTGTCCCATAGAGTCCTATTTCCTCATTTATTCTCCCTGCAACGTTTTCTCCAAGAAGATTTTTCATACTTCTGATATAATTTTCTGAATTAAGATTAACGGGTGAAAGTGTTGGAACTCTTTTAATTTCATTGCTCATAATATTTAGAGCTTCAGGAGAAAAATAAAAATCAAAGGCAAGTATAGATTCAAAGGTCACTTTCCCCGAATCAATATTATGGATTACTTTTCCTGAAGCCGACATTTTCAGGAGATCGTAATTTGCACCAAAATTTAAAGCTCCTTCTCCTGAAAGAATGCAATAGTTTTTATCGAAAGTTATCATGCTGCCTGGCAAAGTCAGATCGGCAAGTTTCTGCATCGAAGCTATCCTGTAAAGCCCTTTTTCTTTTTCATACCAAATAAATCCATTGGCATTTACAATCTGTGCATCGCTCCATGATTTGCGTTCTGAAAGAAAAGTCGGATAGATATGTGCTGAATCAACAGTAATGAATGAACCGGAAAATACCAGGTTATCGTTAATATCTCTCGGTTTTTCAGAATATGGTATCATTACCATTTTAGGATCTATCTGTGAGCTGAATTTCACATTATAGCTTTTCAGATTACATTTATGAACAATACCTGCAGCTCCTGTAAAAATAAGATGTTCATTCGACGCCGACAGCAATACATCACCAGCAAAAGTGAAGGCCGGACTCAACATAAAATTCTGATTAACGGAAATATTTCCTGTACCACTGGTAATACCTTTGTCGGTTGCTATTTTATTAAAGCTTATTTGCTGAACATTGTTTTCTTCATCAATATAATTGTAAACCGCACTTCCGTTGTAGTTCATACTGTTTTCAATAATAATATTTGCCGAATGTAGTAGATGCTTATTATTTATGGCAATTATAGCATTCTTTAACTGTTGAATTCTTGCGCCTCTTTCGATAATGATCTTTCCATTTTCAGGCTGAATAAGGGCATCGGCAATATGTATGTAATTGATATTTTCAGCTTCGACAATTTCCCGGTTAAGGTCATATTTCCCTTTCCATGAGGTGAATGCAATAGTATCCTTTATAATATTGGTTGCAAAAAATGTCGGCTCATCAAGCCTGTTGAAGTCCACTTTAAGAAGCTCTTCGGGAGACATAAGAGGTGCTGATGTTTTTCCTCTCTGTTCCATGCTGAGAATTCTTTCTTTCATATTATACTGAAAATCGGTCATTGTACAGATGTACTGTATTTCAGGTAACTTAACGACCGAAGAGTCTGTATTCAAACTGAACTTGGATATATTCGTATTGAAGTCGATAGTTGCATTGACATTTTCAGCAATAAATGAAAAATTACTCCCACCGCGAGGGGATATAAGATTATAATCGGCAGTATCGGCCTGAATAATACTTGTAGTGAAGTTAAATCCTTTTGAAACAATGCGTGAGTCGGCAAAATCAATATTTCCCGAACCTTTAAGATCTGTAGGAGTGAGTATAATTTTACCATCGAGTTGGGTTCCGTTCCCAAACATGTCAAATTTTTTCCCCTGAACATTATATGCCGTCCATTCGTCCTTTTCTGTATACCATTTAATTTCGGGATCAATTACTTTCAATTCCGGAAACAAACCATTACCGTCAGGAGAAATGGTAAATAATCTTGCTTTTGTAAGCATCGAATCAGGAAAAAATTTGAATAAATCGGACTCTGTAACCGAAGTTAGCCTGCAAAGGGTTCCTATTCCTTCAAGCCCTTTATTGCTCATTGAAATAGTATTGTACATTTTCCCTTTTCCGTTATACACTTCGATACCTTCATCAGGGATATTCATAGTAAATCCTAATGAATTGTCGGGCTGGATAATAAGATATTGTCTGTTAGGTTTCAATATTCCTCCTCCGTAAAACTCACCCGGCAGGCTCATCATTTCATTTGTATAGTGGTCAATATTTTCGTATGTAAAAGGATCTATTTTGAAATAAAAATCCTGTTGCTTGTATATCCCTTCCAGTCCTGGTATCTTATCGAAGAAAATATAAGAATAAGCTGTGGCATTTATTATCGGATATTGAGTCAGACTCTTAAGACCTGATTTATTATCAGGACGGTCAATATATAGTTCGGCAGTTGTAAGCTGAATAAGATTGTCAATATCTTTAATAAGCGGTCGTCCGAGATTATCTCTCTGGTCAGTTTCAACTGCGATCATTATCGAGTCAATTTTATGCAGGTTTATCTTGAACGTATCATAGTCGAATACGAACTCATGGCCGAATATTGTAAATAGACCTGCTTCGACTACACCATCGAATGAGAGATTTCGGTTTTTGCCCACGACAATTTTTTCGTTGTAGGGATAGATTGCAACACTTTGAGAATCGCTCAGGAAAACCTCCGGCACTCCGTTGATTGCAAGTCTGTAATTTGTCAGGTCGAGGATTGCATTTTCAGTAAATGCATCGGTTTCGCTGTTGATATTTATAACATCATAATCTTTTTTACCGGCATAAGAAGCTATAAAATCGTCAACTTTTTTCTTTATCGTAACCTCGTTATTATTTCTATCGTAAAAAAGAAATCCTCTGTTTGCAAGGTCAACACACATACCGGTTACAGATTCTTCCGGCAATTTGAGCCAGTTAGCAAAATCTTTTATTGGAAAAGTTTCCGAGTAATACCAGTTGGCAAATTCTCTGAGACGAAATAAAGGATGATATTCATCCATTCCTGCCAGGCGTTCGAAGTAATTTGCATTAAAAAAAGAGACAGATTCAAATCGTGCCTGTCCCATTGAGGCACCTCTTGAATGTGAAAGAATTATTTTCGATTCATTCATCTTCCATCTCAGATTTTCAAAATACATATCGAATCCATGATACGAGTTAAACCATGGGCTTTTCGATGCCGGACTATTATTCCGGAAAAGGCTTATCTCTCTGGTTTCAGCATTATACGAAAATGCAATACCAGAATGATATATGGAATCTTTATCAAGATAAAGTGTTGAAGTAGATTCTTGTGTATTTATTCCGTTTTTGTTGATTATACATGCTTTTGTTGTCATTTTGACATAAAGGGTGTCGTTCCTGAAAAGAGTTACTTTTGCTGGTGAGAAATTATCACCGGTACCGCTTACTGTATTCCCTTCAAGTTTTATACCTCCCTCATAATTAACGTCTTTGAATATATTCTTTATAGAGAAAGTTTTTTCATAAGTTTCGAATTGAGGATAAATTATTCTGTTGGAACCTAATTTGTAAGCTGGCTGATCGGACAGAACTCCGTATTCCGGTTTGCTGAAGAATGTTTTATGAGTTAGTCTGGCTGAGTCGATGGTAAATGCTGCACGTGAAAAATTTAATGAATATAATCCCACTTCGGCAAAAACCTCGTTTCTGCTATAACCCGCCTTTTCAAAATAAATAATTCCGCTCGTTCCTCTGAAAAGCTGAATATCTGGAAAATATCTTCCATTTACTTTGAATATTTCGGTACTGTCCTTTTGTGAGTAAGCCGTAAGGGTGACATCATGTAAATTCAGGAAAAATGTTGTGTCGAACTCAAAAGTGACATTTCCGCCTTTTATCTTCCACCGGGCTGAACCCGATTCTGCAGCGATGCCTGATGAGACGAATGAGCCAGTATTTCTGATGAACCTATCAAGTATGTCATTTGTAACTGTATGATTATTTATCATTACAGCCAGGCCGTCTAACCAGATATTGAAATATCCCTGATTGCCTTTATAGTCAGAGAGAAGGCTCAATGTCTTCAAAAAGTTAATAAAATGAGGGACAGCTCTCATATTCCTGGCTGCCAGCATAGAGCTTATTTCCATTATACTCTGTGAAATATCTCTATTGAAATATGAACTGTCCCATCTTGATTTGAAATTATTAAGAATTACTAATTGTTCGGCATTCAGATTAGGTCCCATGAATGCAGTTAACTCTTCCGAGAATTTTGCCCTTTCACCGGAAAAACTCTTTCGATTTTGCGGTGAAAGAATAGTAACAGCCGCAAAAAAGATTAATAGAGTTATGATGAGCTTCTTAGCCATCAGTAAAAGATTTATCGGATCAGAAATTTCCTAACTACTTGAAAAATGCTTTTTAACGAAATTAGTCATAAAACATAAAATTGTCAATTAAAATATCCAATCAATTGACAGCTTCGACTATTGCACAAAACTCCTCTTTTTTCAGCGAGGCACCACCAATAAGTCCCCCATCTACATCGGGCATATCGAATAATTCTTTAGCATTTGAAGCTTTGCAACTTCCTCCGTAAAGAATAGTTAATTCTTCAGCAAAATCCTTTCCGTATTTTTCAGCTACTAATTTTCTTATATAGCCATGCATTTCCTGTGCCTGAGCAGGTGTTGCGGTTAACCCTGTGCCTATAGCCCAAACAGGTTCGTAAGCTATAATTACATTCTTCATTTCTTCTCTGGAAAGATTGAAAATACCTTTTTCGAGTTGATTCCTTACAACATCGAAATGGATTTCAGATTTGCGTTCGGAAAGAACCTCACCGCAGCAAAAAATAACATTTAAACCTGTTGCAACTGCGAGTTTTACCTTTTTGTTCAGGAATTCATCATCTTCTTTGAAATATGTTCTTCGTTCCGAATGTCCTATAATAACATATCCTGCACCTGTACTTTTGATCATTCCACACGATATCTCTCCTGTAAATGCACCTGAAGGTTCCGAATGACAATTCTGTGCCCCCCAGCCAATATCACTATTCTGGAGTATTTCCTTCAGCGGAGCAAGATGAATAAAAGGAGTGCATAACACAACCTGAGCATTTGTTTTTTTGTTTTGGAAATAATTCTTTATTCCGGTCGCAAGTTCTAATCCTGCATTTAATTCCATATTCATCTTCCAGTTTCCGGCTACAATTTTTTTTCTCATAGTAATTTTAAGTTAATGAATTATAATTAGTTATTTTTGTTTTATTAATTTTTCAATATTGTCAGGCAGATTTGCCCATGACCATTTTCCTGTAACAACACCGTTTTTCAACATTATATATCCAGGATTCGTTCGCATCATTGTCTTTAGTGTCGTTTCATCGGCAAGGCAAAATTTAAGCCCGTTATCAAATTTTTTTACTTTTTCAGTCTCAGACGACGTAAGTATATAAAAATCGATTCCTTGAGCGATGCATTTTCTGCCAGTTTCGAGGCCTTTTTCTATTCTTTCGGCTTTGGCCTGCTCAAGTTTGCGTGATATCATAAGCAAAGAGTATCCCTGGTTATTCAAAACCGAATCGGTTATATCTTTGCCGTCGATTGTTATTATTGCAAAGTCGTGAACCGGCGGTTCATATCCTTTTTTTATCATAATCGACTTCTGGTCAACGAATTTCCAGGTTGTATCGTTTGCCGGATAATCATCAAGAGAAAATTCCTTCCTTATTCCATTTTTTTCATAAATAAACGTCGTTTTAAAAACAGGTGCCGGTGCTCCTTCAGGGATAGTCATCAGCTCTTTTAAATTATTACCTTTTTTATATGGAAGAAAATCTATAACAGGGAGGTAAATAAGATTATAAAAGGTAAATCCGAGAAAAATTAATGAAACTGCAGCTATTGTAAGCCATCCCTTTGTTGGTTTATCAATTAAAAATCCGTGAGGTTTATTCTTGTCAAAGAAAAGTATCACGATGAATGCCGAAAGCAGAATATTTTTTTCAAAAGTTTGCCAGTTGGTAAGTTTAACGGCATCGCCGAAACAACCACAATCCGTCACAGGGTTGGTAATTGCAAGAACAAGAGTGAGCGGGGTAAAAATAGCCATCAGAATCAATATGCCTAACAATCCCTCTCTGTATCTTATTCCAGTCAAAACTGCAAAGCCTGAGATAAATTCAGCAAGACATAGAATGATAGCCAAAGGAAGGCTTAAAGGCTGAAGAAAATCAATGCCGAATGCTGAGAAATAGTCCGAGAATTTAAAAGCCGAACCCATAGGATCAATAGCTTTTACTGTTCCGGAAAAAATAAAAACAGCGCCGGTAATTATCCTCAAAAGAACCTTTAAAGTCTTTAATATCATATTAATTCTTTTTCTTTAAGAAGTTCAGTGATCATTCCGAATATTTTTTCGGGACAAAGCATACGTCCGTCCGAATCGGCACAGTTTATAACTGTAAGTGATGGATCGTTTTCAGCAACTTTAAGATACATTTCGCGAACTCGCATTTGGAATATTAAATTACTTTCATGTATATCGTTCTGACCGTTGAGATATTTTCTATCACTTCCGTTGCGCCCTGAAGTAAGTTTATCTTTAGTGAAATAGAATGGCACATCAAGGAAAATGTTTATCGATGGCTTTGGAATGGCAAAATATTCAAATTCAAGTTTAAATATCCAGTTTTTCAGTTTATTTTGTCCTTCTTTATCTTTAATTTTTGCACATTGATATGCAATATTTGAATAAGTATAACGGTCTATCAACACTGCTTTATTTTCATTAAGCCATTCGTTTATTAATGGAGCAGCATCTTTTCGGTCGCCGGCATATAACATTGCGACAAGATATGGATCAACTTTATTCAGTGACCCAAATTCACCCCTGAGAAAACGTGCAATAAGTTCGCCAAACCAGGGAGTATCAGTTCTGGGAAAATGAATATGCTCAGATAAGAGTCCTTGCTCCTCAAAAAAATCTTTGAGTAATTTTATCTGGGTCGTTTTTCCTGAACCGTCAAGGCCTTCTATAACAAAAAGCTTCATTAAAAAAGTTTGAATACAAATGTAATAATGGAGAGCGAAAGAAAAAAGTGAGAAATATTAATAGAAGAAAGGGAAGATTTGAAGGGAGCGGAATAGGTAGAAGGGGAGAGATGGTTAATAGATGATTGAATAGGAGAAAAAAAATTTAATTACATTTGGATTTTAAGGCGATGTTCAGAAAATCGAGATATATAAATGTCAAAGGAAGACTTATTGACCTCCAGAGGCCGAAAATAATGGGAGTTATTAATGTCACTCCCGATTCATTTTATTCAGGCAGTTGTCGCAAAGATGAAAAGGAAATACTCGAAACAGCACGTAAGATGCTATCTGAAGGTGCCGATTTTATTGATGTTGGCGGTTATTCTTCCCGGCCGGGCGCAGACATAATAACTATTGAAGAGGAAAAGAAAAGAGTTTTACCTGCAATAAGAATTATTTCCGGGTTATTTCCTGATGCTTTGATTTCTGTTGATACTTTCAGGGCTGAAGTTGCTTATGAAGCGATAACATTATGTGGTGCTCATATAATCAATGATATTTCCGGGGGTGAACTCGACAAAGAAATGTTTTCGCTTGTTAAGCAACTCAAGGTGCCATATATAATAATGCATATGAAAGGAACTCCTGCCAATATGCAAATTAATCCTGTTTATGAAGACGTTGTGGCAGAAATTCTTATGTGGATGGGGGAGAAGATTGTAACTCTTCAATCGGCCGGTGTTAATGATATAATAGTTGATCCAGGTATAGGTTTTGGGAAAACTGCTGAGCATAACTTCGAAATTTTACGACGATTAAAGGAGTTCAGTATTACCGGGTTGCCTGTACTTGTTGGAGTATCAAGAAAATCGGTGATATGGAAGACACTTGGTATTACCCCTGATGAGGCTCTCAATGGTACAACCGTATTGAATACTATTGCATTGTTGAATGGAGCCGATATAATTCGGGTTCATGATGTAAAAGAAGCCGTACAGACCCGCGAGCTTGTATTAAGAGTTATGGAAGAGGAAAAAATTGTGTTATTGTAAAATTTAAATTTATTTGGATGCCTTTCAAAATTGCATTTTTAGATATAGTTGATATTTTCCTTGTAGCTTTTCTGTTCTACCAGCTTTACCAGCTTATCAAAGGTACTCCTGCACTGAGCATATTTATAACAATTTTTTTTATTTATATTTTTTGGCTTCTTGTCAAGGCCTTAAACCTTGAGCTCATGAGCACTCTTCTTGGCCAGGTAATAGGCGTTGGCGTAATTGCACTTATAATTGTTTTTCAGCAGGAGATAAGAAGATTTTTATTAATAACGGGCAACAAATATATTTACAATAAACATTTACCTGGTTTAAAATATCTTTTCGAAAGGAATTCCCCGAAAGAAAGCCCGCATAATATTGAAGAGATAGTTCGTGCTGTGGAATCGCTAGCCCGGAAAAAGACAGGCGCTCTTATTGTTATAGGTCGTAAAGGAACACTTGAACCATGGACCGAGGGCGGTAAAAAACTTAATTCCTTAATAAGTTCTGAACTCCTTGAAACAATTTTTTCAAAAAACACTCCTCTTCACGACGGCGCCGTTCTTATAGAACGCGGACAGATAATCGCCGCACGATGTCCGCTTCCTATAACCGAACAGACAAATATTTCAAGTGATTATGGTATGAGACATAGAGCTGCTCTCGGAATTTCCGAAAAAACCGATGCTCTTGTTATTGTTGTATCGGAAGAAACAGGCCGGATAAGCCTGGCCGAAGCAGGGGAACTTGAGACAAATATTACTCCAAAGGAGTTAAGAAGGGTTTTATCTGGAGAAAAAGTGTAGATATGACACTTATTAATTTCTATATTTAATCCTCAAATTAATAGTTTTGTCATAAACATAATAACAGGGATCTTTGCATTGGGTCTTTTCATATTTTACTCTCGGATATGCTGAATCAACTGCAATATAAACTATTCCTCTCTCGTCAGTATAAGTTGCTGTTACAGTATATTTTTTATTCAGTGCAACATTTATTTTACAATCAGAAGCTGGCACATAATAGCTATCAATAAGAATATTATCTTCCAGTTTTCCTTCATAAATTCTTACCACAACCGAAGGTGAAAATTCATTCCTGATATTTTTGTCCAGTTTTATTCTCAAAGTAGCATAATCAGGTTCAGTTTCGCTACACTCATCACAACTAATTAATAAAGGGTTCTCATCGCATGAAAAAACGACTGCAAGAAAGATGAAAAGGATATAACTTATATATTTTTTCATAAATATTTCAGTACCACTTTATTATTTTTCCTGGTGCTCTTATCTGATTGAAAAACATATTGTAACCAATACCTGCTTTGATCCATATCGGACCAATTCTATAAAATGGAAGACTATAATATTCTGCATTAAATTGCAAACTAAAGTTATTCTTAAACCATTTCATTCCAGCTGCCGGAATAATTTTAAGTTTGTTACCGGGAACAATATCCGTCCCTTTAAGCTTATTTCCTAAGAAATATCCACCGGCAAGAGAGATTGAAAAAAACCAGTTGCCGCCAAGCGGATTGTCGGTAACAGCAAAATCTTTAAAAACACCAGAGTATATCAGAGAACTTTTATCCATATATTGATAGAATATATCATCTGAGACTTTCATTAATACACGAGAATAAGCAGGTTTAAAATCATATCCAAAAATAAATCCGATATTTCGCGATATTTCCTTCAGAGATATTGAAACCCCTGTGTAATAATCGTGAAGACAAAATTTTGTTTCAGGTAGAAAGTTTATATGGTCTATTCTATTTTTTGAAACAGCGGTTATATTGTTTTCTTCCAATATTTTCGCTATTTCTTTTCTGCCATAAGTTATAGCAACTTCATAAGGATTGACCGAGTTTGTATTTTCACTTATCCAGCTGTTCCCCTTTTTTAAAAGATATTTAACAGCTTCAATATGATTCGATTTAGTTGCCAGACATAGAGCATTGTAACCATAATTATTAGTTTCATAAATATTTACAAATCGTTTAAGAAGAAGCTCCATTATCAGAGTATCGCCATTCTGGGCTGCAATCAGAAAAGGAGTAAATCCGTCTTTATCTTTTTCCGAAAAATTTGCACCGTTTTGAATAAGAAGGTCTGCAATATCTGCATGTCCTGCCCAAATTGCAGCCATAAGAGGAGTGGTTCCATCTTTGTCTTTGATATATGTGGCCGCTTCATAATATAACAACATATCAACCATTTCAAGATAGCCGTATGCAGCCGCATAATGAAGCGGAGTTGCACCGAACCTGTCGGTAATATTGACATTGGCTCCATAAAGTGCCAATATTTCAGCTATTTCGAGATAATTGTTTTTTGCAGCTATGTGGAGAGGCGCTTCGGAATAGTTTGATAAAACATCAGGATCGGCACCATTTTCAAGAAGAACTCTCACTGCATCGGGTTTATCATTTGCCGTTGCGAAATGGAGCGCAGTCGCCCCTTCGTTTGTAGAAGTTTTAACATCTGCACCATGTCTAATCAACCATTCTATCCCAATAACATCCCCTTCGGCCGACGCTGTCAACAGATTGTAATTCAAGTTAAATTCAACGTCAGGGCCTCTCAATATATTTTCGTATTTAAGAGTATCACCTTCCTCCTGTTCATTTTCCTGTGGCATAGATCTGCAAAATGCACATAAAAACAGCATAAGGGTGATAGTCTTTCTTAGATATGTTGAGGCTATCATAGGCATAACACAAAGGTATTAATTTAGTTTATATTTTTGACATACAGGAACTAAGTTAATTAATATAACAAATAATTTTTTTTTGCGATATTTTTTATTTTTGCATTAATTAAAATTAAATAAGTGTTTTGAAAAAAACTGTCAAATTATTATTTGTTGTAATTCTGGCACTTCTGGCAGGATACGGTCAGGAAGCAGTTGAAAATGATTATCATTTCACAGAAAAATTGGTTCCGGGTAATATAAGACTTTCAAATGATCTTTCTAATGACCCTGAATTTGATGGATTTGAAAAAGTTATAAAAAGATTTATTCGCAGATGGAATATAGTAGGAGCTTCAATAGCAGTTGCAAAAGATGGGAAACTTGTTTACGCAAAGGGTTTTGGTTATGCCGATAGTACATTGCATGAACCTGTGCAACCTTACAACCGCTTCAGAATAGCAAGTATTTCGAAACTCGTCACCGCTGCAGCAATTATGAAACTGCAGGAAGAAGGGAAAATTTCAGTATTCGATAAAGTCTTCGGACCAGGCGGTATCCTTAATGACAATTTTTATAGCAACCCTAAAGACAAAAGAGTGTACAATATAACAGTTGCTCATTTACTTGCCCATGAAGGCGGATGGACTACGAGATGGGGTGACCAGATGTTCATGCCTCTTGTTGTTGCAAAGGAGATGGGCATTTCCCCTCCAGTGGATACTAAAACGATTGTCCGTTTTGCACTTAATAAGAATCTTCATTATACACCTGGCACTGGCCGCTCTTATTCAAATCTGGGATATGCTATACTGGGCCTGGTGATTGAAAAGGTTGCAGGAATGCCCTATGAAGTTTATTGCCGGAAGAATCTACTGGAACCGGCAGGCATTTACGACATGTGTCTGGCACATAATCTAAAAAAGGAAAAACTGCCGTTCGAGGTTTCTTATTATGAGCCCGATGATGCTGTTTTAAAACCGTCGGTTTATGGAACAGGAGAACTGCTCCCGGCATCCTACGGTGGAAATGATATTGAATCTCTCGGTGCAGCAGGAGCATGGGTTGCAACTGCAACCGATCTCGTGAAATTTGTACTGGCTATTGATGGATGTAATACAGAAAAAGATATCCTGAGCAAAGAATCGGTCGAATTCATGACAAATATACAAAACGGCTATGCACCTGCAGGATGGAAGGCAACTATACCGGACGGAACATGGTGGAGGACCGGCTCTTTCCCTGGCACAGCAGGTATGGTTAAGCACCAATCCGACGGCACTGTCTGGGCTATCCTGCTTAATACAAGCTGCTGGAATGGACCTGAAATTTCAACCGAAGTAAATTATTTCATGACTAATGCAATTTCGAAAATACATAATTGGCCTGAACGAGACCTTTTTGCATTCCAGATTCATTCTCCACTATCGGATGATATCTCTATGAAATAAAACAATTTATATGTTTAATATATAATGTGTAATCTTTAATCTTTAATTTTCGATATTCGATATTCGATATTCAATATTCCCCATCCTATGTGTTTTTCCATAAATGTCAATCTGGTAAAAGAAGAAATTGAGAGTCGCTATAATGCCAAACTGATTGATCCTGACAGATATAAGCCGAGTTATTATTATCATGCTTATTCACTTCCTGATTTGCCAGTTGTTGGAACGGAAAGAAGAGATAAAATAGAAATTATGAAGTGGGGTCTAATACCTTCATGGGTAAAGACTAATGAAGATGCTAATAAAATCAGGTTCAAGACATTTAATGCGAGGGCTGAGACCATTCATTTAAAACCTTCATTTTCGAATTCATTTTTTTCCAGAAGATGTATTATACCTGTTAGGGGATTTTATGAGTGGCAACATATTGGTGAAAGAAAAATACCATGGTATATATTCAGAGCCGACGGTGATATTATGTCGGTAGCAGGTTTATGGTCAGAATGGGTGCAAAGTTCTTCCGGTGAGATTGTCAGAACATTTTCTATAATCACCACAAGTGCAAATGAAATGATGGCCAGAATACATAATTCGAAAAAGCGAATGCCGGCAATTATCGAAAAAGAAAATGAAGATGAATGGCTCAATAGAGGAACACAGACAGAAAAATTATTTGCTCTTTTAGCTCCTTATCCGGAAAATATTCTTAATGCTTATACAATAAGCAATATTATAAACAGAAAAGATGCGGACAAAAATAGCCCTGATATTATAAAGCCTTTAAAATATGATTTGCCAGAGGCTTTTTTCCGAAAAAATGCGCCTTAATTTTTCTCCCATTGTGGCACGAAATGATAAGTAATTGTACCAAAAATATTTTTTGTAGCCGAGGCATCGGGTGTGAATCTTGATATGAGAGCAGATGAAATAGCTGCTTCCGTAAGACATGGATCCAAAGTGGTGCTTTCACCCTCAACCACAAATGCTTTGGCGACGAATCCTTTTGGATCAACCTCAATAGAAACGGTTACTTTTCCCCCTGTTTCACATTTATAAACCGGAATAGGAAGATAAATTTGAACTCTTTCAGGCAAATAATAATATATTCTTGTTGGACCGCTATACTTTGCGGCCATTTCATTTGATTCCTTAATGATCTCTTCAGATTTCGCCTTATCTTTTTGCTGAACTTCAATTCCTTCATTTTGTTTTTCAGCCATAAGCCTTTTCTGTTCATCAATAAAATTATCAGGACCAAGGAGCCCGCTTTTTATCATCTCTTCTTTCACTTTTTCGAGATAATCATTCGGATCGATTTTTACATCAGACTTTTCAGCAAGATTACGGGCAATATTAAAGATTTCCTGATCTCCGGAATAAAAATTTTCTGAACCGACATTAGTTCCTGTTTCTATGTTTGAATCAGTTATATCCGATATTTCATTAAACTCAATGACAATTTTGTAATCCTGTATATAATTATTTATATCGAACGAATTGATTTTGACAATCATCAATATTATGCCCGCAATAAGGTGAATTATTATTGCACCAAGTAAGCCGATGAGTTTCTCCTTGCTCTGTATCATAAAATGCAAAATTACTAATAATTGCTGTTTTACTGAAGAAGATTTGTTCTTTTACCTGGTTATTATTTTTATTTTTAAATAACGATAAATAATTCAAATATATGTTAATAGCGCCCGAATTACAATCGGAAGAATTATCGTTTTAACTATTAGTAAACTTTAAAAAATATTCGGTTCGGTCGAAACAGGAAATAACGACTTTAAAACAGCAGATATCTAATCATTACTTGAAACTTTTGTTTTGTTTTTGCTTTTTTGTTCGGATTTTTCATTTTTCAGAAGTCCGTTTTTAACTCCGCTGAAAAACTTAGCCCATGCAAAAGGATTTAACAAATTGTTTGCCGGATTCTGGTTTCGCGTAACAATGCCGTCTGCTGTTTGCTGCATGGCCATTCGATAGCCTGCTTCAGGCGTACTTTTGCCTTCGCTGTTTTCAATAGTTCTTTGAATGTATGCTAGATTCTGATACATATAACGAAGCTCAGGCTTTAAAGCCGGAACGGTTGAAAGAAATTCTCTCTTAAATTCTTCATAATTCCTCCAGGGAAGAATGGTAATCCCTTCAATGGAAATAGTATCGGAAATAAGACTTATATCTTTTTTGAAGATTTGCCCTTCAAAATCAACAGGGATAGTGAAAAGATATTTTTTATATCCGAGTGCACTTACTGTAATAGTATCACCAGGAATTGATATAATAGAGTAAATCCCTGAAGATTCACTTATAGTTCCTCTATTGAGTTTTTTTGATACAATTGCAGCGTTATAAACAGGTTTTTTTTCATCGTCAGTAATAAAACCCGTTGCCTGTATCAGTTTCTTCGATCCTGGAATTTGCCCTGACACAGACAAAACAGCAATAAATGTGATGAATCCGATAAATAAAAATTTCTTCAAAATTTATTTTTCTTATAAACGTAAATTCTTATAACAAATTTGTAAAGTAAGCAATAATGATTTTATTCATGAAAATTTTACTTTAAATTTAATTATTTTCAAGGTTCTGATTTATATCTGCAGGGTCTTTTCCCAATAAGGATTATAAAATAAATATGGGAATGATAATTTGACAACGTAAAAAAATTGATAATTGCTATTGATAAAATGATATTAACGGGAAATTTATTGAGCATGGTTGATATAATTTACGAAAAGCAAGTAAGCATAGCTAAAGTGGAGTAATCATGCCTGTAAAATAATCTTTTCAAAGTTTGAAATGTGCATGTAAAAAAATCATATCGCTAATCTCCCGATTATTGTCAGCAGGAATAGTTGCTTGATAATCAACTGCTATTCTGACAGATTTATTAAATGTATATTGTAGCCCTCCTATAATTAGGGATCCATCCTTTTTGTAATTCCATTCAGCAAAATCTCCCGGAACAATAACCGAAGTGGAATAATCATATCTTGTAAAAAGCTGAAATTTTTCGGCCAGATTTATTGATCCGGTCAATGAAACGCCCCAGGCGTTATGTCCTTCTTTAAGATCAAGGTTTGACTTGTAATTTATTTCACCTCCAATTTTAATAACACTATATGAAAATCCTGCAAAACCAATAAATGTCGATTGCCATAATCCATTCTTTTTGCGTGTATCGCCGTAAATTCTTAAAACTAACTGCTTCAGTGGGTAAATATTTATTCCTGCTGATACTTTCAGACTCCCGTCTGTTTTATTCGATACACCATCACCGTTCATAAGTGTAAAGTCAGATTCAATAATATCATTGAATTTATAATCGACAGCAAGCCCAAGGTCAAAAAGACCACCGTAACCGTTAAGCGATTGAAATGTACTTGCCACGTATCGCTTATCGCAGAATTTCTGTTGAAAAATCATTACTCTTGTACCAGTAATCCCAAAAGCAATTTTCAATTTTTCAGAATTATATCCGATTGATGCTTCTCTTATTGGTGATCTTTCACCATAATATGGCATTGTATCGATTAGTTTCGCCATATTCAAAATAAACGTTGCATGGAATTTATTATCGAAATATAAATCACTTCCGAACCATGCTCTTTTCAAATTAAATCCTTTAGATATATCACTGTTTCCAGGTGCAAAATGAAAATCTGTAAAAATTTCAGCTATCGGTATGAACTTGCTTTTTTCTGATTGAGACAAAAGCAAGGGTGATGTTGTTAAAAGAGCCAGTATTAATGTGATTAATCTTTTATTTATTGACATTGTAATAAGCTAAATGATTTTGTTTTTTTATGTTCCAAAGTTATTTTTTTATTTGAAAATCCAATTTAAAAGGATTCCTTGTTTTGCTTTGTTTCGGATTTCCTCTTCTTTCATACAATTTCTGAATGATTCGTAAATAGAATGCTTACGACCCGGCTGCTACAGATTAACACTGATCCGTGGAAATCCATAAAAATCCGCGTAATCCGCGTGCCAATAAAAAATAATTGAATCTATTATGTTTGGAGTAGTCAGCGGAAAATGGAAAACTAATAAAAAGAGGGTTGAAATTCATTTTCCAACCCTCTTTTGCAACGGGAATGCAGCGTCAAAACCTTTAAAAATCAGGCCTGAGTCACATCATAATCAGGCGTCGGACGATTTTGCCTTGCTCAGGCTTAAAAGTTCGTCGGCAATTATTTCGGTTATATACTTGGTTACACCTGTTTTATCTTCGTAGCTTCTGTACGACAATCTGCCTTCGAGACAAACCTGACTGCCTTTTTTAAGGTATTTTCCTGCAAAATCTGCAAGGCCGTTCCATGCGACAATATTATGCCAGGTTGTTTCCGTTACTTTCTGGCCATCGCCGTTTTTGAACGTGTCGCTTGTGGCTAAAGTAAAATGTGCCACTCTTTTCCCGCTTTCAAGTGTCTTGGTTTCTGGATCATGACCCAGATTTCCGATTAATTGCACTCTGTTTTTTAACTTGTTCATAATTGTAATTTTTAAGTAATACATTAATGAATTTTATTCATGTCAAATTTAAAATGAGGTAATCAGGGATGCCGGTTTTTAAATATTTATAGACGTTTATAACTTATTTATAATCGTTTCTATCCGTTTGAAAATGTTTTTTTATATCTTTAACAAAACTTTACAACTGTGGAACGTAAATGTCTCGATTGCGGCGAAATTATCCGTGGACGTTCAGATAAAAAGTTTTGTTCCGATCAGTGTCGGAATAATTACAATAACAAGCTAAACCGCGATAGTAATAATTATGTGCGGAATGTTCACGGATTGCTCAGGAAAAATAGACGTATTCTGTGCGATCTTTATAATGAAGGAAAAACGGTTCTTCATAAAGATGCCCTGTTTGCCCTCGGCTATAATTTTAATTTCTTCACTCATGTTATCGAAACAAAAGATGGAGCGAAGTATAATTACTGTTTTGAATATGGTTACTGTGAAAAAGATGAAGATTACATAGAATTGAAACAGAATCTTCAGTATCTTGAATATCTGTAAGTTCTGAAATTATAAAGCCGAATTAAATTGCGGATTTTATTGCCGGAACAGCAGGTGGTCTGTAATCTTCAAGAGGAATAATTGTGCCATGGTAATTGACTGTTTCAATGTATGGATTAGAAATTGTTACTGAGCAATATCCATTAGCACTTAGTGACATATAAATGTTGAATTTATCATTATCCTTTACTACCTCCACATTTATCCTGTAAATATCTTTTTTATCGTCTGTTTTCATTTCGTATCTGCCGGTATGGCCATTAAAGTTTATGCCTGTAATCTGCCTTATTCCAAAAGAGCGGCCCAGATATGCCAGACTAACTGATGCCAGTTCACCATCTATTATTATGAAATTATTTCTAGGCACCAGTTCAACAGGTCTGCCTCTTGACGGTATAATCCTATCAACCATAATAACATATTTTCTCTCTTCTATAGCTTTGCGAACAACCAATTTTTCGGCGGCCTTTTTCTCACCTGTGGAGCTCGAACCTGCAGATGAAGCACTTTTTGATCCGGAACAGGCAGGGAAGAGTATAGCACTCAGTATAATTATAAAAAAAATATTCCTCATACTTTTTATTTTATTAATAATCCTCAAAATTTATGCCGTTAAACGAAATAAAAAGCTTATTTACATTAAAAATTACCTTCCGAGCCCTTATTAACTATCAATACTTCAGAAAGCAAATCCAATCACTCAATCATTCAATCATTCAATCATTCAATGATCCATAATAAAATTATTCATTTAAGCAACCTTTTAATAATATTTCACGTTATATATGTAATAAATTTTTCAAGTCGAACTTAAAAGTATAACTATGAAAAGGTCTTTGATAATTGTTTTTGTTTTTCTTTTTTCAGTTCCAGTTTTTTCACAGATTAAATTTGGTTTGAAAGCGGGCGCCACTACGGCCGATGTGCCTGAATACAATTTTACCGACGGCGCCACAACTATAGAGGCTTTGAAAAATGCTGCCTGGGGATTTCATGCGGGTCTTTTTCTGAGGCTTTCACTTTTTGGTGTTTATATTCAGCCCGAAGCAGTTTTTGCTTCTAATACTTATGAATATAATGTAACAACTGTTTCTCTCACAGAAGTTAAAAAGCAGACCTTTAACAAGCTTGAAATACCTGTTCTTCTTGGCTTTAAACTTGGACCGATCAGGATTAATGCAGGACCAACAGCCGATATTCTGATAGGTTCACCAAAAGCACTTGTTGAAGATTCGAATTTTGATGAATTGTATAGAAATGCAACTTTCGGATTCCAGGCAGGCTTAGGATTCGACCTTCTTAAAAAACTCACATTTGATGTCAGATATGGCGGTAGCCTCTCAGGAAAATTTGGAGATGCCGTAAATATAGGCGGACAGACTTTTAAGCTTGATCATCGCCAGCCATCGTTAATACTCAGCGTGGGCCTTATTTTTTAAATAAGACATTTAAATTCAAGTAAAGCACATAAAATAAAAAAACTCACTCTTATTGAGAGAGTTTTTTTATTTTTACAATGTTTTGCTTTACTAAATGACTATTTTTCTAACAGGATTACCGAGTTTGCAAAATGTATTAACAGGCCTCTACATTATTACAGTTGTATTCGTTTGTTTCATTATTATTTTCCAGAACAGAGCCCCATATAAAACTCTTTCATGGGTGATGGTTGTTCTGCTTGTTCCTGTAGTCGGAATAATTTTTTACCTTTTATTCGGCCAAAATTACCGGAAACAAAAAATATTCTCGCATAAAAGCATTCTTGATGCTGAACAGCTAAGTAATATAGCAGACTTCCAGGTAAATACACTATATGAGCGACTTTCAAGTGCAAGTGAAAAAGTTAAAGAGAAAGAGCATATTATCAAATTAATGCTCAATAATAATAAATCATACCTTACTGAATATAATAAGGTAAATATTCTGATTGACGGCAAGGAGACTTTCCCTTCGATGTTTGAATCCATAGCAGGAGCCAAGCGGTATATAAATATGGAAGTTTACAGATTTGAATCGGATATCCTCGGGATGAAATTCTGCGATGCTCTGGTTGAAAAGGCAAAAGAGGGAGTAAAAGTTAGAGTTATTTTTGACGACGTCGGAAGCTGGAATCTAAGCAAAAAAATAGTCAGATGGATGCGAAATAACGGCGTGCAAATTTATCCATTCATGCCCGTAAGCTTTCCATGGCTGACAAATAAGATAAACTACCGTAATCACAGGAAAATCCTTGTTGTTGATGGTGTAAAGGGTTATGTTGGAGGACTTAATATTGCCGATAAATATCTTCACGGTCAGCGTTCAATAGGCAATTGGCGCGATACTCATCTCTTTATTACAGGAGAGGCAGTGACATCACTCAATAACGTGTTTATGGTCGACTGGTACTTTGTTAGCAAGATTCTTCTTAACGATGCAAACCTTTTACCTGATGAGTTTAATGTCTCAGATAAATGCTGGATCCAGATTGCATTCAGCGGCCCTGATTCCGACTGGTCTAACATAATGCAAGTTTACTTTTCGGCTATCGCAACAGCAAGAAAATATATATACCTGTGTACACCATATTTTTCTCCGGATGAGACAATATTGAATGCACTCTTTACAGCATCGCTTTCAGGTGTTGACGTCAGACTGATACTGCCCGGAAAATCGGATTCGCCGGTAGCATATTGGAATACAAGATCTTATATAGAGGAACTTATGGACGCAGGTATAAAAATATATCTTTATAATGAAGGATTTAATCATTCAAAATATCTTCTTGTGGATGATGTCTTTGCTTCGGTTGGCTCTGCTAATGTTGATATGAGAAGCTTTGACCTGAATTTCGAAATTGCAGCCATGATTTACGATGAGGATTTTGCAGCCCGACTGCTAAAAGTATTTTATTCCGATATATCAAGAAGTAATGAAATAAAACTTGAAGAATGGGAAAAACGCAAAAAAACAGAAAGATATAAAGAATCGCTTGCACGTATTTTGGGACCTTTATATTAATTACATCATCCATTATCCATTTTAACTCATATTTCTTATTTCCAGAGAAGCATTCTAACTGCAATAATTATAAGGAATATGCTGAAAATTTTCTTGAGCAGATTTCCTGAAATAACTATAGCCAGTTTGGATCCGAAAACCGAGCCTATTATAAAGGCAACAGCCAGAATGAGAGCAACTTTAATGTCGACATAGCCTGCTTTGTAATAGTTTATAGCTGCAACAATACCTATCGGTGGTAGCATCATAGCCAGACTTGTTCCTTGTGCCTCATGCTGACTGAAGCCGAGAAAGATAACCAGAGCAGGAATCACTATTAAACCTCCGCCAATACCGAGCATACCGGAAAGCATTCCGGTAATCAGCCCTATAACAATTAAAATAAGAATTGCTGTTAACGACATATTTAAATTATAAGAATTAATAATTAAATTAATAAGTGGACAAATATATCGATAAAGAGAATAATTTATTTTCAAAGTCATTATCTTTGCCCTCTGAAAATATTATGTCTAAAACCGGTTTCAAAAATATTATTCTTTCGTCAGGTATAGTAATTGCGGTTTTAGTATTTATTGTTTGGTGGTTTTTTTTCTCCCGCAATGTCTCACCGGCCGGAAAAAAGGCAATAATTTACATTCCTGAAGAGGCATCTTATCAACAAGTGCTCGATTCACTCAAAGCTAATCTTGAAATACGTAATATCAAAATGCTCGATATGGTAGCGATGAGAAAAAAATATCCTGAATTGATAAAGCCTGGTCGATACGTTGTGGAAAATAAAATAAGTTATGTTGAACTAATTAATATGTTAAGATCCGGCCGCCAGAAACCTGTTAAGGTTACTTTCAACAATATACGTAACATTTACCAGCTTGCCGGAAAAGTAGGCGAACAAATTGAAGCTGATTCGGCTGAGATTGCAGATTTTCTTTCTGACCCTGAAAACTATAAGAAATACGGATTCACAAGAGAGAATGTCATATCAATCTTTATTCCAAATACTTATGAATTCTATTGGAATACTTCGGCCCAGGGATTTTACCGCAGAATGCTTAAGGAATATAACAAATTCTGGGAAGGAGAGAGAGATAGAAAAGCAGCAATTCTTGGCCTTACCCGAATTGAAGTTTCAATACTCGCATCAATAGTTGACGATGAGGTTACAAAAGGCGATGAAAAACCGAGAATAGCAGGCGTATACCTTAACCGCCTGAAAAACGGAATGCCACTCCAGGCCTGTCCAACGATAAAATTTGCTCTCAATGATTTTACAATTACAAGGGTGCTTAAGCATCATCTCGAAATAGATTCTCCATATAATACATATAAATATAAAGGTTTCCCACCAGGCCCGATAGGTTGCCCCACAATCGAAGGTATTGATGCTGTGCTGAATGCTGAAAAACACAATTATTTTTATTTTGCGGCAAAA
>Ga0208940_1000048_pt1 | contig 153970 bp, 142 predicted proteins | sample AD_JPNNA6_MetaG_FD_184445 | JGI IMG/M metagenome (GOLD analysis project Ga0208940, IMG submission 184445) | Active sludge microbial communities of municipal wastewater-treating anaerobic digesters from Japan - AD_JPNNA6_MetaG (SPAdes) (version 2) | ecosystem: Engineered > Bioreactor >... | reverse complement strand
AATGGCGGCAATCACATCACCAGCGATATTGCGCACGGCCTGCGCCTGCCAATTTCACAGGCGGAGGATGTCAAAAAGCAGTACGGCCATGCCCTTGAAGCCGAAGTGGGCGCAGATGAGACTTTCACCATTCGCCCGTTTGGCGAGGAAACGCCGATCCAATTCAGCCGCCGTGAGCTGGCGACAATTGTGGGAGCGCGCACCGAAGAAATCTTCGACATGGCGCTGCAAGAGATCAAACGCTCCGGGTATGACGGGCTGCTGCCCGCCGGAGTGGTTTTGACAGGCGGGGCAAGCCAACTGCCCGGACTGCGGGCCATGGCCAGCCAGGTGCTGGCGCTGCCCGTGCGGCTGGCCCGGCCAGAAAATCTGCTGGGGCTGGTGGATCAACTCAATTCGCCGGCCTATTCTACCAGCGTGGGGCTGCTTTACTGGGCCCTGTTGATGAGTGAAACCGCCCCCGTGCCAACGGGCCGGCGGCCACAGAAAGGAGTGCCTCTTGACTGGGATACCATCAAGAACTTCCTTAAACGTATGTTACCCTAATGCTATTTTCCCAAATTCTGTGATTTGGTAGAGAGAGGAGAAAAACATGGATCTCACCAACCAACCCCCTGTTGAGTCGTTTGCCCGAATCAAAGTTATTGGTGTGGGCGGCGGCGGCTGCAATGCCGTCAATCGGATGATTGACGAAGGTCTGTCAGGCATCGAGTTCGTGGCGGTGAACACCGATGCGCAGGCGTTGATGCTGGCCAAGGCTGGCACCCGGGTGCGCGTGGGCGACAAGTCCACCCGCGGGCTGGGCGCTGGCGGCAACCCCGAGATGGGGCGCAAGGCGGCGGAGGAATCCGCTGAAGAGCTGTACGAAGTGCTGCGCGGCAGCGATATGGTCTTCGTGACGGCTGGCCTGGGCGGCGGCACCGGCACCGGTGCAGCCCCCATTGTGGCGCAGATTGCCAAAGAGGTCGGTGCGCTGACGATTGGCGTCGTCACCCGCCCGTTCACCTTTGAAGGCTCGCGCCGGGCGTCATCGGCTGAGGATGGCATCAACCGGCTGAAGGAACACGCCGACACGTTGATCGTGATCCCCAATGACCGGTTGCTGCAGATTGTGGACAAGCGCTCCAGCCTGCAGGATGCCTTCCGCGTGGCCGATGATGTGCTGCGCCAGGGCATCCAGGGCATTTCCGAGCTGATCACCGTCCCCGGTTTGATCAACCTGGACTTTGCGGATGTGAAGGCGATCATGTCGGAAGGCGGCGCGGCGCTGATGGCGGTTGGACACGCCACCGGCGAGGACAAAGCCCGCGTTGCAGCCGAGATGGCGATCTCCAGCCAACTGCTGGACATCACCATTGACGGCGCCCGCGGCATCCTGTTCAATGTGACCGGCGGCCCGAACCTGACGCTGTTCGATGTCAATCAGGCTGCTGCAATCATTAAGGAAACCGCCCACCCGGATGTGAACCTGATCTTCGGTGCGGTCATTGACCAGAATATGGGCGATGAAATCCGCATCACGGTGATTGCCACGGGTTTTGATCGCACGGGTATGCGCCTGCCTACGCCACAGGAAATGCGCGCTGCCCGGCCGGCAACCCCGCAACCCATCTCTGCGCAACCGGCCCAAACCACCAACGGCGCCCGCCAGCCCGTTGAGGTGCACAGTTCAGCCCCGGCTCCCTTCCCACCCCAGGTGGTGAACACCGGTGATCTGGATGTGCCGGCCTTCCTGCGCAAACGCAGCGATTCGCAGCCCCGCTAGGTTTTACACCTTTTGCCCGGCCCTGCTCCCGCTTTGAGGGGGGCAGGGCTGGGCCTGCACGCCTGCACCCAGATCATGAGCCGAATCCGCACCCTGTTGTGGTGGATTCTGTGCGCGGCTATCAGCGCCATGCTGCTGATGGCCTTTGTGCGTTTCTCGGGGGTCAACCATAACGAGAAGGCTCCGCTGGAGGCGATGCTGAACGGGCAGGCCTACCGCCCATATGTCACCCGGGCGCTGGTGCCGGGCCTGGTCAATGGGCTAACGGGGCTGCTGCCCCCGGCCACGCAGCAGGTATTGAATGATCGGCTGAACGGCACTTACGCCACGGCGCGGCTGCTGGCAATGTTTTCGGCGCCGCCGGAGCTGGCGCTGCAGGGCATACTGACGCTGGCGGTGATGTGGGCTTCGCTGCTGGGGTTTGGGGCCGCGCTGCGAGCATTGATGACCGCGGTGTATGACGCCCCGCCGCTGACCATTGACGTGCTCAGCCTGCTGGCGCTGTGCGGGCTGCTGCCGTTCTTTGGGTTTGGGTATATTTACGATTTTACGGTCCTGTGGCTGTTCACCCTGGCGCTGGCCTTGATGATCCGCCGCCGCTGGACAGCTTATTTGATTTGCTTTGGGTTGGTGGCGCTGAATAAAGAAACGGCCATCCTGCTGCTGATTCCCTTCACGCTGTATTATCTCTGGCCGGGGCAGCGGCTGGCGCGGAAGCGCGCCCTGAAGCTGCTGCTGGGGCAGCTATTGATTTTTGGCGCCATCTGGCTGATGCTGCGCCTGACGTATACGGGGAACCCCGGCGAGGCGAGTGAATTTCACCTGGGGGATCATGCCTTTATGCTGCAAAACTTTCCGGTGCTGGGTGGGCTGACCACGCTCATTGGGGTGGGGCTGCTGGGACTGATGGCGCTGCGCCCCCGGCAAAAGCCGCCCTTCCTGCTGGCCGCGGCAGTGATTTTTGTGCCGCTGCTGGCGCTGTATATTCCGTTTGGGTTTCCCTATGAAATCCGGGTGTTCTACGAGGGCTATGCCGCTGGCTCGCTGCTGGTCATGCAAACGCTGCTGGGCCGCCGGGCCTGGGGGTTAACGCCAAAGCCCGAGCCAAATTCCAACGCCATTCTTTAAGTATAGACAACCGAGTCGTCCGGACACCCCCAGCGGTGGGGGAAACGCCAGAAATCAGGGGGGAGATGCCAGCAGTTAGCCTGCCCTGAGAGCGGTTGCAATCACAAATTTTACCCAGGAAATTTTAAGATTAGAACAGGCTAAATCCCCTTGCCAGAGTTGGTCATCTGTGCTAGAATGACTGTACCACCTGTACGGCCATACTACATCGATACCCCCATATATGGGGGTGTTTCTCTCGAATCCAAAAGTATCTCATTGTAACGCCAGGAAAGACATCCATGGTGATTGTATATTTTTCGATATCCCCAAAACACCAGGGAGGATAAAATAATCTGAAATGCGCTGTCCTTACTGTCAGAATGAAGAGTCGCGGGTACTGGATACTACCCATGATACCCGCGGCGGTGTCCGCCGCCGGAGAGAGTGCGACCAGTGCCATCAACGCTTCAGCACGTATGAGCGCCCGATTCTGGCGACACCCCTGCTGGTGAAGCGCGATGGCACACGCGAAGAGTTTGACCGCGAAAAACTGATGCGCGGCATCCGCATTTCGTGCGCCAAGCGGCCGGTTTCGGCGGCAGAAATTGACCGCCTGGTGGGCGAGATTGAATCGGCGCTGCAGCAGATGGGCCGCGCCGAAGTTTCGGCCCGGGTGGTGGGAGATATGGTGATTGCCGGGCTCAAGAAGCTGGATCAGATTGCTTACATCCGGTATGCCATTGTGTACCTGCACCTGGACGACCTGCAAGCCATTCGCACAGAAATCGACCGACTGCTGGAAGGAGACCACTCATGACCGACACTGCCCCCACCCGCGCTGCTGATTGGACCACCACTCCGACCATGCCGGAAGATTTGCCGCCCGTCAATCTGACGGAGAACGCGCGGCAGGTGCTGGTGCGGCGTTATGTGCGGCGCGGCTCTAACGGCGAACCCGCCGAAACCGTGGAAGAGATGTTCTGGCGGGTTGCTTACAACATCGCCATTGTGGAAAAGGCCTGGGGCACCGATGTGATGGCGCTGGCCCGGGAATATTATGAACTGCTGACCAGCAAGAGCTTCTTCCCCAATTCGCCTACATTCACGGGCGCGGGAACGCCGCTGGGCCAACTGGCGGCCTGTTTTGTGCTGCCGATCAGCGATGACATGGGGCGGGCGTCCACGGGTATCTTCCAGACGCTGCGCGATGCGGCGCTGATTCAGCAAACCGGCGGCGGCAACGGGTTTTCGTTCTCGCGGCTACGCCCCAAAGGCAGCCTGGTGATCTCATCTGCCGGACAGGCAACCGGACCGGTGGGCTTCCTGCGGGTGTATGACCATGCGTTTGGCGAAGTGGCCCAGGGCGGCTCTCGGCGCGGCGCCAATATGGCGGTGCTGCGCGTGGATCATCCAGATATTGAGGAATTCATCGCCTGCAAGACGGACGAAAATCAGATCACCAACTTTAACATTTCGGTCGGCATCACTGATGCGTTTATGCGCGCGGTGGAGGCGGATGAGGACTGGGAGCTGCGCTTCCCGGACGTTCATGATGCCCGGTACAAGGGCTTTGATGGGACTCTGGAGCAGGCTGAGGCGGCAGGCATCCCGATTCTGGTGCATAAACGGGTACGGGCGCGCGAACTGTTTGATAAGATCGTCAAGCAGGCGCACCATAACGGCGAACCGGGCATGCTCTTCCTGGACGCGGCTAACCGCGGCAACCCGGTGCCGCACCTGTATCAACTGGAAGCGACCAACCCGTGCGGCGAGCAGTGGTTGGGCGGCTATGAGAACTGCTGCCTGGGTTCGGTGAACCTGGCACAGCACCTGGGCGAACAGGGGACGGTGGATTGGGAAAAATTGCGCCGCAATGTGGATCTGGCAACCCGCTTCCTGGATGATGTGGTGGATGCCAATCATTATGTGCCGGCGGTGCCGGCGCTGAAAGAAGCCGCTCACCGCGCCCGGCGGATTGGGCTGGGCATTATGGGACTGGCTGATTTGATGTACCATGTGGGCGTGCGGTACGGATCACCTGAGGGGCAGGAATTTGCCGCCCAGGTGATGGAATTTGTGCGTTACCAGGCCATGCAGACCAGCGTGGAACTGGCGAAAGTGCGCGGCGCCTTCCCGGCGATTCAGGGCAGCATCTACGACCCTGATGATATGCGCTGGGAGCCGCCGCAGCCGTTGATGCCCTACGAAGCCGACTGGGGCCGCCCGGCGTTGGACTGGGAGGCACTAACAGACAGCATCCGGCAGAATGGCATTCGCAACGCGGCGCAGACCACTGTGGCGCCTACCGGCACCATTGCCACTGTGGCGGGGTGCGAAGGTTATGGCTGCGAACCGGTCTTTGCGTTGGCCTATATCCGCCATGTGAACGATAACGGGAAAGACTTACAACTCAATTATGCCAGCCCGCTGTTTGAGCAGGCGCTGATTGAAGCCGGGCTGGAAGCCGGTGCACGCGAGGACATTGTGGAGGCGGTGATGGCTGCCGGAAGCTGCCAGACCGTGGAGACCGTGCCGGCGCGGCTGCGCGATGTGTTCGTGGTCTCAGGCGATATCAGTGCGGAAGAGCATGTGCATATGCAGGCGGCGATGCAGGCCTTTGTGGATAACAGCCTGTCCAAGACGATCAATTTCCCTGAAGGCGCCACCACCGATGAGGTGTCAAAAGCTTACATGCTGGCCTGGGAACTGGGCTGCAAGGGAATTACGGTGTATGTGACCGGCTCGCGGGAAAAGGTGGTGCTGGAGACCCGGTCCACCGCCGATAAGAAACAGCCTGTGACCGAAACCCCGCGCCAACTGGAGCTGCCCGCTGCACAGCCGACCATCTGGCAGGAGAGCAAGAAACCCCGCCCCCGCTACTTAACCGGCTTTACCTATTCGCTCAACACTCCGCTGGGCAAGGCCTTCATCACCATCAATGAGAACGGCGGCAACCAACCCTTTGAGGTGTTTATCAATACCGCCAAGGCCGGGTCGGATACGGCGGCTGTCTCTGAGGCCATTGGGCGGCTGCTGTCTTATGTTCTGCGCATGTCTTCGCCGATTGAACCGGTGCGGCGGCTCGATGAAGTGATGCGGCAGCTTTCGGGCATCGGCGGCGGGCGACCGATGGGCTTTGGCCCCAACCGGGTGCGCTCACTGCCCGATGGCATTGCCCAGGTGCTGGAAGAATACCTGCGGCAGCGCTCTGAACGCATGGCGCAGGGTGCGCCCGCAGCGCCGTCTGGCAACGGGCATCACCATGATCTGGACGAGCAGCGCACCGCGCCACTGGGCGGCAGCCTGCCGCTGCTCAAGATTGGCGACCTGTGCCCGGAATGCGGCGAGGCATCTGTTATTAATGAAGAAGGCTGCCGGAAGTGTTATGCGTGCGGGTACAGCGAGTGTTAATTTGTAAATAACCACGCGAAATGGGCCTGTAACCACAAAGAATGGGCAGACTGGTATACACCGGTCTGCCCTGTTTTCTAAAGCGAGATTATCAAGAAATTATAAGATCCAATTCTTCAGGAGCATAGCCCAGTCACCTGGGTTTTCCTGTTGTCAAGATTCATTGGCTGATGCAAGGCGCCACCGCAAGTGAATTCTCATTCTATTACCTTAAGCCATGTGTCAGTTACTTTCATTTCCTGCATAACGGAACGATACAAGAAATCAGCAGGTTCTTCGTGGGCGGTGGAAAAGACGAGTGTGCAGCCCATTTCTTTAAGTCTTCTTAGCCCTTCGGTGATGACCGCTTTGCCGAGTCCGCGTTGCCAATGTTCAGCCGCAGTACCGACCAAAACAGTCACTGCACTACGCGTGTAATCATCGTAAAAGATAGTGCAGAATGAGGCGATACTTCCATCGGACGCAACAGCAATAACATCCAGATCGCGGCGGTACAGTGGTGCGGATTGAAGGTTCGCATACCATGAATAATCACCGTCGTAGTTTTCATCTGGCTCGTCATTATGGAATGCCCCCCACGAAGCCCAACTCCGTGCGGGGTATTCTTTCGCGTCACCCATTGATCGAATTGTGTAACCCGAGGGAACCGGTATGTTGGGGATGGGTGAATCTAAATTGCGGCGATAGTGATGTCCCCAGCCAGGTTGCTTTTTGTAATCTCTGCTTTTTGCAATTTCCTGACGCTGTTTATCGTCCTCAAAGATGGGCATGTAGATATAACGCCTGCCATCTTCTGTGACCGCGTAGAAATTTTCTTCTGCATAAGCGAGTATTTCATTTTCCAGCTCTGTAGACCGAAAGTGCGGATGGATATGCAAGCGGAGTTCGCTGCCGCCAAGATGATTCAACGCTGCAATAATTTTGCCATCGGTGTTTTCCCAGAGCGCCATTCCTTTTTCCACCGATTCGAAAATATTGCAGGTTTTGATGTAATGCCATCGCCAGTAATCGAGACGGGCGACATTCCAACTGTGCTCAAGCCTGCCGTTGAGGAGGAATATTTCCCGCAAAAAATTGCGGGTACGCCAGAAGTCATCTTCTTCGGTACACGTGTGAAAGGTGAGTTTCATTGTTTACCCTGAATACAATTTGATATTACTGATGAACGCCCAACTATTAATTGTACAGACCTACAATACACTGCTATTATCCCGTATAGCCAGATGGATTTGATATGTTATCCTGCAATTATGCCTGGTTACACCAAACAATCAACTGCTAACAAACCTTAAGATATTATACACTTTTAAATTCTAGTCAAAACGGCTGCCCTAAAATTGGGCAGCCGTTTTTTGATCTGGCAATTTACTGGCGGTTCAACTGGTGCGCTGCGCTTTCAGGAAAAGTGTCGCCAGAACGCTGATGCACCCCAGGCTGACGAGGATCAGTACAATGGTGATGACGGTGGTCCAAATGGGCGGCAGCATGCCAGATACCCGGTTGAGAGTGGGGCCTAAAAAGATGCACAGTAACGCGGCAAGGGTTACCCCAACAACCCAGCCGGGCGATGGGTGATCTTGCCGCTGTCCGCGCCAGATGAGGACGCCGTTCAGCAAGATCAACAGCAAAAAGCTGATGACAGCCAGCCAGCCCAGGACGCCCGTAAACAGGTTCAACATGTAATTGGGATTGATAATCGCCAGGAAAACCGCCACTCCTAATGGAATGGCAAGCCCGGTGAACACCAAACGACGGGTTGAGATCATGGGAATACCTCCTTTTTTCAAATTAAGCCAATGTTCGGTCAGCAGATTTCCCGGCAGTTCGCTCAGTTCGTGCAGGCTGGCTGCCAGCATGGCTCTGCGGCTTTCGTTCCGGGCTGCGGTTAATTTAGCAGTAAAGACCGCCAGCATCTCCGGGCCAAATGTCTCTCGAAATTCAGCCGGGTAAAGGCTTACCAGCCAGGCAAACCAGGCCGGGCAAGAAACGGTTTTCATAACTGCTCCTCACGAACCTGCAAATTGACCGCCTGCATCACAGATTGCAGGCGCTGAACTTCAGCCTGCAGGATTGCCCGCCCCCGGCGAGTCAACTGGTAGGCTTTGCGCGGCAAGCCAGGGTTATCGATAACAAGATCACCATCATCAATGCGCTCGATCCAATCCTGCCCCAGCAGACGTTTTATGGCCCCGTAAAGGGTTCCAGCGGTCAAATTAATCCGGCCTTTGCTGAGCTGCAAAACCGATTTCATAATGGCATAGCCATGTCGGGGTTCTTCTGACAGGCTCAACAAGATGAAAAGGGTTGTTTCGGTGAGGGGCAGAACGTCTTGAATTGATTTATCCATCTGGATTGAATTCCTTTTCGCTCAATATATCGCGCATCTATATATCGTTATTCGATATTATTTTAGCACGCCCAGGCCAAAAATCAAGCCCCAATTTTGCAGAATTCGAAGCTCGAAACAAAAATGAATCATTCTTGGTAAATTCCTTGACAGTTCCGGCAAGGTAGTGATACACTTTTTGCCGTTCGGATTTTATCTTGCGAAAGGAGCGCACAGTTATATGGCTAAAGTATCGGTATTGGTCCGAGTTCAAGATGCATGTGCGCGCCTGGAGATTGCCGGGTAAAATCTGACGGTTAACGTTCAGATCCAGCCACGGGCGCGTTCATGCCCCGTGGCTTTTGTTTTAATCACATCGAAACACATCAAGCCAGCCACGGGTTACCTGCGGCTGGCTTTTTCTCATCTTAGGAAACTGAACGTTGAACGCTACTTTTGACTTAATTGAAAACAACGTGGGTATGATTACCCGCAAGACAACCGGCGCTTACGCCGTTCAAACCCGCACAGAAACCATGGAATGTACCCTGGCAGGGCGCCTGCGCCATGCTGGATTGACGGATGGATTGACTGTGGGCGACTTGGTACGGCTGGCACCTGCCGGCAACAGCGGCTGGCAGATCATCGAGACGCTGCCCCGGCGCAACCAGCTTTCGCGGCGCTCAGCGGTGCCCATGCCGGGTGCCCACGCACACGAACAGGTGATTGCCGCCAATGTGGATCAGGTGATCCCGGTGTTTGCGGCAGCCGACCCGGCGCCACGCTGGAATATGCTGGACCGCTACCTGGTCTCGGCTGAAGCCGCAGAGATCCCGGCGCTGGTCTGCATCACCAAGCTGGACCTGACGCAGACAGCCGCAGGTGAGCCTGAAGCTGATCTGCTGGCTGTGGTGGAGGAGTACCGGCGCATTGGCTACCCGGTGATGATGGTGAGCGCGCGCACTGGCGCCGGGCTGGAAGCCCTGCGGCAGGTGCTGCAAGGGCGCGTGTCGGTACTACTGGGGAAGTCGGGCGTGGGCAAGAGCAGCCTGTTGAATGCGCTGGAACCCGGGTTGGGGCTGCGCGTCAGCGCGGTGAGCGAATATACGGGCAAGGGGCGGCACACCACCACCCACCTGGAAATGTTTATGCTCGAGTACGGTGGGGCGATCATTGATACGCCCGGCGTGCGCGAGTTTGGGCTGTGGGACGTGGCCGAGGATGACCTGGCGCTGTTCTATCCGGAGATGCGCCCATATGTGGGGCGCTGCCGGTTTGGGCTGGACTGCCGCCACGACGAGGAACCCGGCTGCGCCATCCGGAAGGCGGTGATGGACGGGCAGATCAGCCCGCGGCGGTATCAGAGTTACTTGCGGTTACAGGTGGAAGCATGAAAGCCGGCGCTTATTCACGCCGCGGGGAGCGCAGCGGATTTGGTGATTTTCGCTGCGGTCACTGCCATCAGTATGTTTCGGCTAACCCGCTGCTGTCGGGGGTGCAGAACCGCAATCACTGCCCCTACTGCCTGTGGTCACGGCATGTGGATCTCTTCAAAGCAGGTGACCGGCTGTGCGCCTGCAAGGCGCTGATGCAGCCGGTGGGGCTGACCCTCAAACGCCGCCATAAGCGGTACATGCGACCCGGGCAAGGCGAACTGATGATTGTGCATCTCTGCGTCGAATGCGGCGGGTTGTCCATCAACCGGGTGGCAGCAGATGATGACGCCGATGCCTTGCTGGCCGCGTTTGAAGCGGCGCAGCACCATGCAGCACCCCTGCACCGTCAGATGCAGGCTTCGGGCATCCAGCCGCTATCGGCAGCCGAGCGCCCGCTGGTGCAGATGCAGTTCTTAAGCTAGATAAGGGGATTTGGCTGGACGGTCAAATCCCCTCTACTCGCCCCTTAAGAAGCGCGATATACTGTCCACTTACCGGCTTGAATAAGCCGTACTCACACCAATTCCAAGGAATTTTCAAATGAAATCAAGACGCCTTACCCTCTGGGTCGCGCTGAGCTGTGTGATCTTGCTGCTGGCAGCCTGCACACCCGAAAGCATCCCGGCGCAACCCACAATGCAGCCCTCCCTCACCCTGCCGGCAGAAGCTTCGGCAACTCCGGCGCCAAGCAGCACACCCGAGCCAACAGCCACGCCAGAGCCTTCACCCACGCCACAGCCCACCCCGCTGGGCGGCGGCGGCGAATGGATTGCCCTGACCCGGATCGGGGATACGGGACCGGATATTTTTGTCGTCAGACGAGATGGTTCAGAACTGACGCAGTTGACGGATGGGCCCACGGCCGATGTTTACTCGCTCTGGTCGCCGGATGGGACCAAAATTCTGTTCACCTCTGACCGGGAAGGTAAGGCGGAGATCTACGTGATGAATGCGGATGGCAGCGAGCCGACGCGTCTGACTCAAACCCAGGATATGGGCGGGGCGGCATATGCCTCCTGGAGCCCGGATGGCAGCAAGATTATTTTTTCGGTGGCCAATGGCTATAACGGGTTTGACCTGGCTACAATAAATGCGGACGGCAGTGAACCCACCATGCTGACCATGGGCGAGAACAACCTCTATCCCGCCTGGTCACCGGACGGCACCCGACTGGTATACGTCAGCTATACTCTCGACGGGCAACCCGACATTATCGTCGCCAATGCTGATGCAAGCAACCCGGTTGGTTTGAATATTTTAAAGACTGCTGTCAGTGCCAGCGGTCCGGTTGCCGCGATTGGTCCGGTACGCTGGTCACCAGACGGACAGACATTGACCTTTGCCATCATGCCGGGAGAGGCCTTAAAACTGACCGCCATACTGGCCAGCACAGAAATTTTCATCATCCGTGTTGATGGCACCGGCCTGGTTCAATTGACAGAAAACGAGATAGAGGAAACCGGTCCCTGCTGGTCTGCCGACGGGACACAGATTTTCTACAATGCAGATATCGACGGCGGCACGGAAATCTTCCGGATGAACCTGGATGGAACGGGTGTTGAGCCCCTGTTTGAACTGGGGGGCCGAAACTTTGAACCCGCTGTTCAGCCTTAATGCTATAATCACATCATGAAACGCTTGATTCTGGTGGCAGGAAATATTGGCGCCGGCAAGACCTCGCTGACCGAGCGGTTGGGTGAGCGGATGGGCTGGCGCACGGCTTACGAATCGGTGGCAGACAACCCCTACCTGCCCGATTTTTACGCCGACATGCGAGCCTGGTCTTTTCATTTGCAGGTCTTTTTCCTGGGGCACCGGGCTGAGCAGCACCTGGAACTGGCTGCCGACCCGCGCCCGGCAATTATTGATCGCAGCATCTACGAAGATGCGTTTATCTTTGCGCGGGCGCTGCAAATTATGGGCAACCTGAGCGAGCGTGATTATGCAACCTACCGGCAGCTTTTTGACCTGGTGGTCAAGAAGCTGCCGGCGCCTTCGCTGCTGATTCACCTGAAGGCGCCAGTAGAGATGTTAATGAAGCGCATCCACCGACGCGGGCGCGCGATTGAGAGCAGCATCTCAGCCGATTACCTGACCCTGCTGGAAACGCTTTATGATGAATGGATGCAAGCGTTTGATCTTTGCCCGGTGCTGACCATCCGCACCGATGACCTGGATTTTGTGCACCACAGCAAGGCGCTGGATGAGGTGATTGAGCGGATTCAGGATAAGCTGGCGGGCAAGGAAGAGCTGGTTTTATAGGGGCGGCAAACCGGACTCATAATTGCATTTTTGGGCAGTTAGGGGTATAATTTGCACCGTTCTTGTGCCAATAATTGTCACAGGACAGTGTACTTTCTTTTATTTATGTGGAGAGTGCTGCGATCAGATTAGCTTCAAGCCCGAATTGTGATAGGATAACTGACACAAACTCGGCTGGCAGCCTGAATGCAGTCGAGTTTTTTAGGCCCTGGTGCCCATTCCCTTGAAAGAAGGGAGGTGAATAAATTGCCCTCTGTTATGTTGCGTTCAAATGAATCGCAGGATCAACTGCTCAAGCGCTTTCGCAAAAAGGTTGTGAAAAGTGGTGTGTTGAGCACGGTGCGCCGCAAGCGCTGGTTCGTCTCGAAGAGCGAACTGCGCCGCGTGGAGAAGAAAAAGGCTATTCGCCGCATTAAGCGCCGCCAGGTAGGCCGGACGATGGATTAAGCCCGGGGCTTTTGCCCTGAGCTTGGAAGGAGGCTGTATGCCAAAAGAAGAAGATAAGATTCAGGTTGAAGGAACAATTGTAGAGGCCCTGCCCTCCACACAGTTCCGGGTTCGCCTGGATAATGGGCATGTCGTTTTGGCGTACCTCTCGGGCAGAATGCGCAAGTATTACATTCGCATTTTGCTTGGTGACCGGGTGCGTGTAGAAATGTCGCCCTATGATTTGACCCGCGGGCGAATTGTCTATCGATCCAAGAAACCCAACGAAAACCTTCCCCTGGAAGCCTAGGTTTCAGCCTGCTGTTATCAAAATCAACCGCCCCGACAATGTTCGGGGCGGTTATCTTTTAGGTCAAGACAGCAGCAAGACTAACGCAGGCGGTTATCGAAGGACTGCAGGGCCTTCATATAGTTGGCGCGCTCAAAAGCCGCGGGTTCGGCGACGTTTTGCTGGCTCATGCTGCCGCGCATCTGCTTGATGGAGGTGTATTCGTACTTGACCAGCCATTGCTCCAGGTCGGCGGCAATTTCGGCAGCGCGGGCCGGGCCGTGGGCAATCAACTCAGACGCGAGCATGGTGACATTGGCGCCCGCCATGGTTGCTTTGACGACATCGGTGGCGGTATGCACACCGGTGGTCAGCGCCAGGTCGGCCTTGATGCGGCCATATAACAGCGCCGTCCAGCGAAGGGGCAGGCGCAGCTCGGCAGAGGTGGACAGGTCGAGGGTGGGCAGAACTTCAAGCGTTTCAATGTCCAGGTCGGGCTGGTAGAAGCGGTTGAAAAGCACCAGGGCATTGGCGCCCGCACCGACCAGGGCGCTGGCAAAATGCGGCAGCGCGGTGAAGTAGGGGCTGAGCTTAACCGCCAGCGGGATGCGGATTTGCTTGCGCACAGCGGCCACCAGGTCCACATAGGCCTGCTCCAGTTCGGCCGCTGTCAGGGCGGCATCGGTGGGCAGGTAGTAGATGTTCAGTTCGAGGGCATCGGCGCCAGCCTGCTCAATCATGCGGGCGTGGTCCACCCAGCCGCCAGCGGAGACGCCATTGAGGCTGCCGACAACCGGGATGGAGACGCTCTGCTTGAGCTTGCGGATGAGATTAAGATACTCATCGGGGCCGATGTTGTAGTGGTCAAGGTCGGGGAAGTAGGTGAGGGCCTCAGCAAAAGATTCGGAGCCGTGGCTGAGGAAATGGTCCAGCGCGTGGCTTTCGTGGGAAATCTGCTCCTCAAAGAGCGAGTACATCACCACAGCGCTGATGCCGGCATCTTCCAGGCGGCGGACGGTATCTACCTTTTTGGATAAAGGCGAGGCCGAGGCCACCAGCGGGTTTTTGAGTGTCAAACCCAGGTATGTTGTCGTCAAATCAACCATCATTATCCTCCGTTCAAGACTTAGGGGCAGCCCCCGGTCAGGAAGGCCAGGGGCTGCAACGATTGAAAGGGGTTAGGCCTGCTCGTCGGGCTTGTAGTGCATGGCGGCCAACTGGCGGTAATATTCCCAGCGGCGGGTCACGTCTTCTTTAGCCTGGAGCATCAGCGCTTCAGCGCGGGCTTCGTCGGTTTGGATGAGGGTGCGGTAGCGGGTTTCGTTGTAGGCGTATTCCTGCACCGAAACGGTGGGTTCTTTGCTGTCAATCGTCAGGGGGTTCTGCCCCTGATCGATGAGGGCGGGATTGTAGCGGTACATCGGCCAGATGCCGGACTGAGCCGCAAGGCGCTGCTGGTCAAGACCCTTGCGCATGTCAATACCGTGCGCAATACAGTGGCTGTAGGCAATGATCAGAGACGGGCCATCGTAGGCGTCTGCCTCGAGGAAGGCCTTGAGGGTCTGGGCATCGTTGGCGCCCATGGCAACCTTGGCAACATAGACATAGCCATAGGACATGGCAATCAGGCCGAGGTCTTTCTTGGGCAGGCCCTTACCGTTGGCGGCGAATTTGGCAACTGCTGCGCGTGGGGTGGACTTGGAAGCCTGACCGCCCGTGTTGGAGTAAACTTCGGTATCGAGGACCAGGATATTGACATTGCGTCCGGAGGCCATGACGTGATCGAGGCCGCCGTAACCAATGTCATACGCCCAGCCGTCGCCGCCGATGATCCAAACGCTCTTGCGGACCAGGGCATCGGCCAGTTCAGACAGGAAGCGGGCGCGGGGGTTCTTGCTGCCCGCCAGCTTGCTGCGCAGGGCTTCCACGCGGGCGCGCTGGGCACGGACGCCGGCGTCGGTGGTTTGATCGGCATTGAGCAGTTCGGTGGTCAGGGTTTCGCCGATTTCGGCCGCCAGTTCAACAATCAGTTCGCGGGCAAATTCGGTTTGCTTGTCGAGGGTCAGGCGCATACCCAGGCCAAACTCGGCGTTGTCTTCAAACAACGAGTTGGACCAGGCCGGGCCGCGACCTTCGCCGTTGGTGGACCAGGGGGTGGTGGGCAGGTTGCCGCCATAGATGGAGGAACAACCGGTGGCATTAGCCACAACCATGCGGTCACCAAAGAGCTGGGTGACCAGCTTGATGTAGGGGGTTTCGCCGCAGCCAGAGCAGGCGCCCGAGAACTCGAACATGGGCTCGAGGAGCTGGACGTTTTTGACCATGCCGGGATTGAGCGGGCTGTCAACCAGATCGGGCAGAGAGAGGAAGAAGGCCCAGTTTCCAGCTTCAGTTTCGCGGATGGGCGGCTGAGGCGCCATATTGATGGCCTTGCGGCCCGCCTGAGCCTTGTCCTTGGCGGGGCAGGCTTCCACACAGAGACCGCAGCCGGTGCAGTCTTCGGGGGCAACCTGGATGGTGTAGCGCAGACCAGGAAGTTCTTTGAACTTGGCCTCGGTAGATTTGAAGGCTGCAGGAGCATTATCCAGCAGGGCGGGTTCGTAGACCTTGGCGCGGATGGCGGCGTGCGGGCAGACAAAGGAGCATTTGCCGCACTGGATGCAGAGGTCAGATTCCCAGACGGGGATTTCGAGGGCAATATTACGCTTCTCCCAGCGGGTTGTGCCGGTGGGGTAAGTGCCATCCACAGGCATGGCAGAGACGGGCAGGTCATCGCCATCGGAGCTGATCATCATGCCGAGGACATCGCGCACGAATTCGGGCGCTTCGGCTGGGACAGCCGGGCGGCGGGTGATGGTGCTGGTGACCTTGGCAGGTACTTTGACTTCGGAGAGGTGCGCCAGGGTGGCATCTACGGCTTCGTAGTTGCTCTGGACAACCGCTTCACCACGCTTGCCGTAGGTCTTCTTGATGGATTTCTTGATCTGGGCAATCGCTTCGTCGCGGGGCAGCACACCGCTGATGGCGAAGAAGCAGGTCTGCATGATGGTGTTAATGCGGCCACCCATGCCGGTCTTCTGGGCAACTTCGTAGGCATCAATGACGTAGAAGCGCAGCTTCTTGGTAATGATGGCTTCCTGGACTTCGCGGGGCAGGTAGTCCCAGACTTCTTCGGGGCCGTAGATGCTGTTGAGCAGGAAGACGGCGCCAGGAGCGGCATAGCGGAGGATATCCAGCCGCTCAAGGAAGGAGAACTGGTGACAGCCGACAAAATTGGCATCGCCCTGACCGATGAGGTAGGGGGCGCGAATGGGGCGCGGGCCAAAGCGCAGGTGCGAAATGGTGACCGAGCCAGATTTCTTGGAGTCGTAGACGAAGTAGCCCTGAGCGCCAAATTCGGTTTCTTCACCGATGATCTTGATGGAGTTCTTGTTGGCGCCTACGGTGCCATCGGCACCCAGGCCGAAGAAGACACAGCGCACCACATCTTCTGCGGCGATCGAGAATTCGGGATCGTAGGGCAGGCTGGAATGGGTAACATCATCGTTGATACCGATGGTGAAGTGGTTCTTGGGAGCAGCTTTCTTGAGCTCTTCAAAGATGGCTTTGACCATGGCCGGGGTGAATTCTTTGGAAGACAGGCCATAGCGACCACCCACAACGCGCGGGGAAGTCTTGAAGGGGGCAATGCCCAGATCGAGACCTTCGGCAATAGCGGTGAGGACATCCTGGTACAGGGGTTCGCCAGCAGAGCCGGGCTCTTTGCAGCGGTCGAGGACGGCGATTTTCTTGACAGTGGCAGGCAGTGCCTTGAGCAAGTGCTCAATGGAGAAGGGGCGATAGAGGTGAACTGTGAGAACGCCCACTTTTTCGCCCTGCTGCTGCAGGAAGGCGGCAGTTTCTTCGGCGGTTTCGGCGCCAGAGCCCATGATGATGATCACGCGGTCGGCATCGGGAGCGCCAGCGTAATCAAAGAGGTGATACTGGCGACCCGTGAGGCCGGCGAAGCGATCCATGGCACGCTGAACGGTGGCAGGGCAGGCGGTGTAGTAGGGGTTGACGGTTTCGCGAGCCTGGAAGTAGACATCGGGGTTCTGGGCGGTGCCGCGCAGCACGGGGCGTTCGGGGTTGAGGGCCCGGGCGCGGTGCGCTGCAACGAGGTCATCATCAATCATGGCCTTCATGTCGTCCAGGGTAAGCTGCTCAATTTTGTTGACTTCGTGCGAGGTGCGGAAGCCATCAAAGAAGTGCAGGAAGGGCACGCGGGCGCCAAGGGTGGCAGCCTGGGCAATCAGTGCCATGTCGTGGGCTTCCTGCGGGGAGGTGGAAGCCAGCATGGCCCAGCCGGTCTGGCGGGCAGCCATGACATCGGAATGATCGCCGAAGATTGAGAGCCCCTGAGCCGCCAGAGAGCGGGCGGAGACGTGGAAGACCGTGGAGGTCAGCTCGCCAGCAATCTTGTACATGTTGGGGATCATCAACAGCAGGCCCTGCGAGGCCGTGAAGGTGGTGGTGAGGGCACCGGTTTGCAGTGCGCCATGCACCGCGCCAGCCGCGCCGCCTTCGGATTGCATTTCGGCAACCAGCGGCACCGTGCCCCACAGGTTCTTAATCTTCTTGGCCGACCATTCGTCAGAATGCTCGCCCATGTTGGATGAAGGGGTGATCGGGTAGATAGCGATTACTTCGCTCAGCCGATACGCCACATATGCGACGGCTTCGTTGCCGTCAATCGTAACCTTTTCGCGCGTCATAGCACACTCCATTTGGTTATATTGTAAAAAGACGCTTCTGCCCGGACAGGGGCACTGCCGGGGAATTCAGACGCGTCAAGACAGTTGAGAAAAGCTCATCCTTAAAAGTTTATCCTTTAACTCCGATTGGAGTAAGTTATATTGGTCACTTAAGATACAGGAAGAATTGCCGCGCATCAGGATCCCAGGTGGGGAGAAAAAGCGGTGAGCAAGCGCGGCAAGGGTTGATACCCCACCGTGCGCGCGGCTTCCTGTCTGTTGACCAATAGGATGACAGTTGGGACACCCATGACCTGGAGTTGGGCAGCCAGGTTGGGGGCCTCATCCACATTGATGGTGTAGAAGGCAACTGTGCCAGCTAATTGGGCGGCCAGCTTCTCGAGTTCGGGCTCCAGACGCTTGCAGGGCTGGCACCAGGGTGCGCTGAAATCGAGCAGGACTGGCGTAACAGCTTTTGCCATCCGGTCTTCAAAATCAGCCTCACTCAGGGATAACCACAAATTCATCAACGCCTCCATGAACCAAACAGAGGAAGTATAACGCGAGTTGACAAAAAATGTGAGGATAATTTGAATTGCTTTAAGTGCGCACCGTGCTACAATATCTGTATAAGGGCGGATATCCGCCCGACATCTCCAGAGCGGTATTATTTATCCATTGAGGTTTGGATGCAGTTTAACCCCTATACCTGGGCTTTAGTGTTAACTGCGGCACTTTCAGGCGGACTGGCCTTATACATCTGGCAGCGGCGGTCTTCACCGGCGGCTGCATATTTTGGGTTGGTGATGCTGACGCAGACCATCTGGGCGTTCACCTATGGCATGGAGGTCGCCAGCACCAATTTATCCACCGTGATGTTCTGGGTCAAACTGGAATACTTCGGCATTGCCACTCTTTCGCCGCTGTGGCTGCTGTTTGCGGTTGCCTTCAGCGGGCGGGAACACTGGCTGCAAACCCGCTGGATTGCGCTTTTATTTATTATCCCGACTTTGACGATCTTCATCGTCGCGACCAATGAATTACATTCGTTTTACTACACCTCGGTATCCATGGATTACAGCGGTGAGATTGCCCTGCTGAGCATTGTGCGCGGGCCCTGGTACTTTGTGCATACCGTTTACTCTTACCTGTGTGTAATTGCCGGGGCTATTTTAATGTTACAGCAGTGGTGGGGGTCATCGGCTGTGTACCGGCGTCAGATTGCGACAATTTTGATTGCCGTGCTGGGACCCTGGGTCATCAGCATTTTTTATGTGTTGGGATGGGGTTCCGTGGGGGTGCTGGACCTGACGCCTTTTGGATTTATCCTGTCGAGTGTTACCATCCTGTACAGCCTGCTGCGGGAGCAGTTGCTGGATTTGATGCCGCTGGTGCGCAGCTCGCTATTGGATGAACTGCAGGAGGGGGTTTTGATCCTTAATGAGCGCGGCAATATTGTGGGGCTGAATGACGCGGCACGGCGCTTTTTAAGTGTTGATGGAGGATCGTTGATCGGCCTGCCGGTGCTGGGCGTGTTGCCGCGCTGGACTGAAGTGTATCCCCTGCTGGTTTCAGAAGTTGAGGCCGAGACCGAGGTGCACATCAACGGAGACGATCCCCGTCACCTGGATGTGCGGGTTTCGCCGCTGCGAGGCAGGCAGGGCGAATTGACCGGGCGCTTGATGATTATGCACGACATCACCCGCCACAACAATATGGAGCAGGCTCTGCGGGAAAGCGAGCGCCGCTACCGCCACCTGGTGGAACATTCGCCTGAAGCATTGATTGTTCACCGGGATGGCTTCATCATTTATGCCAACCCGGCAGCGCTGCGGCTCTTCCGGGCGCCATCGCTGGAGAGTATTATCAACCAGCAGGTGATGGATTATGTCCATCCAGATTATCGCCAAATTGTGATTGAGCGGATTCGAGAAAACTATGAGCGGGGCAAACCCGGCGAAGCGATTGAAGAGAAAATGCTGCGGGTAGATGGCGAACCGATTGATGTGGAAGTTGCCAGTGTGCAGCTAACATTTGAATATCAGCCTGCCACACTGGTGATTGTGCACGACATTACTGAAAGCAAGCGCGCCATGCGGGAACTGGACGATACCCGGCGGCTTGCTGAAGCGCTGCGCGATACGGCTTCGGCATTAAACAGCACCCTGAACCTGGATGAGGTTTTTAAGCTCATTTTGGATCGGGTGCGGATGGTGGTGCCCGCCGATATTGCTGCCGTTCAGCAGTTGGATGCTGAACACAAGGTGGCGATCACCACCCATGCGCATGATTTTTCGAGTCAGGGGTTGGACACCACACTGATTGCCGAGGAATTTGAAATTGCCACTACCGCCAATTTGCGCCAGATGGTAGAAACCCGTCAGCCGGTGTGGATTAACGACGTGCCCGGCGACCCTGATTGGAAACATATGGAGGGCAGCGAGTGGATTCGATCCTACCTGGGGGCGCCGATCCTCATCAAGGGGCAGGTGATTGGCTTTTTGGGATTGACCAGTGCGCAGCCTAATTTCTACTGTGAAGAACACGCGCCCCGGCTGATGGCTTTTGCCGACCAGGCTGCCATAGCCATTGAAAATGCGCAGTTGTACGCTGAAGTGCAGCGGCTGGCTGTGCTGGATGATTTGACGGGTATTTATAACCGCCGGGCATTCTTTGATCTGGGTCAGCGTGAGGTTGAGCGCGCCCTGCGCACCATGCGCCCAATGTGCGCGCTGTTTCTGGATATTGACCACTTCAAACAATTCAATGATGCCTATAGTTACCAGACCGGCGACCAGGTTCTGCGGCTGCTGGCAGAGTGCCTTAAGACCCATCTGCGCGAAATTGATCTGGTGGGGCGGTACGGCGGCGAAGAGTTCATGGTGCTGCTGCCCGAAGTCGACCTGCCCAGCGCCATGGGCGTGGCTGAACGGCTGCGTCAGCAGGTGCAGTTAATTGACCTGGTTACGGAGCATGGCAAACTTTCGATCACCATCAGCATTGGGGTAGCGACCCTGCCGCTGCGGGCTGACCAGCAGCCCGGAGCACTGCGCAGTTATCAGGTGCGCGATCTAATTGACGATGCCGGCGAAGCGCTGCACCTGGCCAAAGACGCCGGGCGCAACTGCATTGCCAGCCTGCCCGAAGATTAGAATGCCAAGGAGGTAGTATCATGGTTCTGCCACCGAAATTCTGCAGTCAATGTGGTAAGCCCGTTGCCGCGGGGATGCGCTTCTGCACCCAGTGCGGTGCGCCCATCCAGGCTGCACCAGCACCCACCCCGGCGCAATATACCCCGCCGCCCCCCCCACCCCCACCGGCAGAGCCGATTGTGGGATTTATGCTGAACGCCCAGCGGCGCAAGGGTTTTATGGGCATGGGAGCTGACCTGTTTAATATTGTGCTCACACCCCGGCGGGTGGTGATGGTGATGGTCACCACCAAGACGATGCAAGATGCGGTGGTGCTGGCGCGAGCAGAAGCCAAGGAGCAGGGCAAAGGCGGATTGGGTCAATGGGCGGCACAGATGGGCTGGGCCCAGGCCCTGGCGCGGAAATATCAGACCATGACAATTGAGCAAATTCTGGCTGAATACCCCGGCAGCTTCTTTTTTGAAAATTCTCAAATCCACAAGGTGCGGGTGCAAATGCCATCGGATGACGAAGCCAACCATGCGCTGGAAGTGATCATTGAAACGGCCGGCGATAAGCAAAAATTTGAGCTTCAAATGGGCAGCACCAAAGACGTTAAGACGGTCTTCCAGCAAACGCTGGGCGGAGTGGTGCGTTAAGCGCAGCGGGCAGCGTCCTTCGGGTATAATGCAAGCATGAGCTTTACCACGAACTTCAGGCTGCCCAACGGTACGCTGCAATTCCCGGTTTTTCTGCCAGACGCCACCTTTGGGGTAGTGCGCAGTGTTGATTCGGCTGACCTGCTAAACTGCGGGATTCAGGCTGTGGTGATGAATGCATTTCACCTGATGCAAAAGCCGGGATCCGATGTGGTGCGGGCGCTGGGTGGGCTGCACCGCATGGCGGGCTGGTCACGCCCCATCATCACCGATTCTGGCGGGTTCCAGGCCTACTCATTAATCCGCCAGAATTCCAAGTTTGGCAAGATGAGCGCCCAGGGGATCAGTTTTCAGCCAGAGGGGGCGAATCGGAAATTTCAATTGACGCCGGAGAAGAGTGTGCAGCTTCAGGTTGGGTATGGCACGGATGTGGTCATCTGCCTGGATGACTGCACCAACGTGGACGCGCCCGAAAGCGAACAGCAGATCTCGGTAGAACGAACCCTGGCATGGGCGCGGCGCGCCAAAAAAGAATATCTGCGCTTGATGACTGAGAAAAAAATGGATGAGGATGAGCGGCCGCGGTTGTTTGGCGTCATCCAGGGGGGCGGGATTTTTGAGCTGCGCAGGCAGTGCGCCGAAACCCTGCTGGAAATTGGCTTTGACGGGTTTGGCTTTGGCGGTTGGCCGCTGGATGCCTCTGGCGGGCTGCTGACCGAGATTCTGGAATATACCCGCCAACTGGTGCCACCGCAGTTCCCCATGCACGCGCTGGGCATCGGGCATCCGCACAATGTGCTGGCCTGTTACCGGCTGGGCTATGGGATATTTGACTGCGCCATGCCGACGCGTGATGCCCGGCACAACCGGCTGTACACCTTTACCCAGCCGCCGGATGCGCCCCAGGCCGGCCTGACCGGCGACTGGTTGAATTACGTCTATTTGAATGATGAGCAGCACGTCCGCGCTGATGAGCCGATTTCGCCCTGGTGCGACTGCCCGGTTTGTCAGCAGTATTCAATTGGTTACCTGCGGCACCTGTTCAAACTGGGCGACAGCCTGCACCTGCGGCTGGCAACGCTGCACAACCTGCGCTTTATGACCCTGCTGTGTGACCGGATTCAGGCCAGCCTCAATTCACATGCCTTCAATCACTCTGATGTCTGAGCCTGCAGCGCTGAACAGTCTGATTGCAGCGGTGACCGAAAATCCGCGCTATGCCGTGATTCATCCCGGATTGGTGGCGCAGATTTGCGCGCAAGAGCTGACCAAGGGGCGCAGTACCCGCGAGACGGTGAAGGCGGCGCGCAGCCGGCTGCACCAGATTGGCGGCGCGTATCAAGAAACACCTATCGGCTATGCGCAGCTTGCAGCTGAACTGGCGGCCCTGCCCGCTGAGCGGGGAGACCCGGCGCTGCAAGCGCTGTGCCGCAAGGCGCTGGCCCAGCACGCCTCCACCCGGGAACGGCTGCCTCTGTTGGAGCGTTTTTTCAATGAGACGCTGGCGGCAATTGCGCCCGTGCGCTCTGTGCTGGACCTGGCGTGCGGGCTGACGCCCCTGGCTCTGCCGTGGATGCCGCTGTTAGAAGCGGCGCCCTATGCGGCCTGTGACATTTACACCGACCAGATGGACTTCATCAATACTTTTTTTCAACACCTGCGCTGGCCCGGTGAGGCTTTCCTCTGCGATTTGAGCAGCGAAACGCCTGCCCGCCCGGTTCATCTGGCGCTGCTGCTGAAGACCATCCCCTGCCTGGAGCATCTGGATAAAACCATTGGACCGCGGCTGCTGGCGCAGATCAGTGCGGAACATGTGCTGGTCTCGTTCCCGGAGCGGTCACTGGGTGGGCATGCCCGTGGGATGGGCAAGACCTATGAAGCCCACTTCCAGCAGCTCATTGCCGGGCAGCCCTGGCAAGTGCGCCGGTTTGAGTTTTCCAACGAATTGGCCTTTTTATTGAGCCGCAGCTGAGATGACCACCGACCTGAATGCTCTGATCGCTGAACTGCGGAGCCTGCGCAAATACCGCGACCTGGACCTGCCGGAAGAGACTGTGCGCGACCTGCTGATGCAGGAACTGCCGCATTACCGCAGCGAGCGGGACGCCCTGAAAGCGGTGCGGCAGAAGCTGCACAATATTGTGGCCCCCTACCTGGGTGATCCCGACTACACCGCGGCAGAGGCGCAGCTTGTTGCGGCGCAGACTGCCGGACCAGAGGCGCTGCGCACCGCCTGCACTGAAATTATGGAGGCGCACGCCTCCACCCGGGAACGGGTGCCGCTGCTGAGCGAATTTTACCCGCGCCTGTTTGGCCTGACGGGCAGGCCGCGGGTGATCCTCGACCTGGCGTGCGGGCTGCATCCGCTGGGGCTGCCGTGGATGGGGCTGCCGGAGGGGGCAGAATATCACGCCTATGATTTGCACCGCCCACGGGTGGGGCTGATTAACCGCTTTCTGGCATTACAGGGGCTACCGCAACTGGTTGAGCACCGGGATATCCTCGTCGACCCGCCGCAGATTGAGGCTGATGTGGCGTTTTTCTTCAAAGAAGCGCACCGGTTTGAGCAGCGGCAGCGGGGGTGCAACCGGGCTTTCTGGCAGGCGCTGCGGGCGCGCTGGCTGGTGGTCTCGCTGCCGGCCGCCGACCTGACGGGGCATCACTCGCTGGCAGATAAGCACCGCCAACTGGTCTATGAAACCATCGAAGGGCTGCCATGGGAAGTGACAGAGGTCCAGGTGGGGAACGAACTGCTGTTTTGTATCCAATCAGGCGGCTAAGTCTAATGGCAGATCGCTGATATCACGCAGCCGCTTGCCATAGACCAGAATATCCAGCATCTCTTTGATTGCCGGATTACCGAATTGCTCTACCGCAGATTGTAATTCAGGCAGGGCGATATGATAGACACAATCAATATCTCCTGTTCCCAAAGCAACCGAAGCCAGGCGCTGAGGGGTTGGCTCGGCAGTGACCAGTACAATATGAGGCGTATTGCCTTTACGATTTCGGATCAGGTTCAATCCCTCTGTGCGGGAGTTTTGTGAGCGATCACTGCGGATCGTCCATTTACATGAGATGCTGGCATGAAGAATGGGCTTGCCAGAATTGGCTTTACGGATTGGCGTCAACCGAGCCGCCGAATCCGGCTCCAACAAAAGCTCGGTTTGATTAATCACAGAATCTATTACGGGGAAACGGCTGACCACAATGTCTGGCAGGATTAAGTAATCGCCCAAGGTGGCTTGTAATTCGCGATGTTCGTGCAAGATTTTTGATAAATCTGCAAGATGCTCGTATTGCTCAAAGTTTTCAATCTGTTGATTGACTTCAAATGCCCAGTCGCCAGGGCGCAAATGCTGCAAATGGGTAAAGGCCGATTTAATATAAGCGCAAGTTATTTGTTCAAAATGCTGCCCGGCGGTCTGGCTTTTTATAGGTGCGTCTAATAAGGTGTGGCCAAGTTGAGACAAAATGCTCTTTGAAAGCGCCAGAGAACTGGTGTTATGCCGGTCGGCGTTATTAGGACAGCCCGATTCGTCAATGAAAAACACCTGCCCACATAACTGACGATGATAATCTGAACGAATTTCGTCTAAAAGCCCCATATCTACACCTCCCGTTTATAAAAACCGATTACATACTCCTGATGCATGCGTTGTTCAATTTGCGTTTTTGTAGCCGCGTTCCAGCGCGCCGGCATCATCCGTTTATCACGATCCAATTGGCGCTCGCCAATTCCAACCAGGTCAAAACCAACCCATTGGCCGATCTCACCAAGGCAATTTTGGGTCTGCACATCCAAATCCCGAATAATCGATGTGCCAACAACAAGCACAGCACAATGATCAGGTCGCAAGACACGGTACATTTCAGCCAACACCTGGTACATTTCACTATAATAGCGGTGGATGACTCGAGATTTTTTTACATCTTTTTGCGCCAGATCATCCAATATTTTCTGGGTGAGGGGCGGCATAATGGTCAGTTCAATACCTGTCAGGCTGTCGCTACCAACGTAAGCTGAGCGCAGTTCACCCAGATCATCAATTGGGTAACCCAACCATACCAGTGAGAATTTATTCGCGCGCATGTAATCAATGGCATTACTGGCATAAGGTGGCGAGGTTACGATCAAATCAATGCTTGATTCCGGCAGTGGAAGCTGCTTTGCGTTAGCCCGGGAAACCTCAAACTGGCTGGGAGGAATTTTGGATAACCCCGCTAAGTTCTGTTTTACTTTTTTCCGAAATTCGGTAATTGCAGAGCGGGGCTGCTTTGTCAAATCTCTATGTGGGCGTGTATGTGCCAGATCGCGGGCCACTGAAACGCCGCCCGATTTTGTAATAATGATAGCTGAGAAACATAGTTTGAGAAAATCGCACAAGATTGGGTCAGATACACCCTCAATTTCAATCAGCAGGGCAATCAATTCAATTTGGGTTAGCGGCAAAAACCAATAATCGATGAAAGCTCGGCTATGTTCATCATAACGAGCGGCTATTGTATCCTTAAGCTGATCGGGTTGTGCCAACACACGTTCTTGCGCTCGATTGGCAAGTGCAAAAACCAGTTGATCAAGCTCCATCCAATTCGCATGGATTAGCTTTGTGCGGGCAATCAGAACAGCTAATGGATCAATATCAAACCCAACCGGGTTACGATCAAGTAATGCAGCTTCCAACAGTGTTGTTCCGGACCCCATCATGGGATCTAAAACAATATCCCCTTTTTGGGTTAATGCATTGATAAAAATCGCTGGAATTTGCGGTGGAAATTTTGCCGGGAAAGCATGGAACGCATGAGAAGCATAAACGCTGCTCTGCCCGTGAAAATCAAGATCAGAAGTCAGAATTGCCTCAAGTTTTTGGCGGTTTTGAGACTGCATTACTGTATTGACAATAAAATCAAGCTGTGTCATTGGAAATCACCATTGGTTAATTATAGTGCATATGAGGCCAGGTAGGGTAAAATCATTTTATGACCCGTAAAAAACGCCGCGAGGCGCCCCCACCCCCAGCGCCGGTTGTGGTTGATGCCGCGCTGGAGCGCGCCCGCAGCCTGCTCAGCGCGGAGGATTATGCTGCACTGACGGCTGAACTGGAGCGCCCGCTGCGCACGGCAATTCGGTTGAATCCGTTGAAGGCAGAGGCGGCTGATTTAGCCGGCTGGGCCAGCCGCTATGGCTGGCAGGTGGAGCCGGTGCCCTACTGCCCGGCTGGCTGGTGGTTGAACTCGGCGGAGATTTCTCCAGCGCAAACACCGGAGCACCGGTTGGGATATTTCTACATTCAAGATGCGGCATCGATGCTGCCGGTGGAGCTGTTTGACTTTACCGAGTCGCCGACCCTGCTGCTTGACCTGGCGGCTTCGCCGGGCGGCAAGACCACCCATCTGATCAGCCGCACCGGCGATCAGACTTTGACGATTGCCAACGACGCCAGCGCCAGCCGGATTCAGGCGCTGCGGATTGTGCTGGGCGGATGGGGAACAACGCATCAGGCAGTGACGAATTTTCCAGGCGAAAAATTTGGCGGCTGGTTCCCGGGGCAGTTTGATGCGGTGCTGCTGGATGCACCGTGCAGCATGGAGAGCCTGCGCTCCACCGAGTCGCACCCCATGCGAGCTATTTCAACGCGGGAACGGGCCACCCTGGCCCAGCGGCAGGCCCGGCTGTTGACCAGCGCGCTGCTGGCGGTGCGCAACGGCGGGCAGGTGGTTTATTCCACCTGTACACTGGCACCCGAGGAAGACGAGGCCGTGCTGGATGCCGTGCTCCGGCGGTTTGGCCGCGGGATACGCGTGGATGATCTCTCGGAGCGGCTGCCGGGCCCGGCGCCAGCGCTGGATAGTGTCAATGGATTTGTTTTTGACCCACAGGTGACACGGGCGGCCCGGCTCTGGCCGCACCGCTTTGGCACATCGGGCTTTTTTGCGGCCCGGCTGACGCGACTTGAAAATTTACCCGGCGAGGTGGAGCCAGAACCCACCCGCCCACTGGAACGCACAGGCTGGGCGCCGCTGGCGCAGACCAGCGCCCAGGCGCTGAAGCAATTTTTTGCCGACCGGTTCGGGTTTGACCTGGAAGACTGGCTAGCGACCAACCGGCTGGCGCTGTGGGGGTTCCGGGAACGGCGGTATGCGATTCCGGCGGCATTTCTGGCGCGGTTCGCCGGGCTGCCGGTGCAAATGCTGGGCTTGCTGCTGGGCGAAGAGGCCGCGGGCGAGTTCGAAATTTCGCACGAAGCGGCCGCCCGGTTGGGCAAGCTGTTTCAGGCAGGGAAAACTGCCATGCCGGAAACCTTCATCCCGGCGTGGTTGAAGGGGGAAGATCTGCCGCTGGAATTGTGCACGCAGTTCTCAGCGGGCGCGGTGATTTTGCTGACCGGGCCAGACGGGCAGGCGCTGGGGCGCGGGCGTGTGGGACCACAACGGGTTAAAAATCTGCTGCCGCGGCGGATGGGCTAAGCCGGGGCTGGTTTCTGCCAGAAGCTACCCCTCAAAGTGATGCAGCACCAGCGCCGTCAGGACAACGGCGGCGGTTTCCATGCGCAGGATGCGCGGCCCAAGCGTGAGGGGCTGCACCCCGGCGGCAACTGCCTGGGCTGCCTCAGTGGCCGAGAAGCCGCCTTCGGGGCCAATCAGCGCGGCCAGATGCGGGGCAGGCTGCCCCGGCACGGCAGACAGGGCGGCATTCAGGCCAACGGTGTGCTCTTCCTCCCAGGCCAACAGACACAGGTCATGACGGGTAGATTCGGTCAGCGCGGCGTTGAGGCGCAGCGGCGGGTGCACCGGCGGAACCAGACCGCGGCCAGACTGCTCGGCGGCCTCTTGCACAATGCGCTGCCAGCGCTCCAACTTGGGAAGCACTTCGCTTTCGCGCTGCACCAGGCTGCGCGCTGAAATCAATGGGGTAAAGCCGGCAGCACCAGTCTCGGTGCATTTCTGCAGCATCCACTCAAATTTTTCCCGCTGGGTCAGGCCCAGGTAGAGCCACAGGCGGGGCCCCGGCTCGCCGGGCACCGGGCGGCGCTCCAGGGCGCGGCCCCAGGCTGTTTGCGGCGTGAGATCCACCAGTTCGACCAGGGTTTCGCTGCCAGAGCCATCCAGCGTAATGACCCGGGCGCCAGGTTGGAGGCGCAAAACGCGGGTCATCTGATGGGCAACCTCTGGCGGGAAGGTGACCCGGTCAGACTCAAAACTGGCAGGGGGAAGAAAAAAACGGTTCATCGGTGAAAAATCCTTAAGGCACAAACCAACACTTTCGATTATACTGTACCCCGCCGGGCAGCCGGTGGAAAAATATAGAGGAAAGTGAACGCATGAAGTCGGAAAATCGCAGTTATCGCTTTTTTGATCTGGTGGTGGCGTTGTTCGTCACCGTTTTGATTGTTAGTAATATCGCCTCATCGGCCAAAATTGTGGACTGGGGCGTTTCGTTGTTTGGGCTGCCGCTGGCGTTTGATGCCGGGACGCTGCTCTTCCCGATCAGCTACATTTTTGGCGACCTGCTGACCGAGGTCTATGGGTTCAAGCGCTCGCGGCGGGTGATCTGGACCGGGTTCGCCTGCCTGCTGCTGAGCGCCGGGGCGCTGTGGCTGGTCAAAGTGCTGCCGGGTGAGGCCATGTGGCAGGAATATGCCGGACAGGGCGCTTACGAGGCGATTTTGAGCGGCATGTTCAGCGGCGGGATTGTGTTAGCCAGCCTGACGGCTTACCTGATGGGCGAGTTTAGCAACTCGGTGATTCTGGCGCGGTTGAAGGTGGCGACCCGCGGGCGCTGGCTGCCGCTGCGCACCATCACCAGCACACTGGTGGGCGAAGGGATCGACTCGCTGATTTTTGTGGGTGTGGCTACGCTGATGGGCGTGTTCCCCAAAGAATTATTTGGCACACTGGTCGTGACCAATTATGTGTTCAAGGTGGGCATTGAAGTCATTATGACACCCATCACCTGGCTGGCCGCGCGCGGGCTGAAGCGCGCTGAGAACGAAGATTACTTCGACACGCACACGCAGTTTAATCCGTTTGGAACCCGGTAACCAATGGTCAGCGCGCCAAGCCCTCAATCAGCACCACAAATTCGCCTTTAAGTTCGATGGCGGCAATTTGCGCCGACAGTTCGGACAGGCTGCCGCGCCAGACGGCCTCGTAGAATTTGGTCAGGTCGTTGGCGATGACTGCCCGGCGGTCACCGTAAGCTTCCAGCGCGTCTTCGAGGAAGGCTTTGAGGCGGTAGGGGCTCTCGTAAAAAATCAATGTGTGAGGCGATTCGGCATCCAACTGCAAAAAGCGCAGGCGCGGGCCGCGTTTGTGCGGGGGGAAACCGCGAAACGTGAAGCTGTGGACCGGCAGGCCAGAGATGACCAGCGCGGCAATCAGAGCGGTGGGACCGGGGATGGAAGTCAGGGGCAGGCCGGCGGCAACCACAGCGCGCACCAGCACAAAACCAGGGTCCGAAATGGCCGGGGTGCCAGCATCAGTGACCAGGGCAAGCGACTTGCCGCTTTCGAGCAGTTCCAAAATGCGCGGCAGAGCGCGCTGCTCATTATCTTCACGAAAAGAGATCTGCGGCTTTTGAATCTCAAAATGTTTGAGCAGGATGCCCGTCTTGCGGGTATCTTCGCTGATGACATAATCCACCAGCCGGAGGGTATCGAGGGCGCGCTGGGTAATATCGCCCAGGTTGCCAATGGGGGTTGCGACAATGTACAGCATGTTATTTTATGTAAAGGACAATGGGTGTATTGGACAGCCAGATGACATCTTCAGGCAGTGAAAGGATGCCATTCTGAGCTGCGTCCATCATTTTGTAGCCCGATTCGTTGGTGGCAATGGCAAGGGTGACCAGCAGGGTTTGGGCCATGCGGTTGTTAAAGAAGCTGCTCAAGTTGGCTTTGATATCCCACCGGCCTGAAGTTACACCTTGGGGCACCACAAACGTGCCCATGTTGTAGTAGAGCGAGTCACCGTTCACTGGCTGGGCCAGTACCACAATCTGCCAGCCCGGTTTGAGGCTGACATAACTGCCCTCAAAGATCACCACCTCGGGCACATCATCGCCATTCGCCGGGGATTGAATGACCGCCAGCGAGCCGGGGGCCGGGGGCGTGGGGGTCAGAAACTGAGCACTGACCGTGGCGGTTTGAACCGCTGAAATAGCCGAGGCCGTCTGATCGAGAGCCTCGGCAGTGCGTTGCACCTCAGCGGCGGCGGCCGTTTGCAGGTCGGGGTAAAAGTTTTCGGGGGTTTCCGTGGGACCGGTTTCAATGTACCTGGTTGGTGTGGGGGGGGGCGTTGGGGGAATCGGGCTGATCAACTTCCAACCCCAAATCAGCGCAGCCAACACCAATCCAATCAAAGGCAAAGCCACCCACCAGATCAGACTGGAATTGCTGGACACCGGTGCGCCTGTGTACGGCGAGAGATCTGCGTTGATATACACCTGTGTCTGATCATAGACATAACTGGCCCAGTAGCGCAAATAAGCCCGGAGCTGCTCACGCTGGCGGGGATCGCCAATCACATTGCCGGCTGCCTGAACTTTCTCGATAAAAGCAGTGGCTGTTTGGACAACATCCTGCTTTTGCTCTTGCGCCTGCAGCAAAGCCAGATGCTCATCCGATAACTGCCGAAAGGTCGCGATCTTCATGGTGCGGCACTCCCAAAGATGGATTTGGAGAGGATATACAGCTCGGTGGCTGTATCTCGCAGTTTTTTGTCGGCCAGGTGCATGTAAAGGTAGGCGGCGCTGTTGAAGTTTTGGGTCAGTTCGTAGAGCGGCGGCCACCAATCCGGGCGAGAGCCCAGCAGCAGGCCAAACCGCTGCAGCGAACCAGTCCGGGTTGCGGCACGTCCAGCGATATCACCCTCACCTGCCAGGGGGATGCCCAGCAGCCGGGAGGTGGCGCGGCGCAGGTCGGCCAGTTCCAGGGCCCATTTTTCGCCAGTAGCCGTCTGGCCGGGCTGATAGCGGGTGCCAATGTGTTGAATATTCTGCCCAAAATCCAGCAGGGCATCCACCCGGGCAGAGACCGGGCGCCACAGGCTGCGCAAGTCATCCAGGTTTAATTCCTGGGCGTTGGACTGGGCGCGCTCCATTTGCGCCATGAAGGGGGCAAAAGCATTGAGGATTTCATCCAGGGCGTTGTGCAGTTCTTTCCACTCATACAGTGCCTGATGAAAAGCATTGAAGCGCAGCAAAGCCTGGCGAACCTGCTCGGGGCGGGGATCGCCGGCGGGAAACGCCTGACGCAAAGCCGCAACCAGGTCTTGAACATTCAAGCCAATGTTCACCTGGTCGCGGCCAACAAAGTCGCCGCCCTGGGTGCCTACACTGCCTTGAATGGTTGTGCCGTTGCTGTCGCTCATCAGAATATCCTTTATTCAGGACGGCCCAGAGAGGGCAAGAGTTCCAATAGATTTATTATCGCGCTAAATGGTGGGAGGCAGACTGCATTCCGGATGAGTAACAGGGCGAAACTCATACACTAAATGGAAAGCGGGCTGAAGCCCGCACTCCAAATTTAAAGCGTACTCAGTTTCTAAGAAGCCCAACCATCTCAGGCGACCGGAGGGCGGCCACCTTTGAGCGTATCCTGCAAAGCTTTCAGTGCGGTCCAATCGCCAGCCGCTGCCAGGCGAGCCTGTTCGGGCCAGGTGGTGGGGTCGCCAAAGTTCAGACCAGCCGAACGCAACACCAGCTTAATATCCGCCGGGTTGGCAGCAGCCAGGGTTTGATAGCGCGTGATGCCCATGACCCCGAGCACAGAGGCGGTTTTAGGGCCAATCCCTTCAATCACGGTCAGATCATCACCAGGTTCGACCGCTGTGGGCGCGGCAGTTTTTACCGGGCGCGATTTCGCGGCGCCTTTGGGTGCGGCCTGAACGGGCTGAGCTGCCTCTGGCTGGTTGTCGGGCGGCAGGGGGATATCCACATCGACAGCGGCAGTTTTTTGCGGCTGGGGCTTGTTCTTGAAAAGCCAGAGCAGGAGCAGGGCAAAGGGCACCACAGTCAGGGTTAAAAAACGGGGCAGGCGTGAGCGGCGTTTTCGGGATAAGCGCAAGGGATTAGACATCATAGCCTCCAGGGGAAATTCATTGCCGGGACGGGGGAATAACCGTCTGCCCGGCGGCTTCTTGCAGTTTGCGGCGGTGCTGGCGATAGGTCAAAATCGCCCGGTCGCACTGCATGATCTTTTCCCCCATTTTCAGGTCGGTCTTTTTAGGCCACTGATTTGAGACAATCACGCGGTCTTGATTAGCGATGAGTTCACTGCTCCAACGACCGGATAGGTTGACCAGTTCGCGCAGCAGCGGCACACGCATAAAACGCTGATAAAAGCGGCCATACATGATACAGTTTTCGTCATCCACCGGCACAAAGGCGATGGTGATACGCACATCGTCGCTAATCCAGTTATGCCAGATATTGGGGAAGCGGAACTGCAGGAAGGGGTGGCGGGTTGGCGCGGGGAGTTCGTCGGCTTTGCGGGGCGGGGTGCCGTCGTCGAGGCGGTTATAGACCCAGATATTCATCAGGTCGCCTTCAAGCTGCACCAGAGGGCCATCCACCACTTTGCGCCCACCGCGGCCGATGGTGTTGTGATGGACAAACGCCAGGTGGGCCACGTCCAGTTGATTTTCGGCCATGCGCGAGTAGTGCACCGGCCAATGCTGCTGAAAACGGCTGTGGCTGAAATCTGGACCGATGCTGTCGAAAAAGACGGGCGGAGCGGGCGGGGTTTCAGCTTCGCCCCACCAGATCCAAATGTAATCGGCAACTTCGGCGGTGGGATAGACACTAACTTTGAGCGAGCGAGGGATGTCGCCGTTGGCGCCATAAGCCGGTAGATGGGTGCACTGACCGGAGGCGTCATATTCAAAGCCGTGGAAGGGGCAAGCAAGGGCGTTTCCAGTTACTTTGCCCTGACTGAGCCTGGCGCCAATATGAGGGCACAGATCGCGCATACAGACAACCTGACCAGCCGAGGTGCGCCAGAAAACCAGTTTTTCGCCCAGGCGGGTAACGCCAACCGGGCGGCCTGAGCGAACCTCATCAGATTCCAGCACGGCATACCATTGATTGCGGATCATGTGTTCTCCGGAGACATAAACAATACACTTCGATTATAATCCCAATGCCGTGCGCTGGCGCGGCCAGACCGGAGGAGTTTTGAACCGGGTTTGTCTCAATATTCCAATGGAGTCAATCTTATGAACCTTGCTCAATGGGGCAAAATTGCATTAATGGTTGTTTTAACGCTGGTCTCTGGACTGGGTGATTCGCAGGGTTTTATCCATGCAGCGCGGGTGTGGACCGGCAGCAAGTTTAATTGGAATGAGGCGCTGCTGTGCCTGGGTGGATTCACATTTGGGATGATTGCTTACTGGTTTGTCATCCGCCTGATGAATGATTTTGGCATCACTTCACCGGAACTGCAAACCATCGGCTGGTTTGCTGCCACCATCATTGGCGTGGCGCTGTTCAGCGGTGATTTCTTCAAATGGCAGCGATTGGACCAGGGCATTGCCATTGCCGCGCTGGTTGCGGTGGCGTGGCTGGTGGTACGAAAAGGGCATTAGGCCGCTGAAGCGCGATACGCCGCCAGTGTACGTTCACGAATTGATGCGTGGTCCACAATTGGCGCAGGGTAGTCGTGGTCAATGCGCACGCCACAGGCTGATTGAACGGACGGGGGCATCAGCCAGGGGGCGTGGATATACTTGTCTGAGACAGTCATCAGTTCAGGCACCCAGCGGCGGATGAAGCGCCCGGCAGGGTCAAATTTTTCGCTTTGCAGCACCGGGTTGAAGATGCGGAAATAGGGGGCGGCATCGGCGCCAACGCCAGCCGTCCACTGCCAGCCGCCATTATTGGCCGCGGGGTCGCCATCTACCAGGGATTGCATGAACCAGCGCTCGCCAAGCTGCCAGTTGATGAGCAGATCTTTGACCAGGAAAGAGGCCACGATCATGCGGGCGCGGTTGTGCATCCAGCCCAGCGCGGCAAGCTGGCGCATGGCTGCGTCCACCACCGGGTAACCGGTAAGGCCCGCCTGCCAGGCCTGTAAGTCGGCAGGAGCATTGCGCCAGGGGATGCGGCGCAGTTCCGGATTGAGGGTCGTCTTGAGGACATGGGGATAATGATAAAGAATGGCATGGTAAAACTCACGCCAGATCAGTTCATTGAGCCAGACTTCGGCACCCGGAGCGGCGCTCTGCCGGGCAGAAAAGGCGGTGTGAGCCGCCTGGTGCGCCGAGAGCATGCCCAGCCGCAGGTATGGTGAAAGCGCCGAGGTGCCGTCCAGGTCGAGCCGGTTACGGGCGTCGGCATAATCAGACAGCGGTCCGGCGGCAAAATCTGTCAGGCGGCGGTGGGCTTCAGCTTCACCTGCGGGGAAGGCGGTTGAGGGGCTGACCGAGGGAATGGGCAGCGAGGTGAGATCGGGGGGGACGGGCGGAAGCGCAGCCGGGGCCGGGGAGGGGGCGCCAGGGAAGGGCAGAGCCTTCCAGGCCCGGCTGAAGGGGGTGAACACGCGATAAGGTTGCCCATCTGCTTTAAGCACATGGGCAGGGTGAAAAACCGTCAGACCCAGCACCTGCTCCAGCGGCAGTTGGGCTGCCACAGCGGCATCACGGGCGCGGGCATAGGGGCTGTAATCTTCTTCGGCGATGATGCGGGTGGCGCCGGTCTCAGCCAGCAGGCGGGCCAGTTCAACCTCCGCCTGGCCTTGACGCAGAATCAGACGGCTGCCGCGGGCACGCAGGTCGGCATCCAGGGAGCGCAGACCATCAAAAAGAAAAGCCTGCCGCAAGGGGGCAGGCTGATTGAGCAAATGGGGATCGAGAATGAAGACCGGGACAACCCCGGCGCCGAACGACAGAGCGCGCTGCAAGGCGGGGTTATCTGCCAGGCGCAGGTCGCGGCGCAGCCACCAAAGGACAGCCGCCATCAGCCGCCCTGCCCAACTCCGTAGAGGCGCTTGTGAATGGTGCTGAGGGCGCGCACCTGTTCGGCGGCATGGTAAGAAGAACGCACGAGGGGTGCGCTTTCAACCCAGCTAAAGCCAATGCCCAGGCCATATTCTTTCAGTTCGGCAAATTCTTCAAGGGTGTAGTAACGCGCCATGGGCAAATGCTTGCGGCTGGGCTGCAGGTACTGCCCAATGGTCAGAATTTGCACGCCCCAGGTACGCAGGTCGTCCATCACAGCCTTGACTTCGTCCAGCGTCTCGCCCAGGCCGACCATGATGCCGGATTTAGTGAGGATATCGGGGTCCATGCGTTTGGCGTTGGTGAGGGTGGCGCGGGCCCATTCGTAATGATCTTGCGGCTGGACAGTTTTGAAGAGCCGCGGCACCGTCTCGACATTGTGATTCAAAATCTCGGGGCGAGCTTCCACAACCATGCGCAGAGCTTCAGCCGAGCCTTTGAAGTCGGGGATGAGGACTTCGACCGAGCAGCCTGGGCGCAGTTGGCGGATGCGGCGAATGACCATGGCAAAGATGGGGGCGCCGCCATCCCGGCGGTCATCACGGTTGACGCTGGTAATGACAGCATGCTGAAGTTCCATAGAAGCCACCGCCTGAGCCACACGCTCCGCTTCGAGCCAATCAAGCGCGGGCGGGCGTCCGTGTTGGATGTCACAAAAGCCGCAGGTGCGGGTGCAGACATTGCCAAGCATCAGGAAGGTGGCGGTGCCGGAGCCCCAGCATTCGCCCATGTTGGGGCAGGCTGCTTCTTCGCAGACGGTATGCAGCGCTTTGCGACGCATGAGCGCCTGGAGCTGCTCATAAGTTTCGCCACTGGGAGCGCGCACTTTAATCCAGGAGGGCCGGCGCAGCGGGGTTGTATCCACTGTTTCCGGGTTTACGCGGGCACGGGTAGGTTCAGGTGTCATGGGTTGGATTATAGCCGTTCCGGGGGAGCGAATCAAGTGAGGAAGATTGGACAGGCTAAGACGGGGTTATTGGATTTCGCCGCGCCGACGCAAGGTGATGAGGATGAACAGGTAAATCAGGCCAATGATGGGATATTGGAGCGCCAGCCCGCGCCCCACCAGCGGGCCATACAACAGTCCGGCAATGATGATGCCCACCTGCAGCCAGATGACGGTGCGGCTGCGGCTGGCCATCAGACGGTAGCCGATGAAATTGGCAGCCGCAAAGGCCAGGTTGAACAGGCCATCGGCGAGATAGGTGGGGTTGAAGCCGCTGACCAGGCCCAACAGGTTAATCAACCCCATGATCAGGCCAAAGACTGCGGTGAGCAGGAACAGGTTGTGCATGGCGCGGTAGAGCGCGCCGGGCTTGGTGGATGTGGACACGCAGGTAATTATATCAGAACTGCAAGCGTTCCAATTTTAACCTTGATAAGCTCATCAATCAACTGCGCCAGAGTATTCTTTCAGCCACTGAAGAATAGCTTTCTTGACCTGTTTCCAGGTGATCTTCTCAAGCAATATTGGATCTGGTTCTTTCTCGGCATCATCAAAATAAGCCAGTCCATATAGAACCGGGCTGATATCACTGACATTGAATTTTTTCTGAAAAAGAGACAAAGCATCGGCCAACGAGCAATGGCGACCCAGCAACAGGTGGGTGTCATAAAAATCTTTGCGGGTGCCACGCTGCGCAATGGCAGATAATTTCATACATACCAGATCATCCAGGCTGGCAAGGGCCGTCTGGTTAGCAGGCCAAACTTCCAGCGGGTTTAGCAAGGGATAGCAAAATTCAATGAGGCTGATGCGCACATTACCAATCTGACCATAAAGGGTTCCGGGCGCAAAGTGACCTGTTTCGAAAGGCATACCAGTTTCTCGTAAACGCTGTGCCAAAGCCAAAACATCAGGGATGTGTGCTGTTGTAAACCAATCTAAATCCACAGATTGGCGATGACCATAGTAAATTGCAAGGGCTGTGCCACCTGCTAGATAGTATCCCTGCTCTGTGAGCCAGCCCCCTATCTGGGCCAGAACGGATTCCTGCTCTCGGTTTATACCGGCGTTTGTAAAGTTCATCGCGCCAGCCTTCCTTCCCAGGGTTGAGATGCTGCCGCGCGTACCCAGCGAGATACCCTGGCATGAGGCAGATCCAGAACGACTTCCCACAGGCGCAACTGGCGCGGCTGAAGGCCGGCGCCATTGTGCTGCTCAATCCACTGACGTAACGCGGCATCACCCAGTTCAGTCCTCAGCCAACTGATTGCTTCCCAGTTTCCCGCCTGGAGCAAACGACGGATGATAAAATCGGGCTGCTCACTGAATGTCAATGCGGAAAAATCGCAATCCCAGAAAAATACCTTTAGAAAGGCAGGTAAAGCTACGTTCATAGAATAAAGTGTACTCCAGATTAATCCCTTGCGCAAATGAAACTACTCGATGTGTTTGTCCCAAAGTTGGTTGGCGAAATAGAGAAAATGGAGGGGGCAGATTACAACACGGGAAAGGCAAAGGTTATCAGGACACGCCGACACCCGCAGTCATCAGTCCGCTGGCCATTCCCTCCCAGGTCTTGTAACCGCGAACTGTTCGGGCCCTCATTTTCATCTTGCCAATCACTTGTTCGGTGGGGTTGTTGGTCCAAGGGACATCCGGCTGCCAGTCAAATACTCGATAGTGAGCCCAATTACCTGCCAAACGCACGATCAAGGCCCGCAGCTTGTCCACACTCGACCATTCATGCCCCATTTGCCCCCACTGACTGGGGGGAAACCGGCGCGATAAGGCCACCAGGCGCTTGTCTCCCTCGATTGGCAAATCGCGTAAGATCTGGTGCGCTTCCTCAGCCACCCCGACCCATTCCGGCGGCAGACATGCTTTGAGCTCATGCACCGCCAGACCCACCCACCGCCGCACATGAAACTGGCAGATTTGATGCTCCAACTGCAAGGCTGCTGCTGCCTGTTTATAACTGGACAGGTCATCCGTCACAATCACACTCACTCCCAGCCGCTGCATCAGCGGTTCCAGGAATCCCTTCACGGCTTGTGGGTCTTTCTCATCCACATAACCTACCATCACCGGCTCTCCCGTGCCCAGATCGACCGCCACCAGTACTGGCTGTGTTTTTCCCCACCCCCGCACATACGCCCCATCCACACCCAAGACCCGCACCGGCTTCCAATACCGCGCTTGGCTCAACTCCCTGGCTCGTTGTTGAATATCCCGCCAGATACTCATCCGGCTCAATTGGATCCGAAAAATACTCAGATATCGCGAACTCCCCCGGTAACTCATTCCCAAAATCCAGCCAATCGCGGCCACGGCCCTCATCCGGGCCGTCTGCTGCCCACGATCTATGCCTTCGGGATAATGTCGAAACGTCCTTCGGCAGCGGCAGCAGCGATATCGATACACCCACACCTCCCCCAGCCATGGATCCTTGACCCGTTTTCCTGCCCCTATTGCCCCAGCGTTGAAAGGTCTCTCCGGGGCAATAGGGGCAGCGGCGTGGTCTTTCTTCCTGGCAATACTTGACTTCTGGCAGTCGTAGTGTGACAATGGACATGGCAAGTTCCCGTAATTGTTGTGGTTTGGTTACCTTACATATTACGGCGAACTTGCTCTTTTTTCAAAACCTACCAGCTTTGGGACAGAGACTACTCGATCAGCGGACTAATCAACCTGCACGTCAGAGCATTGGAAGAATTTATTTTCAAAGCTCAAGCCATTACAATTGACCTGCTTTACAAAAGTTGCATGACCTCCGCTTGACAAGTCGTGAGACTCCGCTATAATCAAGACATATTCAACAACCCACCCGGGGACAGGTTCTGGTCCACCTTTCAGAGAGTCAGCGGCTGGTGAAAGCTGACAGGAGCGCCAAAACCATCCACCCCGGTCGCTGTGCAAACGGCGGGTTGCCTGCGCCGGGGCCAAGGTCCGAAGCAGGCCGGCGCAAACCGTTATCCCCCAATGAGGCCGCACGGGCGGCAAAAGCAGGTGGCACCACGAGCAGTCCCCCCCTCGTCCTGCACGAGTGTGGGGGCTTTTGATTTCTGCTCAGGAGGCTTTTATGCTCGACATCAATCTCATTCGTGAACAGCCTGACGTGGTGCGTCAGGCGCTGAAGATCCGCCAGATGAACCCTGGCGTGGTGGATGATCTGCAGCAGATGGACGCGCGCCGGCGCGCCTTGATTACCGAAGTGGAATCGCTGAAGGCACAGCGCAACGCGGTTTCAAAGGAAATTGGAAAGTCCAAAGATGCGGCTGAGCGCCAAGCCAAGATTGAGGCTATGCGTCAGGTTGGCGACCAGATCGACGCGTTGGATGTACAGGTCAAGCAGGTGGACGAGGAACTGCAAGCGCTGGTGGCCTCCATCCCCAACCTGCCGGACCCTGAGACACCTTACGGTCTGAGCGACGCTGACAACGTGGTGCTGCGGCAGGTTGGTGAGATTCCCCAGTATGATTTCACTCCCATCCCACACTGGGACCTGGCGCCCCAACTGGGCATTCTGGACCTGGAACGCGGGGTCAAGATCACCGGCTCGCGCTTTTATGTGTTGAGCGGCGCAGGGGCCCGGCTGCAGCGGGCGTTGATCGCCTGGATGCTGGACCTGCACATCCGCCAGGGATATACCGAGAAATATACGCCCTTTATGGTGCGCGCGGGTACCCTGTTTGCCTCGGGCCAGCTGCCCAAGTTTGTGGACAACCTGTATCACGACATTGAAGAAGACCTGTGGATGGTGCCAACCGCCGAAGTGCCGCTGACCGGGCTGCACATGGAAGAAATTCTGGATGAGGGCAGCCTGCCGCTGCGTTATACGGCTTATACCCCCTGCTTCCGGCGGGAGAAGATGAGCGCCGGGCGCGACGTGCGCGGCATCAAGCGCGGGCACCAGTTCGACAAAGTGGAGATGTACATCTTCTGCCGGCCAGAAGAATCGGAGCGCGAGTTGGAGAAGATGCTGGCAGACGCCGAGGCTACCTGCGCCGGGCTGGGATTGACCTACCGGATCCTGCGGCTGTGCAGCGGTGACCTGGGCTTTAATGCCCGGGTGACCTATGATCTGGAAGTCTGGTCGCCGGGATGCGGTGAATGGCTGGAAGTTTCGTCGGTCTCAAATGTGGGCGATTTTCAGGCGCGGCGCGCCAATGTTAAATATCGCCCTGCAGATGGCGGCAAAACCCGGCTGGTGCACACACTCAATGGATCGGGGCTGGGGCTGCCGCGGACATTGATCGCCGTGATGGAGCATTATCAACAGGCTGACGGCTCAATTGTGGTGCCCGAAGTGCTGCGCCCCTGGATGGGCGGCATCGAGCGGATCGAAAAACCGGAATAGCCCAAAGCGCTTTTATGGTAAACTGAAGCCATGGAAAACCTCGGCCAAATTGCACTGCAGATCATTATCCTGGCGGTTATGCTGCTGGGGCTCTTCAGCCTCCTGACAATGGTTGTGCCCGGGCTGACGATCATCTGGGCGGCGGCGTTGATTTATGGGCTGGTCACCGGGTTCGCCTGGGGCAGCGGGATCATCTTCGCTTTCATCACCCTGTTTATGATCGGCGGCAACGTGGTGGACAACATCATGATGGGCGCTGGGGCGCGCCAGCAAGGCGCAAGCTGGATGGCAATTATTGTTGCCCTGCTGGCTGGCGTGATTGCGGGTATCTTCTGGACGCCATTTGGCGGGCTGGCTGTGGCGCTGGCTGCCATTTTCATTGTGGAATGGATTCGACAAAAGGACTGGCGCAAGGCCTGGGATTCAACCCGTGAGATGGCGATGGGCTGCGGCTGGGCCGGGGTCATCCGGTTCACCATAGGCATGGTGATGATTGGCCTGTGGTGGCTGTGGGCGTTTGTTATCAACCGCTAAACGAAAAGCGGCAGGCAAAAAGCCTGCCGCTTTTTTGATTCATCCTGACTCAGGCCTTGCGGCGAGCCAACAGGGCCAGATAAAGCGCCACAGAACCGGCTACCGCGGCATTGAGCGATTCGACTGCCGGAGACATGGGCAGGCGGATGCGCAAATCACAGGAGCGCGAGACCAGCAGGCGCATGCCTTCGCCCTCGCTGCCAACCACCAGCACCAGGGGGCCATCGAGACGGGTCTGTTCCACCGGCTGCGAATCAGGATCGCCCTCCAGGCCGATGACCCAGGCGCCAGCCTGTTTGAAGGTGGACAGCGCCTGCGCCAGGTTAACCTGGGCAACGCGCAGGTGTTCAGCCACCCCGGCAGAGGCGTGGATTGCCGCGGGGGTAATGGTGGCGGTGTGTGCCAGGGGAATGATGACGCCATGCACTCCCACCGCGCCAGCCGTGCGGAGCAGCGTGCCTACGTTCTGGGGATTTTGCAGCGCGTCGAGGGCCAGCACAAATAGCGGCTCGCCCGATTTTTCGGCAGCGGCGATGATTGCGGGCACGTCGCTGTACATGTAGCCGCTGGCCTGCAGCGCCACACCCTGATGACTCTCAGGGCCGTTTGCCAGGGCATCCAACTGCTGGCGGGGGACGCGCTCAATCTTCAGGCGGCGCTCACCAGCCAGCCGGGTGATCTCTTGCAGGCGGGCTTTCTCTTCCAGGCCGGTGGCCAACAGCAGGCGAAAAAACTGCCGCCGGTTGGCCTTCAGAACCTCATAAACCGGGTTACGCCCAGTAATCCATTCCTTCATTTAAATTATCATCCGATCGTTCATGGTAATTTGATACACACCCGCGCAATAGGAAATTTGCTCGTAGGTCACCCGCAGCCCCAGGGCCTGGATTGCCGGGACCATCAGGCTGGCTGTCCAGTACAGTTCGGCTTCCCAATCGCCGCCGGCGCGCTTTTCTACAGCCGGCCAATCGGTTGGCTCGACTACGCCGAGGTCTGCAATCAGCAGGCGGCCATCAGGTTTTAGATGCCGGGAAACCAGTTCCAAGATCAGGGCAAGCTTCTGCTCGTCTTCAAAATGATGGAAGACATAGCCCGAGACAATGCGGTCAAAACGCTGCGACCATTCGGGCAGCCAGGGCTGGCGCAGGTCGTGGAGAGCGAAATGCGCCTGCGGCAGGCGGGCACGGGCCTTCTCTAACATGGGGGCTGAAAAGTCGGTACACCAGAGGTCACAGCCAGCCGCCGCAAAGGGCGCGGCCAGCAACCCCGTGCCTGTGCCGAGGTCCAGCACCGTCATGCCGGGTTGGACTGCGGCGCGGGTAAAGACCGTCTCAAGGACGCGGGCATAGCCTTCAAAAGGGAAGCCTGTGCTGTCGGCTACGCTGTCATCATAAGATGCGGCCCAATCATCAAAGCCAGCAGGCGGATAGGGATCTTCCATGCGGCGATCAACGGCTCCAACGCCAGGAGGAGCCTTCTTTGCTGTCTTCGATGGTTACGCCGAGGTCGGTCAACCGGTCACGGATGCGGTCTGAGAGCGCCCAGAGTTTTTGCTGGCGCAATTCTTTGCGCAGTTCAAGCAGCAGGTCAATAAAGGCATCGGCCTGACCTGTTGATTGATCTGCCGTGGATGTCGGGTGCAAACCCAACACCCCCATCAGTTCGCTCAGGCAGGCCTGGGCTGGCTGAAGCTGGGCATCGGTGGCGCCGGCAGCGCGGGTCTGGTTGATCACACGGACCAATTCAAAGAGAACAGCCAGTGCTCCGGCGGTATTGAAGTCATCGTCCATTGCATCGACAAAGCCGGTCTGGGCGGTCTGCACCTGGGCTGAAAGAACATCCAACGCAGGGACATCGGCGCCGGTTGAGCCGGGCAGGGCCGGGCGCAGGGCCGAGCGCAGGCGCTCAAGGCCGCGTTCAGCCTGCTGGGCCACGTCTTCAGTATAGGTGAGCGGACCGCGATAGCTGGAATTGAGGATGACCATGCGGAAGACATCGCCTTCATGGTGGGCCAAAAATTCCTCAATGGTAATCAGGTTGCCCAGCGATTTGGACATCTTTTCGCCGGAGAGCTGCAGCATGCCGTTGTGGATCCAGTAACGGGCAAATTGTTTGCCGGTCAGGCTTTCGGTCTGGGCGATCTCATTCTCGTGGTGGGGGAAGATCAGGTCATTGCCGCCGCCGTGAATATCAATCTGCTCGCCAAGATGATGCAGATTCATGGCGGAGCATTCAATGTGCCAGCCGGGGCGGCCAGGGCCCCACGGGCTTTCCCAGGCGGGTTCGCCGGGCTTGGCGCCCTTCCAGAGGGCAAAGTCCATCGGGTTTTCTTTGAGGTCGCCCACTTCGATGCGCGCACCGGCCTGCATTTCTTCAATCCGGCGGCCCGAGAGACGGCCATAATCCTCGTCACGGGTGACGCGGAAGTAGACATCGCCGCCCGCGGGATAAGCATAGCCGCGGTCAATGAGGCCCTGCACCATGCTGATAATTTGATCCATCTCCTGAGTGGCGCGGGGGTGCAGAGTGACGGGCAGGACATTCAAGTCAGCCAGGTGATGCTGGTATTCGGTGATATACTGCTCGGCCAGGCCAAAGGGATCTACGCCCATCTGGTTGGCGCGGGCAATGATTTTGTCATCTACATCGGTAAAATTCATGGCGTAGGTCACAGCGTAGCCGCGGTATTCAAGATAGCGGCGGATGATATCAAAGACCAGGGCCGACATGGCATGACCAATATGTGCCTTGTTATAGACCGTGGGGCCGCAGACATACATGCGGACGCGGCCGGGTTCGAGGGTTTCAAAATCTTCTTTACGGCGAGTCAGGGTGTTGTAAATTCGCAGAGCCATATCAAACTCCTTAGCGTTCGGGGCGATCTTCGGGGCGGCCAAAAATCATGCGGCCAGCCGCGGTTTGCAGTACTTTGGTCACGGTGACCAGAATTTCTTGATTCATGTAATCGCGGCCGCTTTCAACGACCACCATGGTGCCATCATCCATATAGCCAACGCCCTGATTGGACTCGCGGCCTTCCTGAATGACGCGCACGTTGAGGGCTTCACCGGGCAACAGCACGCTTTTGACTGCATTGGCCAGGTCATTGACGTTGAGGACGGTAACGCCCTGCAACTCGGCAATCCGGTTGAGATTGTAGTCGTTAGTCAGGATGGGACAGCGCAGCTGGCGGGCCAGAATGACGAGCTTGTCGTCCACATCGCGGACACCTTCGACATCAATATCACTGATACGCACAGGAACGCCGGGCTCCTTCTGGAGTTGAGAAAGCACTTCCATGCCCCGGCGGCCGCGCTGGCGGCGGAGGCTGTCGGGCGAGTCGGCGATGTACTGCAGTTCAACAAGGACAAAGCGGGGAATGAGCAGGGCACCGGGCAGGAAGCCAGTGTGGGCAATATCGGCAATGCGGCCATCAATGATTACGCTGGTATCCAACAGGATGGTGCGGCCATCGGCGAGAGGCTCGGCAGATTTTTCGCCATCGGCAGAGGATTGCCCACCGCTTTTGGTAATGGACTGCATAACGGCAAAAATATCATTCTGACGCATGACGAAAACTGAGACGCCAATATAGCCAAAGACCAGGACGCCAATGAACGGCAAGACATTGCCGATTGGCTCTGGTAGTTTGGAAAGCGGGAAAGCCGCCAGGGCGGCGATAATTAAGCCAGCAATGAGGCCCAGCAGGGCCGAAAATAGCGATTGTGCTGAAAGGCGGGTGAGCAGCGAACGCAAGGCGCGCACCGGGCGCGTGGTCAGCAGTGGGGTGAGAACCAGGCCCGTCAGAGCGCCGACCAATCCAATGGTGAAGGCATACTGCTCAACCGAGAAGGTGTTGGGGTCGGGGTTGACATTGGCTGCCCGTCCCAGGGCAGTGCCCCAATAGACGCCAACCACAGCCAATACGACCATCCCAATTAAACGCACGATAAAATCAATGCTCATCGAATAATTCCTCCTAAACCTATGATTTGTTAATGTGCTGGATAATGATGAGAAAAACTGCGCCAGAATAAAGAATGATAATAAATGAAAGACGCGCTCATCCCCAGCGGGGGTGTTTCAACCTTGATGAAACTGTACATATTGGATGATAGCACGGTGATTAAAAATAGTCAATGACGTTGACATCTGTACAGCGGCATGATACAATCCTGCCGCTTCACGCCCCCATCGTCTAGCGGCCCAGGACGCGGCCCTCTCAAGGCCAAAACAGGGGTTCGAGTCCCCTTGGGGGCACAATAAATTACTGAATTTTGATTTCAGGCAAAACAGGGGTCCCCGAGAGGGGATGATATTCGAGGCCCCTTGGGGGCACAAGAGATTTAGGATTTTAGATTTAGGATTGCTGATTTTCAGCAAAACAGTGGTCCCCGAGGGGGGATGATATTCGAGTCCCCTTGGGGGCACAAGAGATTTAGGATTTTAGATTTAGGATTGTTGATTCGCGATCACAAAGCCCTCTCTTTTCGAGAGGGCTTTGGCTTTTGTTGGGATAAACCAGGAGCGGGCGATCAATCTTGCGAGGGGACGAAGGCTTCAACCCGGGCGCCAAGTTCACGGATGTTGATGGGTTTGGACATGTAGACATCACAACCGGCAGAGAGGGCTTTGTCGGCATCGCCCTTGAGGGCATTAGCGGTGATGGCAATAATAGGGGTGTAGGCCAGCGCCGTTTTCGAACTGCTGCGCAGGCGGCGGGTAACTTCGTAGCCATCAATATCGGGCAGGTTAATATCCACCAGGATCAGGTCAACTTCCTGGGTTTCGGCGATTTGAACTCCGTCCAAGCCGTTAACTGCCGAGAGCAATATGTAGCCCCGCGATTCCAAAACGCGCCGGACCAAGAGCATGTTGTCGGGATTGTCTTCAATGTATAAAATCGTGTGCCCCATCATGCACCTCCTTGAACAATAGTTGGCCTTTCAAATCCGCCAGACAAAACTTCTGCAGGGGCGGCGAGTGAGTGAGATTGATACATCAATGCTTTGGTTTCCATAAACTCTTGTGCGTTCATTCGTCCAATGAATTTGGAGCGGGGATGTATTTATTGACGGCATCCCGCAAATCCTGAATATCAACCGGTTTGGTGAGGTACATATTGCACCCCACCGACAGGGCTTTCTGATCATCGCCGACCAGGGCGTTGGCCGAAAGGACAATAATGGGGATGGAGGCCAGCCCTGTTTTCTGACTGGAGCGCAGCCGCCGGATGACTTCATAACCGTCAATATCCGGCAAGTTGATATCCAGTAGGATCACACCCACATTTTCTGTCTCAGCAATGCGAATACCATCCAACCCGGTGTTCGATTGGAACAGAACATACCCCGAAGCTTCAAGAATACGCTTCATCAGGAGCATATTGTGCGGATTATCTTCGATGCATAAAATGGCATTTTCCATGATTTGCACCTGGCCTTACTCTTTATCCTTTTCTTCTTCAATCACTTGCACAACCTGCTCAACAAACTTGCGCGAGGGCAGCGAACCTTTTTGATACATGGCTTCGATGTGTCCGCTGAGCCGCTGGCGCTCTTCGGGGGTAATATCTCTGGCGCTGACCACAACCACCGGGATATTGCGGGTGAGCTCGTCGGATTTCAGTGCCTCCACCAGTCCAAAGCCATCCATGCCGGGCATGGTCAGGTCTGAGACGATGAGGTCGGGGCGTTTCTGGCGGGCCATCTTCAGGCCTTCGAGGCCGTCTTTGGCATGGAAAACCCGGTATTTCTTGCGGGCTTCCAACAGGCGGCGGATCAACAGGGCATCATCGCCATTGTCGTCGATCAAAAGCACGGTGGTGGTTTTCTCGTCCAGATTTTCCAGGGCAGCCTGCACCCCTTCACGGGGAGCCGCGGCCTGACCCTCGCTGAGATGAACATCCACAGCCCACTGATCGCCCAGGACATGCTTTTCAACCGGGAAGGTATGCCCCGTGCAGTTGATGACCACCTGTTCGTCCAGGCGGATGATGCCGTTACGGAGCATTTTTTCCAGTCCGGCAAAAGCCACTGCGGTTGCGGGTTCCACTGCCATGCCCTCGCTTTTCGCCAGGGACCGCATGGCGGCAAATGCTTCGGCATCGGTCACGGATTCCATGGTGCCACCAAACTGCTGGGTGAGGCGCCACAGATAATTGTACGAGTTGCCGGGGTCACCCGTGGACAGGATGATAATGCAGGTGTCGGGGATGACGGGATCGGCGGTATCTTTACCGGCTTTGAAAGCCCTGACCATGGGGGCGCAGCCTTCCGCCTGAATGACGGCGAGCTTGGGAATGCGGTCAATCAGGCCCATGCTGAATAGTTCTTTAAAGCCCTGGTAAACCCCCAGCGGGCCAAGCCCGCCGCTGACGGCTTGAATGTACCAGTCGGGCGAGCGCCAGTTCAACTGCTCAACGATCTCGTAGGCAATGGTTTTCATTGATTCGCGGGCCGGGAGTGAACCGGCGCCCCGGTCAAGGAAGAGCTGGCGGCGCTGGGCAAACTGGGCAGCGATCTGCTTGGTCTGATCATAGTTGCCGCTGACGCGGATGACCTCGGCGCCAAACAGGGCAGCCTCGCGCAGCTTTTCCTGGGGAACCAGGCTGGTCATAAAGACCCACAGCTTGATGCCGGCGCGGGCGCAGGCCGCGGCATAGGCCACCGCCGCATTACCGGTGGAGGCGATGACGGCCTCTTTGACGCCTGATTCGAGCATGGCGGCTACGCCAACCGCCGCCTGGCGGTCTTTGAAGGAACTGGTGGGGCCGTAGCGTTCATCTTTGATATAAACCGTATTATGCCCCAAGGCGGGGGCAAAGCGCTGCGACAGCCAGAGCGGTGTGCCGCCGGCCGGATACAAATTGATGGCTGCGGGTGCTTCGACGGGCAAAATATCCTGATAGCGCCACAGGTTGGCCGGGCGGCCGGGCAGGCCGCGCAGGATATTCTGTTTGAATGCGACATAATCATAGCGGGCCTCTAACCACTGCGAGCCGCACTGCTGGCAAACAGCTGCGACCAGCGGCACATAAGGCTGCTGATGACCACAGAGGACGCATTCCAAATACTTGAGCTTTGCCATGTTACTTTGCTACAACCTCAATGGGTTCGGAGATTTTGGCTTCGCGCGGTAAGAGCACAAAGAAAGTGGAACCTTCGCCGGGAATATTGCTGCTTTCGGCCCACATCTTGCCGCCGTGCATTTCAACCAGGCGGCGGCTGATGGGCAAGCCCAGGCCGGTTCCGCCCACTTTGCGGGTGGTGGATGTATCGACCTGTGAGAATTCCTGGAAGATGCTTTCCAGATGGTCGGGGGGGATGCCAATGCCGGTATCCCGGACGGCGATCATGATCTGATCGTCGGGCATTTCTTCTGCTCGAATGGATACAAATCCCTTTTCAGTGAATTTGATCGAGTTATTGACCAGGTTGATCATCACCTGGCGCAAGCGGGTAACATCCACATAAATCTCAAGGTCAGTGTTGGAGGTGGATTCGATGAAGACATCCAGGCCTTTTTCGCCAGCCAGCGAAGAGGTGATGTTGATGACTTCGGTAAAGACATCGCTCAGCTTGACCTTTTCGGGGTGCAGGTTCATGCGCCCGGATTCAATCTTGGCCATGTCGAGCACATCGTTAATCAGATGCAGCAGGTGCTGACCATTTTTCTGAATCAGGCGCAAGTCGTTTTCCATGTACTCGGTCAGCGGGCCGTCAATGCCTTCCAGCATCACATCTGAGAAGCCGAGGATGGAGTTGAGCGGGGTGCGCAGTTCATGGCTCATGTTCGCCAGGAAGGAAGATTTGAGGCGATCCAGTTCCTGCAGTTCGAAGGCACGCCGGCGGAGTTCTTCGTTCAACCGCAGGGTTTCCAGGTGGACGCTGGCCTGGGTGGCAATTTCAGCCATCAGTCCAGCAGCTTCGGGAGAGGGGTTGTTCAATCCGGCGACAGCCAGTTCGCCAATTACCTCGCCGCGCACCATCAGCGGTTGAGACAGACTGACATTTTGGGGCTGAGACGTCAATGGTAAGACCTGATTCAGGTCATACACATAGCCGGGGGTCAGATCGGCATTGGCCTGGGCGAAGCCGCTCCAGCCTTCACGCGTCAGGCGGCGGCTGGCATCTTCGGCTTCGGCGCGGGCCCGAGCGGCATCTGCCAGCAGGCGCAGGTTTTCAACCTGCTGACCCACCTGGCGGGCCACCGCCGAGACCAGGGCCTGTTCGTCATCAGACAGCGCGTGGCCTTCGTCAGTTTGAAGCATCACATGGCCCACCTGCGTATCCATCACATCCACAGATTCTTGATAGGTCACGTCTCGTGGGGCTGGATCAATGCAAGGCTCAACCCCGCTTTGATCATAGGCGTAGCCGATACGCTCATTCTGATGAATGCCATCCAGATAGGAATCCCAGCTTTCGTGGATGAAACGCCGGGTGGCAGCCTGGGCATCAGTACGGGCACGCTCAGCAGAAGACAGCAGGCGCAGGCTTTGAATTTGCAGTGAGACCTGCTGGGCAACCGCCTCAATCAGGTTTTGTTCTTCAGAAGTCCAGGTCTGGGATGGGGGAGGTTCCACCACCACCGCGCCAATGGACTGCCCGCTGGTGGTCAGGGGCGCCAGGATGGCGTTTTTGAGTTCCCCCTGCTTCAAGGTCGATTCGCGCACGCGTTGAAGGTTGTTGTCGGTGTAGGCATAGCCCACCTGCTCGCGCTCATAGATAATGGGCGCCTGGGGCAGACTGACTGGCGCCGCAGGTTCTGGCGCTGCCGGGGCAGCCGGTTCCAGCGCGGTTGCAAGGACTTCTGCTGGTTCCAGAGGCTGGGGCTGGGCTGCCTCCAGGTCACCGCCCTGAACTGGCGCGGCGTCTGTCTCCGGATGGGCTTCCGGGCGATCAAACCCCGAGAACAGATCATGGAGCCGAGTATCAATCTTTTTCTTGGGCATAAGTCATGGCCTCCTCAGCCTGGTTGCGCTTATTCCTGGTCCTTGATGCTCAGTTGGGCAATGGTTCGCGGCGCGCCGAGGGCGTGTCCGAGTTCGCGGGCGGCGATTTGCAGCACGGCTTCGACCGTTGTGGCGCTCTGAATCTTCTGGCTAATGAGGTTCAAAGTACTCTGGCGTTCCGCCTGCTTTTGAGCACGCTCAAACTGGCGGCGGTTTTCCAAAACAGTGGCAATCTGTGGGGCCATGGCGATGAACAGGCGGGTATCGGCAGGTGAGAACTTGTACGGCTCCTGACCTTCAAGGAGCAGGACGCCTACCTGCCGCCCGGCAATGAAGAGCGGCATGGAAGCCATGGCGCGGATGTTTTGATGGGTCACAAGCTGGCGTGGGCCTTCGATCACGCGCGGGTCGTTCTGCATATCGTTCGAGAATAGCGGCTCAGGCATCGTGAAGTAGGACTGGGCGTTGATCTCTTCCAGGGTGTAGCGGTGACCGATTTCGGTAGGTTCGGTGCCAACGCCGCTGTACCAGTTGGCGGCAATTTCCATGTCCACCAGTTCGTTGGCGGCATTGTAATTGAAGACGCCGAGCAGCTGGCGGTTAATCACCGGGATGTTCAGGGTATCGTGGATGATTTGGAGCATATCCTGAAGATCACTTGCCTGAGCCAGGCGCAGGCCGGCTGCTGACAGGTTTTCGGTTTGCTCCAGCGCGGCTTTGGTCTGAGCTTGCTGGCGCAAGCTTTCGATGTGTGCGCCCAGGCGTTCAGCCACAGTGTTGATCAGGCCCAGCGCATCGTTATCGGTGGTATCGAGGCCCTGAACCATCAGGGTGCCTACGGGTTCATCGCGCACCTTGAGGGGCAGGGTGACGCCGGTTTCCTGAGCCAGTTGATCGTTGTCAAACGCAACCGGTCGGACTTCAGACAGGTTATAGAGGAAGCCCAGGCTCTCACGCCCGGTGACATCCAGGTATTCCTTCCAGCCTTCACCGGTCATACGGCGGGAGACTTTTTCCGCTTCGGCGCGGGCGCGCTCTGCAGATTCAAGCAGGCGCAGGTTTTCGATTTGCTGCGCCACCTGACGGGCCACACTGTTGACCAGTTCTTCAGTGCGGGCCATGGGGGGTTGGCCAGCCAGCTCAACCACCAGATTGCCCAGCACTTCGCCAGTGACGGCGATGGGTGCGGCAAAGGCGGTTCCACTTTCGGTGGTGGGGGTCGTTTCACCTAAATCCAGCGGGGCAACTTCCTGCCCGTCAAATACATAGCCAAATGATTCGGGGGCATGAACAGCATCGAGGTATTCCACCCAGTTGGCGCGCGCCAGACGGCGGGCCTGGGCTTCCACCTCAGCACGGGCTTGCTGAGTTTCGGCAAGGGAGAAGGCATTCTGAATAGCAATCGCCAACTGACCGGCCAGGGCTTCAAACGCGGTGAGGATTTCTGTGTTCAGAGCATTTGGTTCGCTGCTCTGCAGATCCAGCACACCCACCACCCGGTCACCAACGAGGAGCGGGATGGCCATTTCTGAGCGGGTGTCGGGCAGCAATGGGTTGGGTTTGAAGGTCATGCTGGCGTCTGTATCGGCCACCACGATAGAGTGTTTCTCGATGGCTGCACGGCCATTAATTGAAGATGTTTGCAGGGGCAGGCGGTGATTGCGGCTGAGCAGTTCGGCGCCCACCGAGCCAGTGCCCGATTTGAGGACCAGGCTGTTCTGGATGGGGTCGGTCAGATAGACCTGCACATAATAGAGGTTGAAGCGTGAACGGATCAGTTCAGCAGCGTCTTTCAACATCACATCCAGGGCGCGCACCTGCGAGACCGAGCGGCCAACTTCAGCGGCGAGTTCCAGGCTCTGGGTACGTTCTGCTACACGCTGTTCCAGGGTGGCAAAGGAATCGCGCAGTCTGCCGGTCATGTTATTGAAGGCCGTTGCCAGAACGCCAATTTCGTCCTGGCTCACAACTTCAGCGACCTGATTCAAATCGCCACCGGCGATGGCGGTCACGGTATCGGTCAGCAGACCAATTGGCCGCAGGAGCCGCTGAATGGCAATTCCAACCAGAATAGCCATTGCCAGTGTGCCTAAAACGATCAAGATACCGGCCACGGCCTGGAACTGACGCACTGGAGCCAGTAGTTCGGCGGTAGGCTGCTGGGTGATGATGCCCCAGCCATTCTCCAAACGTCCCGCATAAGCACTCCATTTGACGCCACGGTCATCGGTAAATGTCATCTGCCCGGTTTCGCCGCGGATAAGGGCTGCAACGGGCGGATAGGCGCTGAAATCGGCCAGTTTTTCAGTGGTGTAGGTGGGGTCGGGATGTGCAACCATAAAACCATTAGCATCCACAATGAAGGTAATGGTACCGCCCTCTTCAGTGCTGACCACTTCATCACTGATTTCGGTCAGTTCACTGGTGTAGCCCACCACGCCAATAATCTGGTCGCCGCTGTAAATTGGGGCAGACATTGAGAGTGCGGGCTTGTTGATTGTACGGCTGATCAGCACCTCATAAGTCACTGGAGTGCCATCGCGAGCCGCCTTGAACCAGGCCCGGTCACTATAATCAGTTTGAGCGCCGGCATCGCTACGAGCTACGTTCAGGCCATTCAAATCCAGGGTGTGAACCAGGAAAAGATTGGGGTAAGACTGGGTAATGACTTCCAAAACCGGTTTCTGTTGAGTGGCCCGCATGGCCGTAATGCTGGGGAGCAAGGTCGTCTGCTTCAAAGAGCGGGTCTGTGAATCCAGCCAGGTGGAAACTGTAGTGGACAGAGAAAGCGTTTTCTCTTCCAGGTGCAGCAAAGATTGATTTTGAATTTCCGAACCCGCCCGGGAACTAATGTACACCGTAATGCCAATCAGAAGCGGGATGGTCAAAATCATTACCAGGGCCGTCAGACGAGCTCGAATGCCACGGTTGCTCAAAAGCGACTTTGCGGAAGAATTCGCAGCTGTTGTATGGGTCATATTTCACTCTCCATAATTATCAGAGGAGGACATCGTCTGACAGGTTAGTTAGGCTCGGTTTGGTCAGCATCGCTCTGGCGCACAGGTGCAATGCTGGCGCTGACGCGGGCGGCGCTCAAAACCACGCCCAGTTCACGGATGGCAGTTTGCAGAGCTTCCTGAACAGAGTTGGTGCGCTGAATTTTCTCGCCGATGTCGCTGGCCAGGGCTTCAAAGTCGGCCTGGGCTTTGGTCTGCTCAAAGGAGCGCACATTTTGGATGGATGTGGCAATCTGAGCCGCCAGGGTGGTCTGTACGTTGACATCCGATTCGGTGAAGCGGTCCACCTGGTCAGATTGGATATCAAACACGCCAATCACCTTGCCACCGACGATCATGGGGACCGCCAGCTCAGATCGGGTATCGGGCAGCAGGGGGTTGGGCAGGAAGTCAGGCGCCTGGGTGACATCATTGACGATAACGCCTTTGCTCTCACGGGCAGCGCGGGCCACCAGCGATTGTTCCCGATCCAGGGGGATGGTGCGTTTTTCTGCCACCATCACGCGGCCCGGTTCGCCAGCGCCGGCCGTCAACACCAGATTTTGACCGGCCTCATCCAGCAGGTAGATATGCGAATGGTACAGCTTGAAGCGTTCTTTGGTTAGATCGACCACCGATTGAAGCAGGCGATCTGTTTCCAGAATGGTGGCGGTGGCTGTACCCACTTCGGCCACAGTGGCCAGGTCCTGGGTCCGAGCTGCCACGCGCTGCTCCAACGCGCCAATGGACGCCCGCAGTTGGGCGGCCATGCTGTTGAAGGTGGATGCCAGCAGACCAATTTCATCCTGACCGCCAACCTGGGCTTCAACATCCAGATTGCCGCGGGCAATTTCTCCAGCGACAGCGGTCAGAGCGCCCAGCGGTTTGACCAATCGGTTAGCAATGAAGAAGGCAGCCAGGAAGGCCAGAATCAGGATGGCCAAAACCAGTACGGCACCCAGTACCAGCGAACTGCGGGTGGATTGGGCAATCTGCTCCTGAGCTTCTGTGGCACCAGTCAGCATTTCCTGGGCAGGGACCACAATGGCCAGGCCATAGCCCACTTCGGGAACCGGGGCATAGATGATGAAATTTTCAACGCCGTTGATGGTGGTAGTTTCCAGTCCACTTTCGCCGGCAGTCAATTTTTCAACAGCGGCAGCAAAATCAGGGGAGAGTTTGGATAGCACAGCCTGATCCAGCACATTGCCGAGGGGGTAGGCATCGGGGGTAATGCCAAAATCGGCATAGGCGGCTTCGGGCATGGCGATGAGGCGTTTGTTTTTATCCAGCAGGAAGGCGTGACCGGTTTCACCAATTTTGAGGTTACCCACCACCTGGGTAATCTGATTCAACTGAACATCCATGCCCTGCACGCCCCGGAACTCACCGGAGCTGTCATAAACGGGATAGCTGACGGTGATGATGAGGCCGTTGGTGGCGGCATCCAGGTAGGGGTCAGACCAGGCGGCGCTCCTGGTGGGGTTTTGGGCTGGCGATGCAGCGACAAACCAGGGGCGCTGGGTGATGTCAAAATCTGCGGGGACCAGGGCGGCGAGATCAACATTGGGATAGTACATTGTCTGACCACGGACGCCGCCGAAGTAAATTGCTACAGCATCAGGGTTAGCAGCCAGGATGGCGGGGGTGGTGAAGTCTAGCTGAGCCAGGGTGTTCAGTTCAGATATCCACTCAGGGGTCAAATCCAAATTTCCTGGGATAAAAACAGAAAGCACTTCTGAATTTGAATTATCCCAGTTAGTGCTCGACAGGCGATACAGCGCATCTTCAGCATTCCAGTACTCGCCGGTGTTGAGTTTGGATTCGTTATCTAATAGTTTTACTGTTGTATCGCCAAGGGTGGTAATTTCTTTGCGCAGGGCGGCAAAAAAGTTGTTGAGGGTTTCTGTTTCAGCCGCAATACTTTTTTGCAGTTCGGTTTCGGCCTGCTGGCGAACGGTGGTATCCAACTGCTGGGTCAGGTAAAGGTCGGTCTGCTGGGCACGATAAAAGACGTAGAATCCCATGCCAGCAACTGCCAGGAAAATAATCAGCATGGATGCCAGGATCAGGCGGGCGCGAAAGCTGAGTGTCCGGCGCGGCTGACTGGCAGTTTGATTTGAGTTAGAAGTGGTTGTTAAGCCCATTTTGATTCTCCGTAATCGTCTGGGGGATCCGTTTATTTGCCGGATTCGGCTGTCAGGGCATCGGGATCCAGGATTACTGAAGTGGGTTTCATGCCCAGGGCATGGCCCAATTCGCGCACCGCAATCTGCAGGGCATCTTCAACACTGGTGGTGCTCTGGATACGCTGGGTGATCAAGTTGACGGCGCTTTCACGCACGGCCTGATTCTGGATCTGTTCAAAGGAGCGGGCGTTCTGCAAGGCAACACCCACCTGAGAGGCCAGGGTGGTTTGGATGCTGACGTCCACGTCGGTGAAGTGGTTGGCTTCATCAGACTGCACATCCAGCACGCCCACCACTTTGTTGGCCACCAGCATAGGGACGGCCATTTCCGAGCGGGTGTCTGGCAGGAGGGGATTGGGCAGGAAGTCCGGGGCAAGGGTCACGTCGTTGACCACCACGCCTTCGCGGGAGCGGGCGGCACGCGCCACCAGTGATTGCTCACGATCCAGCGGGATGGTGCGGTTTTCAGCCACCATTTGACGGCCCACCTCACCGGCGCCAGCCGTGAGAACCAGCGTATCGCCAGCATCATTCAAAAGGTAGATATGGGCGTGATACAGATTGAAGGATTGTTTGGAGAGGTCCACCACTTCTTGCAGCAGGCGGTCAGGGTCAATGATGGTAGAGGTAGCAATACCCACGTTGGCCACCACGCTCATGTCTGATGCAATCTTCTGCGTGCTTTCATACTGGCGGATGTTCTGAATAGCCACCGCAATCTGGTTGGCAATGGACTGCAAGGCATCAATATCAGCTTGCTGCAAGGCATTGGCTTGGTTTTGCTGCACATCCAAGACGCCAAGAACCCGGTTGCCCAGGGTGATTGGCAGCGCAATTTCGGACTTTGTTTCGGGCAGGAAGGGGTTGGGCAGCCAGTCGGGGTTTTGCGAGGTATCTGGCACCAAAACAGGCTCGTTGGTTTCAGCCGCCCGGCCCACCAGACCACGCCCGGCCCGGATTTTGTGGAACTGGGCCAGGAGTTTTTCACCGGCGGTGCCGGTGCCGCCAGCCATCACCAGGTTTTCCTGGCGATCATCGAAGAAGTAAATCTGGGTGTGGTAGTAGCCGAAAGCCTCGTTCACCTGGTCCACCACTGCGGCGACCAGTTCTTTTTGCTCCAAAATGGTGGAGAGACGGCGGCTGACCTCGGTGGAGGTGGCGAGGGCTTTAGTGCGGTCGGCAACGCGTTTTTCAAGGTCGAGGATCAGATCACGGATCTGTTTCGCCAGGTTATTGAAAGTGCGCGCCAGGACGGTAAATTCATCCCGCCCGGCCGTGCTGATTTCGGCTTCAAGGTTGCCGCGCTGAAATTCTTCTGTGCCAAGCCGCAGGGCTTCGAGCGGGCGGGTGATGCTGACGGTGTTGAACACAGCCAACAAAACTGCCATAACCAGACCCACAACAATCAAAATGACACCGGTGCGAATGCTGTTTTGCGCCTGAGCCAACACGTCTGTATTGGTGGCGGTGACCTGCTTGACGTTTTCATCCGCCATGCTTTCCAGCCGCACGCTGATGTCGTTGCCCAGACGTTGTAACTGCGATTCCAAACGGGTAGCCTGGGCAGCGTCGCCGGCATCTTGAGCGGTTTGCAGTTCGCCAATCTGAGTCTGATAGTTGGTGAGGGAGGTGATGATCAGGGTCAGGTTATCTGCGGTTGCCTTGTCAATATCCAGCGCCAGGCCTTCGTTCAGGCCAATCAACGCCTGATCGACATCATCCAGGGCTTCGTAAGGGCTGGGGACGTAGTCTTGAATGTAGCGGTTGAGGTTCAACTGGGATGACGCCACACGCCGGGAGGTGGTCAGCAGCAGGCGCTCAACCTGGGCATCCACGCTGGTGAAGCGCTCCAGGCGGTTCACCACCGAGTTGAAGTTGCCCAGGATGGTGATTGAGACCAGACCCGCCAGTACCAACACCAGCAGGAACGCAACGATTAGACGGATACGAACCGTCCCCTGTCGCGCAAAATCAAAAAGGCGATTTAACATAGCCAACCTCCTAGGGTTTGGTCTGAGCCTGTTCCCAAAACGTATTATTGAAGAACAAATCGGGGTTAACCTGCGTATCGAGGACGTTGTAAGAATAGAGGGTATCAATCGTCCGGCGGACGTCGTTGCGGTCGGTATAACCTACCTGGATCAGGTCGCTCTGGACGATCTTGATGATTTCATTCATCATGGAGACCTGATGTTCACGGGTCAGGCTGCCGCTTTCGTCGTATTTCATCACAATGTCAACCGCTTCCTGGGGGTTTTCAATGGCGTACTGCCAGCCGCGCAGGCTGGCGCGCACCATGCGCAGGCAGAGGTCGGGGTTGTCTTCAATCATCTTTTTGGAGGTGAACAGGGTGTCGCCGGGGAAATCGAGGCCATAGTCGGCGTAGTCGATAATGTTAATGTCTTCAGGTTTGTAGCCGCTTTCCAGAACCACATAGTATTCGTTATAAACCATGGCCGAGGCCACATCGAGTTCACCATTAATAAAGCTGTCCATGCTGAAGCCCTGTGAGACCAGGGTGAAAGAGTTAGGGTCAATGCCTTCTTTAGCCAGCAGAGCATCAAACTGGGCTTCCCAGTTGCCCAACCAGACGCCCACGGTATGATTGGCAAAGTCAGCGGGGGTGGCAATACCCGAGTCTTTTTTGGCGATCAGCAGCAGACCATTGGATTGCTGAATTTGAGCAATACTGACCAGGTCCTGGGACTGTTGACCAAGTACAATAATGTCGGCGAGCAGGCTGGTGCCAAACTGGGCGGAGCCGGTGCGGACGGCATCGATGGCAGAAATATCGGGGCCGCCGGGGCGGATGGTGAGGTCAATGCCTTCTTCGGCGTACCAGCCCTTGTCCAGGGCGACATAATAGCCGGCAAACTGCGCCTGGGGCAGCCACTGCAGGTTGAGGGTTACGGCAGTCGGCGTGGTGACCTGATCTTCAGGGGCGCCGCCATTGTTGTTGCAGGCGCTCAAGAGTGGTGTGATCACCATCAGGGCGAGGACAAGCAGTGAAAACCAGCGTTTGTTCATGTTCGATCTCCTTGAATTTTGAAATAAAGGGGGTATTCAGACAGGGTTGGTAAGGGTTGGATAAGGGCTTATCCGGAAGATTGCTTGTTTTGCGGGGGGGCAGATGGCCGAGTGCCAGCCTGACCGGTGAGATGGGCAATGGCGCTGGCAATCAACTGGCAGATCCAATCGGGGCGTACCGGCTTAAGCAGCACATCGTTGACAGAAAGCTTTTGCGCGGCCTTTTCGAGATCAGGGATCTCGTAAGCCGTAATCACGATGATATAGGCCGGGCAGATTTCGGGCAGGGCGCGCAGTTTTTCAACCAGCTGCAGACCATTGATACCCGGCATGATCATATCGGTGATCAGAACATCCACCGGGTGTTCTTTCACCATCTCAAACGCCTGCTCGCCCGTGCTGGCAATGACCGTCTCAATGCCGGGACCAAGCAGGGAAATAGCACGCGCCAGGGTTGTGGCCGTGGTGGGGTGATCGTCAACGACCAGGACGCGGGCATGGACATCGGCAGGAAATTTTTGAGTTTTCATCAGTACTATTTTGCCTGATTCTGACCCGTTTGACCGATTGCGTTTGACCAGGAATGGTTGGGAAAAGTTGGTAAAGCATTCCCCCGTGTCACTATTGTTTTGGTCGGTTTGTGGGCGGTTAGTCGCTCACCAGACGATAGCCAATCCCGCGCACGTTGAAGATGTAGCGGGGTTCACGGGCATCTGGTTCAATGGCCTGCCGGATCTGGTGAATATGCCACTTGACCAGTTCCTGCGCTTCGCGAGCATCGGCTTTGTAACCTTGAGCTTCTGCGACCAGGGTTTGATAATCTACCACTTCGGGTGCGTGCCGCGCCAGCACCAGGAGGAAATCGAAGGATGTGGGCAGCAGGCTGATGCTGTTTTCGCCAACGGTCACCCGGCGAGTGTACAGGTCCAGTGCAATATCCCCGCGCTTCAAATAGCGCTCTGATGTGGGAAGCGGTGAAGCCGCCGGGGGCAAAGCCGTGCCTTCATCATTGAGCTGGGTCAATTCCCCTTGCAGGGCTTCAATCTGGGCTTGAATTTCGCGCTTGCGGCGTTCTTTTTGCCTGGCAAGCAGGATGGCCTGGATGCGTTCTATGACAATCTCGGGTTTGAGCGGCTTCAAGAGGTAGTCGGTGGCGCCGCGGCGCAGGGCTTCTACGGCTGAGTCCAGGTCGGGCAGGGCGGTGAAGAGGACAACCGGCAAGCCGGGGCAGCGGGTGCGAATGATATCCAGGGCATCTAAACCGGGCATGCCCGGCAAGCGAAGATCCATGAAAACCAGGTCAAAGTGGGAGGTTTCTAAAAACGCCAATCCCTGCTCGGCATTTTCGGCGGTGGTCACTTCAAAGCCAGATGATTGCAAAATGCGCGCCAGCGTATGCCGGATGACCTGCTCGTCATCCACAATCAACAGCTTGCCCGTGATATTCATTCCTCCCCTTTGACCTCGGTCACCGGCAGCCAGATGGAGACTGTGGCGCCGCGCTGCGGATTGTTTTCAGCCTGGATGCGGCCACCATGCCGGAGAATAATCTCCTGGGAGATGGTGAGTCCCAGGCCAGTGCCATGTTCTTTATTGGTGGTAAAGGCCTCAAAGATATTCGGGAGAATATCTTCCTGAATGCCCGGGCCGGTATCTGAGACGGTAATCAGGGCTTCGTGTGTGTCGGGGAGATGCTGGGCGGTGACTTTGAGGTGCCCGCCTCCGGGCATGGCTTCGACGGCATTCATCACCAGGTTGAGTGCCACCTGCCGGAGCTGGTCTTCCAGGCCAGAGATGGGGGGGAGGGCATGGTCTAACTGGAGTTCAAACGAAATTTGATGATGCCGCAGATGTGTGGCTACCAGAGCGCCCACTTCCTGAACGATATCGTTGATATTAACCGGCTTAAATTCGGCCGCGCTCACCCGGCGGTAGGTGTGACGCAGGCGGGTCAGCATAGTTGCCATGCGATCTGTTTCTGAGAGGACAATATCCAGATCCTGCCGGCCCTGGTCAGACAGGGTTTGCTCTTCTTTGAGTAAGAAAAGGGCGTTTTGAATGGCCTGGATGGGGTTATTCAATTCATGGGAGACGGAAGCCAGCAGGCGGCCAGCGACAATCAATTTCTCATTATGCACAAGCTGATCGCGGGTGGCTTTTTCGTGCCGCAGGGCTTCCTGCAGGTCGGCATAGAGGGCGGCCTTTTGCAGCGCCTCGGCCAACTGGTCGGCAACAGCCGTGACAAGCTGGACATCGCGTTCCGTCAAAATCATGGGCGCAACCTGGTGAATATCCAGCAGCCCCAGGAATTTATCACCGCTGCGAATGGGAACGGCCAGTTCAGAGCGGGTATCTGCCAGGTAGGGCGGGCGCACAAACACCATCAGATCTTCAACGCTGTTGGTGAAGAAGGGCCCGCCGGTTTCAGCGGTAAAGCCCACAATGCCATCGCCGGGAGAAAGGTGATAACCTTCGGCCTTCAGCCGGGCGCCAATTTCGCCGCTGCCAGCACGCATGACGATATCACCGGTTTTAGAGTCGGCGACAAAGATTTGCACATAGTGATAGCCAAAGCTGACCTTCAACAGGCTGACAACTTCGTCCATCAGTTCCTGCGGGTCAATGGAGGCGATCAGCTTTTTGTTAATTTGGTACAGGGCGCTGGTCTCTTTATAGCTCTGCTGGGCATCACTTAACAGCCGGGCGTTATCAATGGCAATGGCAGCTTCGTTGGCCAGAATTTCGAGGAATTTCACCCAGTCTTGTTCAACGGTTAATGGGCTGCGGTGAAAGATTTCCAGAACGCCGAGCAAATTATCTTTAGCGACCAACGGGACGCCCAGGTAGGCGGTGAAATTCTCATTGGCGATGGCCTGCGTCAGGGCGGGGTTGTTGGTCATTTCCGCCAGGTCGGGCATGAAAACCACCTGCCGGTTCTGTGCTGCGCGCCCGGCCAAACCACTGCCAATATTGAGGTGCGTAAATTCCAGGGCGTGGGTAATGAACCCCTGCTTGGCGGCAAAATCGAGGGTGCGGGTTTGGGAGTTGTACAGCAGGATGGCGCAGGCATCAACATGAACCTGATCGACAATTTGCTGCACAAAAATATTCAGAATGGCGCGCAGGTCGGTGACGCTGGCGATGGTTTGCTCGATGGTATGCAGCACATTCAGGCGCTCAAGTTGACGGGTGAGATTAACCTCGGTCTGTTTGCGCTGGGTGATGTTTCGCAAAATGAGCAGGCGCACCGGCTGGCCCTGGTAATCAATATCGCGGCAGCTCATTTCTGCGGAAATTATCGAACCATCCGGGGTGTGCAGCTCGGTCTCGTAGGTTTCGATGGCGCCGGTATGCAGGTGCGAGAGTACGCACTGCCGGGCTTCGGCGGTAAAGGGGATGATATCCAGAGCATTTTTGCCAATAAGCTGGTCTGGGTTGGGATAACCCAGCATTTCGGCAAACGCCAGATTGGCCTCTAAAATGAGGCCATCCCGATGGATCATCAATCCTTCGGTTGTCAGCGATGCCAGATGTTGATAACGGTGTTCGTTGGTTTTCAAAATACCACCCTCAGGCGTGCCGGACATATCCCCTGATTCTTGCTGCAATCGTGGCCGAGAATCGTCCATGCACAGTCTCCTGTCTGCAGATCAAAACATTATGAGGCATTGTCTGGTTTGAGAATTTGAAAGACAAACCTTTCCTATCAAATTCACCTGAATTATTATACTCAAAATCGGAATACAACATATTGAAAACAGACGGGGAGTTTTTACTCAACCCGGCAGCCAGGGGTTCAGGATTTGCCCTTAGGTGTGAGCAAGCTGGGTGGCGGATCGCCCCACCACATTTCTATACGTCGGAAGGCTTCGACGTAGCCTGTTTTCTGGAGGGCCGCCAGGTGGGGGTCGTTGACCTGGATATTCTCGAGCTGAGTGTCCAGCCGGGGATACATGTAATGTAAATGGGAAAGGAAGGCGGTGGCAACTGCGGTTGGATCACCCACATCGGTTTTATAGGCAAAACGCGTTAGGGTAAATTTTTGGCGCTGATATACCAACCAGCCGTGGCTGCCGTCTGGGAGCGTGACGCGCAGTCCAGAGACATCACGGGCGTTGTTGAGGGTTTCGGACTGATTGGTCCAGGGCTGGGTGCCGCGGTTGCGGGCAACCAGGTCCAGCGCCTCTACCAGTTCCAGGCGCTGGGCGTCGGCAATCACGGGGTCGGGTGGGGGGAGGGTGGGGGAGCGGCGCAGGACCAGCAGCTCGCCAATTTCCTTAAAGCCCATCTTCAAGAACAGTGTGTGCGCCGGAGTGTTGTTTTTAATCACCTCCAGCATACAGAACTTGATGCCCAGCCGGTGGGTCTGCTCCAGCAGGCCTTCCATCAGGGCCTGCCCGGTGCCGTGCCGGCGGGTGGTGGGCAAGACGCCCAGGCGGGTGATCCAGGTGCGGTCTTTGCGCACACCCAGCATGGCCAGCCCAAGAATATCGTCTCCCTGCCGGGCAACCAGGGAGTGATCAAGGTCAACATCATAGGTGCTGACATATTCCGCCAGGCGGGCGGCGTTCATGGGCATGGGCACCAGATAATCGACGCGCGTCTGGTTATACAGCGCGGTGAGCTGCTCAATGGTAAATTGACTGGCAGGGACAAGTTCAATTGCCGGGCTGGATGGAAGAGTCATAGGATGGATTGGGCTTCAAAAAAGAGGCGATCTGGGATAGAAAATCATTCACTTTAATGATGGGTTTGGGGATATACCCCGCACAGCCATAACTGGTCACCATCTGGCGGGCAGTGGCCTCGGGCCAGGCCGTGTAGGCTACAATGGGGATGGCAGCAGTGCGCGGGTCGGCGCTAAGCCAGCCAGCCAGGGTTTGACCATCATAGTCGGGCAGGCCCAGGTCCAGCAAGATGAGATCGGGCTGTACGGATATGGCCTGTTCCATGCCAAGCTCGGCTTCGGGGGCGTGAACCACTTCATACCCGGCAGAAGCCAGAATTTTACAGGTCAGTTCAGCGTTATCAGGAATGTCTTCAATCAGCAGGATTTTTGTCATCAAGCATCTCCCAGCCTGATCAACTTATGTTGACCGGCTGATTTAAATTATAAGGGAAAATGGCGTTAAAACAGCCGCAATCTAACCGGCTTACTAAACTGTAAAGAAGAGACAGCCCGCCCTCAGGCAGCAGCTTGAGGGCGGGCAGTATGCGGTTGAGGAGACGGCTGGCTTAGCCGGGCAGGGCGCCTTTGAGGAGGAACAGAGCGGCCATGGTTTTTGCATCTCGAAATTCACCACGCTCGGCTTTTTGGAAGGCCTGCGCTACCGGCAGTTTTTCAATTTGCAAATACTCATCGGGGTCGGCTGCCAGAGGCGCCGAATAGAGACCGGTAGCCAGGAAGATGGAGTGAAATTCGTTGCAGTAGCCGGGGGTGAGGTAAAAGCCGCCCAGGTAACGCAGCTCGGCGGCAGCCATGCCCACTTCTTCGCGAACTTCACGCGCGGCACCTGATTCGGGGCGCTCGCCGGGCTCCAGCACGCCAGCCGGCAGCTCGAGCAGGTCGCCATCTACGCCCACACGGTACTGGCGGACAAACCAGACCTGCCCATCGCTGTCCAGCGGGATGATGGAGATGGAATCGCGGTGTTCGACCAGATCGTAATGCTTCTGGTCGCCACCGGGGACACGCAACCGGAGGCGGGCGACATCAAACGCCCGCCCCTGGTAAACGACATCGCGATGGAGGACTTCAAATTTCACGGAATTTGCAGCACCTGGCCTACCGACAACGTGTAGGGGGCCGCCAGACCGTTAGCTGCGGCAATCGCGAGGGGATCCACATCGCCATAAACAGCGCAGGCGATCTTGTAGATCGAGTCACCTGACCGGACGGTGTAGGTGGCCGGGTGCGCTGCCAGGTAGCGGTTTCCCGCTGACCAGTTGCCCGTCTGGGGGATCTTCAGCACGTCGCCGGGCTGGACGATGGCGTTCTTGGTCAGGCCATTGAGGGCCAGCAGGCTGTCGGGGTCCAGGTCAAAACGCCGGGCGATGCAATAGGGGCTCTCATCCTTCTGGATGGTGTAGTTCTGCGGGCGAGCCGGGGCGACATATGTGTAGGGGTTGGCAGTCGGCGATACCGGCGGAATGGGGGTGATTGCCGTAACGACCATCACGGTGGGCGTAGGCTGCGCGGTTGGCTGAGACTGCACAACGGGCGTAGTAGACCCGGGCGCGGCCGGCGAGGTTGGGAAGGAAATTTCAGAGGTGGGTGTGGCTGCCACGGGGGCCGGGGTTGACGCCGGGAGCTTGCAACTGCTGAGCGCCAGCGCCAGGATAACGATAGCCAGCACAGGAATGAGGAATTTGCGTGTCATTGGGAATTCTCTCCTTGATTTGAATCGATTTTGCCCCCTTGAGGGTGCAAAATTAGCGAAATTTGCGAAATTATTAAGGTTTTTCCCATACTAGCATAACCTTGACTCGCCGTCAAGCGGATGAGGGGAATGATTTTTCAGCGAGAGGGCTTGACAATTGGCAGGGCGGTCACTATAATTATGGTATACGGTATACCGTATACCATATGACGAACACCCCTTCCCCAACCCTTACCTCTCTGGATAATCCCATCTCGCTGGAGATGCGGGCTTATGACGCACTGAAGGCTGCAATTTTGAGCTTTGCATTGATGCCCGGCGAACCGCTGGTAGAAGCTGAACTGGCGCGGCGGTTGGGCATCAGCAAGACGCCGGTGCGCAACGCCCTGGCGCGGCTTGAAAAAGAAGGCTTTATCGCCAAGCAGCCCTATAAAGGCTACAATGTGGCCGAAATATCTCAGCAAACGGTGATTGAGATTTTTGCAGTACGCGCTGCGCTAGAAGGCTTGGCGGCCCGTGAAGCCACCGCCCACCTGACGCCCGGGGCACTGGCTGAAGCCACAGCTCTGCTGGCAGAACATGCCGGGGCGGCAGAGCGCGGTGATTTAGAACAGGCTTCGACCCTCAACCGGCAGTTTCACGATCTGCTGCTGCGGCTGGCAAACAACGCCTGGCTGACGCAGATCCTCTCCAATCTGGATGAGCATTTGCAGCGCTACCGGCTGCTTTCAGCCTTTCAGGCGGGGCGGCTGGAGAAGTCGGTGGCGGAACACGCGGCCATTCTGCAGGCGCTGCAGGCTGGCGACGCCGCCGCCGCTGAGGTAGCTGCCCGACAGCACCTTTTCTCTGTCTCAGCCGACCTGGCCGCGCAGGACTTTAATCAACTTGTCGGGCTGGCCCACCAACAACGCAGCCCGGCTGTCGAATAGATTTCCACCTTATCTCTTTTCACTTTACCCAAGGAGTTTTGCATGTCCCCCAAATTTAACTATCGTTACCAGCTATACAAGCACCTGCAGGCCAATACGCAGGCCATCTATGCCGAATCACGCAAGGCGGCTGAAGACCTGGGTTTGCTGCCGGAATTTCGCGGCGCACTGGGTCTGACCGGGGCCGTCTCGGGCTGCCACGGGCTGCTTTCCCGGGCGGTGGAAGAGGCTGTTAATGAAGTCTCTCGCAAGGTGCTGCCCAGCGCGGTGCTGGATGAACAGCTGCGCGACCTGGTGAAGTCTTACTATGGCGATGAATATGACGCGGCGCTGGTGAATACCTGCGAGGCGGCGTTGAATACGGCCTTTGATGTGCTGTGCATGCCGCCCACACTGGGCCGCGGCGAGCCTTACCGCACCCGCTACATGGCGCTCTACGAGCGGCATTTGCACCATCAGGGTGCCTATGGCCGGCCGTTCCCGCCCAAGTACAAAGAAATCAATGCCGAGCGCGGCGAAGCTGCTGGCGAATACGGCGTGCAGGGCAAACGCGCCTTCAACCTGGATACGCTGGTGGTCAAGCCAGTCGGTGCGACGTATGAATGCCACGGCATCAAATTCAACCCGATCCCCAACATGCTGCATGTGGATGCGGCAGCGACCATTGAACGGGTGGCTGAAGCCTGCGCCCGCCAGCCCGAACTGATGGCTGGCATCGCCTCGCTGGGGTATGATACCCCCGGCTATGGCTACGGGCAGAAAGACGCCAACGGCGCTCCGCTGCTGCAAATTGGCCTGGCGGAAATTGCGAACCGCTATGATATCCCTTATATTGTAGATAATGCCTGGGGGGTGCCCTTTATCGGTACCGATATTCGTAAGACGGGTGCGCATGTGATGATGTATTCGATGGACAAGGCCTCAGGCGCGCCGACCTGCGGTTTGATCATCGGCAAGGAAGAAGAGATGGTTTTGATGCGCCGGGCGCTGGGTATTCATGGCGCGCGGTACGGCACACTGTCTTCACACGGCAAGGCCTCGCATGTGGGCTTTGACCCTGGCAAGGAAGCACTGGCGGGCGCCATTGCGGCCATGCGCATCCTGAAAGAGCAGCCCGAAATCACGCTGAAGGCGCTGGATGACCTGTACACGATCGTGATGGAAGAATTCGAATCACTGCCGACCCCGCTGCGCCAGGGCTGGGTGATTTACAAGTCGGTCAACTGCCAATCTGTTGAACTGAATTACTACGATTCCTGGGCCAACGGTGCCTGGGGCTTGCCGGTCTTCTCGATTGAGGATATGTATGCGGGCAGCCACCTGCTGCAGAACGCCATGTCGCAGATGGGCATGATCCCCACCATTGCGTATGACGCCAACATTATGATCAGCAACGGCGTGGGCAACCTGGATGAAGAAGGCCGTCTGTTGGAACGCCCAACCCGCCTGGCGGTGCGCGGCATGTTCAAGATTATGGAGATTCTGGGCCGCTACGCCGGAATGCTCGACTAACTTTAACTTCTTTTTTCTCCTTCAGGTGCGGTTTTTGCTTTGGCAAAAACCGCACCCTTATTTTAAGGTTACGGATTGGTGATTCCGTGTAAAATAATCATACTGTACTTTCGCAAACCCTGTACCCTGGAGGAAAATACGATGAGTTTTCACACGATTGTTGTTGTTGGGCGGCTGGGCCGCGACCCCGAAATGCGCTATTCACCGAGCGGCGACGCCGTGACGAGTTTTTCCATTGCCACTGACCGCCAGTACACCGATTCGAGCGGACAGCGGGTTAAAGAGACGATCTGGTTCCGCGTGTCTGTGTGGGGCAAGCAGGCCGAAAGCTGCAACACCTACTTGAAGAAGGGTAAGATGGTGCTGGTGGAAGGCCGCCTGGTCTGTGATGGCGCTACAGGCGGGCCAAAGATTTTCAAGCGGCAAGACGGAAGCTCTGGCGCATCGTTTGAAATTTCGGCCAGCACGGTGCGCTTCCTGTCGCCGCGCACTGAGGGCGAGTTTGAACCTGGCGAAGCCCCGGTGCCCGAAGCGGGTGACGAAGACATCCCCTTCTAAACAACCATGACACACCCCCCTACCCCGCCCGGTTTGGAGCTGCCGCCCGACCTGGAGCCGCTCTACAGCAACCTGGCGCGCATCAGCCACACCCCGGCTGAGTTTGTGATTGACTTTGCGCGCTTGCTGCCCGGGCAAACGAGCCTGAATGTATCCACCCGGCTGGTGATGTCGCCGGTGAGTCTGAAGCTGTTTCTGCGCGCCATGGTCGAAAACCTGGCACGCTACGAAGCCAGCTTTGGCGAGATCAAGCTGCCCGGCGACACCTCGCTGGCGACCGATCTTTTCCGCAATATTCAACCCCCACCGCCGCCCCCGGCACCGGAATGAGGCTGCATGGAACCCCTGCAAATTCTCAGCGAGCAAGTGCATCAGATTTTTGAAAGCCGCAACCAGGCCCGCGACCGGGCACTGGCCCAGGCCCGACAGTTGACGCGCCATGCGGCGCAGTCAATTCGAGCCATTCATCGCAGCGAGGTTGAAACGGCGCACCAGCACCTGACAGAAGCAACCGCGATAGTGGTTGCACTGCGGCAGGAACTGGCGGCTTTTCCAGACCTGTTCTATGCAGGTTATACGCAAGACGCCATCAAGGAGTTCGCCGAGGCCAATATCACCTGCGCGCTGATTGAAAACCGGGCGCTGCCGATGCCTGAAGACCTGGGCGTAGAATATGCCACCTACCTGAACGGCATGGCTGAAGTGCCGGGCGAGCTGCGCCGCCGCTGCCTGGATATCCTGCGCAGCGGTTATTCGGCCGAGGCTGAACGGCTGCTGGGCTGGATGGACGAGATTTACAGTCTGATGATTACGGTGGACTATCCCGATGCCATCACCAACGGCCTGCGGCGCCAGACTGACCTGCTGCGCGGCATTGTGGAACGCACCCGCGCAGACCTGACGTTGAGTCAGCGGGAGGATCGGCTGCATAACGCCATGTCGTCGCTGGCAGAACAACTGGCTGACCATGCGGGCGATCCGAGCCTCTGATCTGGGCAGTTACCGGTTTTGTGAGCGCGCCTGGTGGTATCAACTGCAGGGGGTTGAATCAGATAATCTGACCGACCTGGCTGCCGGGAGCAGTTATCATCAATCGCATGGCCGGCGGACACTCTCCGCCGGCCTGATGCGCGCCGCCGGGTGGCTGCTGCTGCTGGGCGGGCTGGTGACGCTGGTGGTCTGGTTGACCAGCCAGGCGATTAAGTAGGCGCTGATGCCGCTGTTAATCATCTTGCTGCTGGTTGGCGCCGTGCTGCTGCTGTGGCTGGGGGGACGGCAGCGCAAGGAAAGCGGGCTGCCCACCGGACGGATCATCTATGCAGACCCGGCTTTATGGGGTGAGACTGAAGCGCCCCTGTATGATTCCAGCACCGGGCTGACGGGGCGCCCCGATTATCTGGTGCGGCAGGGCGAAGAAACGCTGCCCGTGGAAGTGAAAAGCCGCTATGCCCCCGCCGAGCCTTACGCCGGGCATGTGCTGCAACTGGCGGCTTACTGCCGACTGGTTGAGGCTCAGACCGGACGGCGCCCGCCCTACGGCATCCTGGTTTACCGGAACCGCAGCTTTGCCATTGATTACACACCGGCGTTGGAAGCTGAGCTGCTTGCCACACTCAAAGCAGTGCGGCAGCAGGAAATGCGCGGGGAACCAGACCGCTCTCACGAAGAGCCGGGGCGGTGCGAGCGCTGCGGGTTTCGCAAAACCTGTAACCAGCGCCTGTAAGTTGGTATAATCATACTTGGCCTATGTCCAATTCCAGTCCTCAACGCGTTGCTGTGATGATGCACGCTTCACTGCCGGAAGCCGCCGGTGAAGCAGAGCAAATCTGCCAGTTTTTGAAACTGCGTGGCCAGACGTGTATCTGCGCGAGTTTTTCAGACGAGGCCATGCGGCAGCAGGTGCAGGCGGGTGAGTTTGACCTGGTGATTGCGCTGGGCGGGGATGGCACCATGCTGCGAGCCAGCCGCCTCTGTGCGCTGCCGGGCACCCCGGTCCTGGGCATCAACCTGGGGCATTTTGGTTTTCTAACCGAGGTGGACCGCGCTGAGTGGCCGACCCGACTGGCGCAATTGCTGGAGGGCAACTATCGGCTGGAGCGCCGCATGATGCTGCGCGCCGAGCACTGGCGCGGCGAGGAGATGCTGGCACACTGGCTGCTGCTCAATGAGGTGGTGGTCTGCCGCGGCGCCACCGTACGGCCGATTCGGGTGAGCGCGTGGGTGGACAACGACCCCCTGACCAGCTATGTGGCTGATGGGCTGATAGCGGCGTCGGCAACGGGCTCCACCGCGTATGCCCTGGCTGCCGGAGGGCCTGTGCTGCCGCCCGAACTGCGCAGTATTGTGATTGTGCCGGTAGCGCCGCACCTTTCAATGGACCGCGCCATTGTGCTGCCTGAAGGTGCCCAGGTGGTTTTTCAGGTGCACGGGCACAGCCCACAGGCCGTTTACAGCGGCGACGGGCAAACGCCGGTGCCGCTGCAAGACGGCGATGCCATTCACACCCGGGCGGATGCGCATACAGCCCAGTTTATCCGTTTTCAGGCTCCAGGCACTTTTTATCGCAACCTGACCATGTACATGGAACAAAACCCGACCGCAGGATTACCGCAATGACCCAGGAAACCACTGACAATTCTTACCCGACGCTTTATTGTGCCAATCACCCACAGCGCCCCACCCTGCTGCGGTGCAATCGCTGTGAAAAGCCGATTTGCAGCGACTGCGCTGTCAAAACACCGGTGGGCTACCGCTGCAAAGAATGTGTGCGCGGTCAGCAAAAGGTGTATGATACCGCCAAGAAGTGGGATTATCCGGTGGCCTTTTTGGTGGCCGCGATCATTGCCTTTCTGGGCAGTTTTACCACTGCAATTGGATTCTTTACCATCTTCCTCACCCCGATTATCGGTGTGCTGGCGGCCGAGGCGGTGCGCTGGGCTACCCGCCGGCGGCGCAGTCCGGCGCTGCACAAGATCACAGCGCTGGCTGTCGGGCTGGGGTCGCTGCCGCTGGTTATGTTTCAGGTCATCAATACCGTCCTGGCGCTGGCCGATGGCTATGGTCTCTGGTATGCGATTGGGCCCATGATGTGGCAGGGTATCTATCTCATCCTGATCATCACCACTGTTTACTACCGACTGTCTGGCAAAGGCTAAACGAAAGACACCATGCTGACCGAACTGCGAATCGAGAATTTTGCCATCATCCAACATCTGGAGCTCAGTTTTGGCTCCGGGCTGATTGCCTTCACGGGTGAGACCGGTGCGGGCAAATCTATTATTTTGGACGCGGTTGAGGCGGTGATTGGCGGACGCGCCGATGCGGCGCAAATTCGCAGCGGCGCCGAACGCGCCAGTGTGGAGGCGATATTCCGGCTGCCAGAAACGAGCCGGGACGATATTACCGCCCTGCTGGAAGCAGAAGATTTGCTCGATGACCCCAACGAGATTATTTTGGGGCGCGAACTGCGCGCCAATGGCCGCAGCATTGCGCGGGTGAACGGACGCACCGTGAACCTGAGCCTGCTGCGCAGCCTGGGCAGCTATCTGGTGGATATTCACGGGCAGTCTGAGCATCTTTCACTGCTCAATGTCCGGGCGCACATGGGATTGTTGGACCGCTTTGCCGAGGCGAGTGAAGCCCTGGCGGCCTACCGGCAGACCTACCAGGCCGTGCGGACTGTTCAGCGTGAGCTGCTGGGCTTCCAAAATCAAGAGGCTGATGTGGCGCGGCGTGTTGAAATGCTGACCTATCAGGCCGATGAAATTGAATCTGCCCGCCTGCATGCCGGCGAAGAAGATGAGCTGCGCCTGGAACGCAACCGGCTGGCGAATGCCGAGAACCTGGCAAGCGCGGCGCAGCAGGCGCTGACGCTGCTGGACGAGGGCAGCCCCGAAGCTGCGGCCATCACCGATTTGCTGGGCCAGATGGTGCAACTGTTGCACACCCTGGAACGCGTGGACCCAACCCAGGCCGGACTGGCTGAGCAGGCGGCGGGGTTATCTGAAAATGCGGCCGACCTGGCGCTCAGTCTGCGGGCCTATCTGGAACAAATTGAAGCCAACCCCCGCCGATTGGAAGCCCTGGAAGACCGGCTGGCGCTGATCCATGATCTAAAGCGCAAGTATGGCGGCAGCATTGAAGGCGCCCTGGCAAGAGCCGTTGAGGCCCGCCAGCAGTTGGAAACCATTACCCATTCAGCGGAGCGCATTGCCGAGCTGCAGAGCCAGATGACCGACCTGCGCGCCCGGCTGACCGCCCAGGCGCAGACCCTTTCGGTACTGCGGCAGCAGGCAGCCGTCAAACTGGGGCAGGCGGTGGAGGTTGAGCTGGCTGATTTAAATATGGGCGGCGCACGTTTTGCTGTGGATTTGCAGACCGAGCCCGACGCAAATGGGATTGAAGTGATGCCGGGCAAACCGGTAAGTTTTGATGAAAATGGGGTGGACCGCTGTGAATTTTTGATTGCCCCCAATCCCGGCGAGGGCTTGAAGCCGCTGGTCAAGATTGCCTCCGGGGGTGAAACCTCCCGGTTGATGTTAGCATTGAAAAAGGTGCTGACCGAGGCCGATGCTGTGCCCACGCTCATCTTTGATGAGATTGACCAGGGTATTGGCGGTCGGGTTGGCATGGTGGTGGGGGAAAAGCTGTGGCTGTTGGGGCGGCGGCATCAGGTGTTATGTGTGACACACCTGCCGCAGTTAGCTGCTTATGGCGACCAGCATTACTGCGTCCGCAAGCAGGTGGCTGACGGCAGAACACTGACACAGGTGGAAGCGCTGAACGATGCGGGACGGCGGGATGAACTGGCGCAGATGCTGGGCAGCCTGACGGCAGCCAATCGTTCGGCTGCGCAGGAAACCCTGGCTGTAGCCCGCCAGCGGGCCCTGGAGCTGGCCCGGCGCTCCCAAGGAAGCTGAGCCGTGGCCCCGGATGGACTGCTCAAGATTTTAATGCTGGGGCCGCCAGCCGTGCGGCAAAACGACCAACTGATTGAAATTCCGCGCAAGCAAACGCGCGGGCTGCTCTTTTATCTGGCCTGCCAGCCAGGGCCGGTGACGCGTGATGAACTGGTTGATTTGTTCTTTGAGGATGAAGACGAAATATCGGCCCGGCGGCACCTGACAGAAGCAATTACCAAGCTGCGCGGAGCCTTGTTTGCGCCGATCTATGTCATCACCAATCCAGAGACGGTGGAACTGGATGCGCGGCTGATCCATTCAGATGTGGTGGAATTTAACCGCCTGATCCACGGAGATGGGCGCCCGGCAGGCAATGGCAGCCGCCCACAGCTTCCGGCGGCAACCTTTCAACGGTTGAGCCGGGCAGTGGATTTGTGGCGGCAGCCAGCGCGGTTTCTCTCGGGGGTGCGCCTGCCAGAGGGTCGAAAGCTGGATGTCTGGCTGACTCAAACGAGCGAGGAACTGGAACGCGATTTGATGACTGCCATCACCCAACTGGCTGACCACCTGGCGGCTGACGGGGAACTACAAACCGCCATAGAACGGCTGCAATTGGGGCTGAACCTTGATCCGACTAACGCCGGGTTAAACATTCGGAAGCTGCGCTGCCTGATTCAGAGCGGCAACATCAAACAGGCTGCCGAATATGCCAATTACGTCACCGAGAAATATGACGATGAAGGCATCTACCTGCCAGGCGACCTGGCCGAAGTGATGCAGCAGGTGCTGACCCTGGAAAATCAGCCTGTCCCCGAACTGCACCCTAACTGGGAAGGGCTTGTGCAGGCGCAGAATAAATTTATGGGGCAGGAAGAAGCCCTGGAAGACCTGAAACGGGCCTATCAGCGCGGCGGGGCCGCGCTGATACTGGGCGAAGCAGGTTCGGGTAAGAGCCGGCTGGTTTACGAATTTGTGCGCCGCCAAAGCCCACAGCCGCGCCAGCTTCTGGCATTGTGCCGCCCGCTGGAAGAGAATCTACCGCTGCAGCCCTGGGTGGATTTGCTGCGCCGGCATGTACAGCCTTCAGAATGGCAGAGCATTGAGGCCGCCTGGCTCAAGCCGCTGGTGCGCCTGCTGCCCGACCTGGCGATTTTACGCCCGGAACTCAAGCCAGAGCAAGACGCTGATAACGAGGTTCCCCAAACGCAGTTTTTTGAGGCACTGCACCAGATTCTGTTGAGCCTGGCCAGCCGCCAGCGCGTGGTGCTGTTTGTGGATGGGGCCCAGTGGGGCGATGAAGCGACCTATGCAGCGCTGGTTTATCTGCTGGAGCGGGATTTCTTCAACAAAAACGGGCTGCTGATTCTGGCGGTCCGCCCGCAGGAAAGCAACCCCTCATTGGAAAAGCTGCGCAACGCATCCAACGCCGGACGCAGCCTGACGGCCATTGATATGCGGCCGCTGAACCTGGACGAGATTACTCAGGTAGCCCGGTCGGTTCTTGGACAGCCGCCCACGCAGCAACTGGCTTTTCGACTCAAGATGGACAGCGGGGGCAACCCCTACTATTTGTTAGAGCTGCTCTATGCACTGCAAGACCTGCACGTTGATATGAACAGCCCTTACCTGCCAGAAGCGCTGCCCAGTTCTGGCAGCCTGATTGCGTTAATTCAGACCCGCATGCAGCAGCTGCCGCCCCAGAGCCGCGAAGTGCTGGAAGCTGCAGCGGTGATTGGCAAACGCTTTACGCTGGATCACTTGCAGGCAGTGGCCCGGTTGCCGATGGAAACGACAGCCGAGGCGCTGACGGTACTTATCCAGGCGCGGTTGATCCGTGAGATGCCAGAAGCGCGCCCGGCAGGTGGCTACGGGTTTGTGCATGATATCACCCAGGAGGCAACTCGCCAGAGCCTCTTGCGGCCGCGACGGCAGGTACTGCACCGACGGCTGGCGCTGGCATTGGAATCCAGCGCTCAACCACAGACCATCAACCTGGAAAAGCTGGCCTATCACTGGGAAGAGGCCGGAGATCTGCAAAAGGCCTTTAATTACTGGTTTGAAAATGGGAAAAATGCAGAAATTAATGCCCGCTGGCAGGAAGCCAAGAATGCTTTCAAACGGGCTGACCGCCTGCGGGAACAGCTGGGGGATGCGCTGGCTGACCAACAGGTCTATCTGTTGTACCGCTGGTGGGCGGGAACATTCTTTTACACAATGGAGATTGACCAACTGCGGTTGACCAGCCAAAAATTATTTCAGGCGGGTGAACAGCGGAGCAGCGCGCTGATGATGGGCTGTGCGCTGCGTTGTATGGCAGATGCCGATGCGATGGAACATCAACCGGCGCAGGGATTGGTCAATATTGAGCGCGCCATGACGTACCTGGAGCCGATTCAGGATTATTATGAACTGGTGGAGGCGCAAAGCTGCCGGGGGTTGTGCCTGTGGCAACTGGGACGCTACCGCGAATCTCTGGGCGCGTGGACTGCTGCAGCTAGACTGAGCGAAAACCAGGAACCGATTGGTACCCGCTCTGCCGGGTTGTTTGCCCGGATTCGGCTGGCAATTGCCTATGCCCGGCTGGGCTGGCCGCGCAAAGCTGAAACTGAAGCCCGTAAGATTATTCAAGAGAGCCTGGAACTGCGGCGCCCCGTTCTGGGGTTTTATGGGCGCAATATTCTGGCCGGGGCGCAGGACCGCATGGGGCAGCATTATATGGCGCTGGAAATCACCCGCTCGGTGCTGGCAGCGGCCCGGGAAAACCATAATCCCGGGCTGGTGGGAAACGTCCTCTTTGTGATGGCAGCCACCCAAACCCAACTGGGCAGGCTAGACGATGCCTGGGAAACGATCACTACCCTGCTGGATAATGTAACTCAAATTGAGTTTGTCGATATTATCAAACTGGCTAATTTGCTGCGGGGCGATATTTTCAGGCTGCTGGAATTTTACCCGGCAGCGGTGAAGAATTATCAAGACGGGTTGGGATCGACTTTGAGCGGTATTTACACCCTTGAAAACCTGCTTGGCCTGGGAACCACCTTGCTGATGCAAGGTGAGGGGGACCTGGGACATCATTTTCTAGAACGCGTGATTAACGAGGCGCAGGCTCAGGAATTGAATATCTATCAAATTGAGGCTGAACTGGCATTAACCTATGCGCAAATCCTGAACGGGGAGATTGAAACCGCAGTTCTGCGGCTGGAGCCGCTTGAGCGCCAGTTAGCCGAACGCGAACTAACCGTTTTACCCTGCAACCCCGATAAGCTGCACGGCTTGATGGCATTGCAGCGGGGGGATTATCCGGCGGCGCTGGCGCTGGGGCAGACCTGCTTAAATCGGGGCCTTGAACGCCAAAATCCCTGGCTGCAGTTGGAAGGTTTGGAGCTTTGCCTGGCTGCTGCACCCAAGGAAGAAGCAGCAAACTGGCAGCGGCAGATTGAAGCACTGCTGAACTGGCTCGATTCTCAAACCCGGCACGCTGAACTGCGCCCGGCTTTTGCGAACTTTCAAAAGCGGGTGCTGGAGCGGATTAAATAAAACGGGGCGGCAGGTATTTGCCGCCCCGCAAGACTTAATTGAGCAGGTAAGCCAGCAGCCAGTTGGTGGTTGCCAGCAGGGCTTCGGTATGGGTGCGCTCATAATTGTGCGAGGCGTCCACGCCGGGGCCGATCAGCGCCACAGCCACATCACCGCCAGACCGCCAGAATGCGGCGCCATCGGAGCTGTAATAGGGGTAGATGTCGGCTTTATACGGGATCTGATACTGGTCTGCCAGGCGGCGCATGTGATTACTGAGACCGTGATGGTAGGGACCGCTGGAGTCTTTGACACAGATGGAGGCATGGAATTCGTCAGAAGTCTGGCCTTCGCCTACCGCAGCCATGTCCACCGAGATCAGTTCGGTCACCTCGGCGGGAACGCCCGCGGAAGCGCCGTGCCCGACCTCTTCGTAATTGCTGATATGCAGGTAAGTGGTCTGGCGCGGGGTGAGACTTGCGGCAGAAATGGCGGCAACAGCCGCCACAATACAGGCCACGCAGGCCTTGTCATCCAGGTGGCGGGAACGCACAAAGCCGTTGGTGATTTCAACGCGGGGGTCAAAGGCCACAAAATCGCCTACCTGAATGCCCAGAGCCCGGGTCTGATCGGCTGAAGAGGTGATTTCATCCAGGCGCACTTCCATGGCATCATCGCCACGCTTGGCATCATTCACCTCGGCGCCATAGACATGGGTGGAGGCTTTGGCCAGGAGCAGGGAGCCACGCACTTTGCGCCCGTCGGCGGTGAAGATGGTGCAGCCCTCGCCCTCCACTGTATTCCAGGCATAGCCGCCAATTTTGGTCAGTTTGAGGCGGCCGTTGGATTTGATTTCTTTAACCATGGCGCCCAGGGTATCTACATGGGCCGTCAGGCAGCGGGGGGAGTCATCAGCCTGACCGGGCCAGCGAGCCACCAGGGCGCCTTTGCGGGTGCGGGTAAAGGTCAGAGCGGGGTAGGCCTGTAAGGCCGCTTCGGTGAAGTTGATGCCGGCATCGGCAAAACCGGTGGGGCTGGGGGTGTTCAGCAAGCCAGCAAGAAAAGCAAGCATCTGTTCAGAATTGATGGGGGGAATCACGGGAAGGCTCCTGGGTGAAAGAGATTGGGTGGATTAATTCGCCGGGGCGGCTGCCTCGTAAGCGGTGATGCGCTCACGCCAGCTTTGCGGCAGGGGAATGCTCTGATGCGTATGGTAGTCGTAGGCGACCATGACGGTTTCGGCGCGGGCATGCAGCAACCCGGTAGCTTCATCTCGGATTTCATAGGCGAAAGTGAGGCTCTTGTTACCCAGCCGGTCGGCGCGGATATAGATGCGCACGGTTTGACCGAGTTCAATGGGGGCCAGGTAAGCCATATGAATATCGGCAACAATGAGGCCCAGGTTGAAGAAGTCCACGCCATCCCAGAGGCCCAGTTCGATGAGGTAGGCATAGCGGGCCTGCTCGATAAAGCTGAGGAAGCGGGCGTTGTTGACGTGCCACTGGGGGTCCAGGTCACTGTAGCGGATGGGGATTGGGTAGGAGAAGTTGAATTGGGTCATGGCTCCATTATACTCAAAAACCGGCTGCGGCAATCCTTGTCAAGGGTGGCGCCATCTGCTATAATCAGTTCGTTCGGGCGCGTAGCTCAGTTGGTTAGAGCGCACGGTTCACATCCGTGAGGTTCGTAGGTTCGAGCCCTATCGCGCCCACCTCAAACATCCCCAAAACTGGGGATGTTTTTTCTTAAGGTTCGCAAGTCCCATCGAGGGATGATATTCGAGCCCTATCGCGCCCACCTCAAACATCTTCTCATGCAGATATTTATGGTGAATTGTATGATAACCGTGCAGTTGGCCTGCGGTTAACTTGACAGACCGGATTATGCCGGGATAGAATGAGGGTGTTCCCCTCTCATAATATTCTTAAGGAGTTTTCAAATGACCGAGTTTTCACGTATGCCGCGCTATGATATCCGCAATGACGGCGCGGGGCCATACGCCATCTTCTACTGTGATATCTGCGGGCGCGAGTTTCGCAGCCAGCCGGATGTGGTGGGCACCATATCATCCGACATCGGCCGCCAGGCTGCCAGCGGCCTGCTGCGCAAGATTCCACTGGTGGGCAGCGCGGTAGCCAACAAGGTCACCGGGGAAGATCCCCGCTACAGCTACAACCTGACCCCGGCGCAGTTGGAATCGGCCTGGAAGCAGGTGCAGCAGCATTTTCGCCAGTGCCCCACCTGCACTCGGATCGTCTGCCTGTCGGACTTTGATACGCAGTCGGGTTACTGCCAGGAAGATAGCCCGCGCACCGATGAGATTGCCGAGTCTCGGGGTCAACAAGCCGGTGCGGCGCTGAAGGGTTTTGCCGCGGCGCTGGGGTTGGATCGCGTTGCCAGCCAGGTTTCAAACGCGGCTGAGGCCGCTCAGCGAGCAACCAGCGCCATGGCACGCTGCCCCAAGGATGGGACCCTGGCAGCGCCGGGCACCAAGTTCTGCCCGGAATGTGGGACTGCCATGGTTCAACCTGCGGCAGCAGCCTGCCCCAAGTGCGGAGCCGACGTACACGGCGCCAAGTTCTGCCCGGAATGCGGCACTAAGATCGAGGCAGCCCCTCGACCGGCCAACTGCCCACAATGCGGCACCGCCACAGAAGGGGCTAAATTCTGTCCCAACTGCGGCGCCAAGCAGGGGTAACCACCTGCCAGCATTTTCAACCTCACTGCGCCCTCCGAGTGGAGGGCGCAGCGTTTTTGATCAAAATGAGCCGAATGGATCTGGCAGTATAATGATGCCAAGGAGACGTTTACCATGACCCCCATTATTCGCCCCTGTGAGTTGAAGGATTTGCCCGCTGTGCTGGGACTGCTGACCCAGCTTGAAGAAGTGGCGCACGCCCAATCAGATTTGAAGCTGGAGCGGCTGCGTGAGCTGTTTGTTGAGATGGCAGAGCGCCCGGAAATCTACCTCAATTTGGTCTGCGAGGCGGACGGTCAGGTGGCGGGTTTTCTGTCGATGATTTTTTACCGGACGTTTTTTCACCGGGGCGGCACCGCGCTGGTAAATGAACTGGTGGTTGACGGGCAGCAGCGCGGGCTGGGGTTGGGTCAACTGCTGATGCAAACCGCCATCACCGAGGCGCTGGCGCGCGACATGGATGAGATTGAGGTGGGCACCGAAGAAGATAACCAGGCCGCCCAGGCTTTTTACAGCCGGGCGGGCCTGAATGAGCGGTATGTGCTGCTGGGAATGGAATTCGAAACCGAAGAATAGTTAGCGGGTTTCGGTCACTTTGCGGATGGTGCGGGGCTGCTCCGTATCGTAGCCCTTGGCGCGGGTCAGGTGGTAGGCAAACAACTGCCCGGCAGGAATGCTGACAATCGGCGTGAGGGATTCGGGGGTTGCTGCCGGAATGCGAATGGCTGATTTACCCATGGCAAGAGCAGATTCGTCATTGGAGATAATGACCAGTTCTGCCAGCAGATCATCTTTGAGGTGGTGCAGCAGTTCCATTTGTGGGGCATAAACCTGCCCGGTAGGGGCAACGGCCATCACCGGGAAGCCGCGCTCGACCATGGCAATGGGGCCGTGCAAAAAGTCGGCGGATGAATAGGGCTCGGCAGAGACGTAGGTGAGTTCTTTGAGCTTGAGGGCCCATTCAAAGGCGGTGGCATAGTTGAAGCCGCGCCCCAGCACCACGCACTGCTGCATGTAGCGGTAACGCTCAGCCGCGGTTGCGATGGCAGCATCCTGCTGGAGGGTTTGCGCCACCCAATCGGGCACCTGGGCAAGGGCTTCCCAGGCGGCAGCGTCATCGGCGAGGGCAGCAGAGAGCATCGCCAGAGCCAGCAGTTCGGCGGTGTAAGTTTTGGTGGCGGCGACAGCCCGCTCGGGGCCCGCGCAGATGTCCAGCACATAATCGGCGGCTTTTGCCAGCGGGGAATCGGCGCAATTGGTAATAGCCAGCGTGGGGCAGCCCTGGCGGCGGCCTTCTTCCAGTACGCCGACAATATCGGGTGATTGACCGGACTGGGAGATACCCAGCACCAGGGCATTCTTGAGGCGCGGCGGCTGATGGTAGAAGGTGAACAGCGACGGGGTTGCCAGCGCCACGGGCAGTTGATTGGCCGCGCCCCAGAGATAGTTGGCATAACGCCCAGCATTATCGGAGGTGCCGCGGGCAGCCAGGAAGACGTAATCCACACTGCGCTGACGCAGGTCACGGGCAATCGCCAGCACGGCATCACGCTGGGTGGTGAGCAGGCGAGTCAAAACAGCGGGTTGTTCAAAGATTTCGGCATACAGGCTCATGAGGGTTTGGCTTCTTTCGGTTGAGGATTAAGCGCGCAGGCGGGCAATGCGGGCCGCGACGTCGCTCTGGAAGCGGTCGATAGCGGCGCGAATAAAATCAGCGGGGTCGAGGTCAGGGTCAGCTACCAGGGGGGTCAGATCCATGGCGAAGGCCAGGCCGGTGGCTGTATCTACGCCGTGAGAGGCGTAATAGGTGGCGTTAGCGCGGCGGCGGGCCAGCGTGGACAGGTCATAACGCTTGCCGCCGCTGATCTGCGAATCAAAGACGCCGAGCAAGGCAGACTGGAGGTTTTCCTGGTCGGAGAGATCAAAGGCGATCTTCTCCTCGTCCAGCATCCAGTCCAGGCCACGCCAGACCTCACAACCAAAGACCTGCTGCGGGCGCTCGGCGGGCGGCAGGCGGCGCAGGGCGGCAATGGCTTTAAGCGCCACGCCAACGTGGGTATCGTGCTTGTCGGCGAGGTTGTGGGTATAGACAACCTGCGGGTGGGCTGCTTTTAGCAAGGCCACCAGATCTTCCACGGGGCGATCATCGGCGCCCGATTTGACGGCAGAACTGGGATAATCCAGGATCACCTGGGCGGCATACTCGCCCACACAGGCGGCTTTACGCTGCTCTTTGAAACGCACAAGGCGCATCTCTTCATTATCATATTGGGCATAAAGCCCGGCGCGGGGTGAACCGCGGCCATCCGTGACTACCACGCCAGTGAACCAGCGGTCGGCGCGCTGAAAACATTCCAGAATGGGTGCGGCGGCCATAATCTCGATGTCATCCTGATGGGCGGCGATGGCCAGATGTGTGGTGCGCGCCAGGGCGGCGGCCGCGGGCTGGCCGTCGGGGATGTAAAGATCAGCAGTATCCAGATGGAATTTCATGCCAGGCTCCTAAGGTTTGATTTCCGGCAGGCTGGCCGCGGCAATGGACTGCCCCACGCGGCGGCTTTTCTCGTCGGGTAATTGAATTTGGAAAGCGCCAGCCAGATCGGTAAACTCGGCAGCCAGGACCTGCCGGGCGGTCTGAAGGATAATTTCGCCGCCGCGACCCGAGGTGCAGCGCCCCAGGATCAGCACATGGCGCATGGTATAAAAATCAGCATAGTGGGCCAGGGCATAACCCAGGTAAATGCCCATGCTCTGCCAGATCTGCACCGCGCCGGGGTGATCGGCTTCAAGCAGCGCCTGAACCGTTTGCAGCTTCTCGGCATCGGTGATATTGGCGGGGATGTGGATGCCAGCCTGCGGCGCCAGCCGGAAGACGCACTGCTGCGAAAAATACTGCGAGCCGCAGCCAGCATCGCCGGACCATTCTTCCACCGGAGCGGTGGGGGCATAATCTACCGGGGCAAATGAAAGCTCATTCAACCAGCCAAGGATATGCCCTTCGACATCAACATAGCCGGCTGCCTCGCTGGAGCCCATGGCAATGCCCAGAATACCATTCTCTTCAAGCGACATGGCGCCCGCCAGGGCGGTCACATCGCCATCGTTGATGACATAAATTGGCACGCCCAGCTCCGCAGAGAGGCGCACAAACAGGGTGCGGATCTGATCGTACTGGTCGGGCGGCACAGCGCGGAAAAGCGAGGCGACCATGGGGCGGTTATCAATGTAGATGCCCGCCGAACTGCCGCCAATGGCGTCCACACGGGGCAGGTGCGCCGCGGCTGAGCGGATGGCCGTCAGAATCTCGCGGTAATGATAGGCCGGGTCAGCGTGATTTTTGGGTTCCCAGATCACCTCTTCGCTGAAGACCACGCGGCCATCCAGCACCGCGCTGACCTTGCGGTCTGAGGCGCCCAGGTCAAAACCGATGCGGCAGCCGTTGAGGTGGCGGCCAATGGCCTGCCCCTGCTCGCGGGTGGGAGGAATATCCTGGGGGCGGCAGGCAACCACCTCAAAGGGGTGCTGATAGACCTGACTGCCCATAAAATCCACATCAAAGCGGCGCGGGCCGGTGAGGGCGTAAATGGCACGCAGTTGAGCGGCCAGTTCAGCCGGGCCGCCTACGTAGAGGCGAAATCCGCCGCGCTGCCAGAGCAGAAATTTGACCAGCCGCTCGATGTAGGGCAGGTTTTCGTCGGCCTCCGGGTGACCGGGGGGGAAGATGGCGGTTTCGCAGCGCGAGATGCGGCCATCTTCACGCTCGAGGCCCAGCACCACCGGTACACCGGCAGCGCCAACACGGCGGCGGTAATGCCGGTTGGCCAGGCTGGCCGGGCGAAAGTTGGGGTCAAGTGGGGGAAGAATGGCGGGAGGGATGAGGGTTAATGAAGCCATGCAGCACAATCCTTAAACAGTCAGAACTGAATGGATTGTACTTCAAAACCCGGGGCGTGGTCAAAACATCCGGGTACCGGTGGGAAAAATTTTACATCTATCTGGATAACAGGCCAAACACAGAGGCGTTAACGACACACGTTACTCTGCCACCCGTTCAGCAGTCAGGTCTTCGCCATTTTGGCGGAAGGCCAGGGCGGTGATGCGGCCGTCTTCACGCTGGAATTGGATGGAGGCGTTGAGCTGGGTGAGGTAAAAGCGGTCCACATCCCGCGGGCAAAGCGTAAGCGCGGGCTGACCGGGGGTTTCGAGGGTGAGGCCGGCGGGAGTATGACGGATGTGGAACTGCCAGTCGCCAGAAGCATAATCGCCGGCGAATTCGGCCAGGGCGGCGTTGGCAGGTGGATTGAGCATGGGCAGGAAGGGGGTATCTACAAAGCTGTCCCAGCCAAATTCCAGGGCCACGTTGTTGATCCATTCATCGGTCAGAGCGTCGCCGCTGTCAGAGTTGGTCATGATGATTGCAGCCTGCCCCCGCCCCTTACGGGCTAGAATCTGGTTGCGGTAGCCTTCATTGGATCCGCCGTGACCGTAATACAGATCATCCGGTTCGCCGGTGAGGAAGAAGCCCAGGCCCTCATCGCCATCCAGGCCAATGCCGCGCAGCGGAATCTGCGGGGTAAGCATATCAGCCAGCAGGTCGGGGCGCACCAGACGGGCAGATTGGCCGCACTGGGTGGCTTCCAGCAGGACAATCAGGCGGGCGAGATCAGTGGGCGTAGTCCACAGACCAGCGGCGGCACTTTCGGGATAGCGGTGCCAGTTGCCAATCAGCGGGTCGCCGTTATTGCGGTGCCCCACAGCAGCGCGGGAGTGCCAGTCGGCAGGCAGGGGGTCCAGGTAGGTAGAGTGCGTCATTCCGGCGGGCTCCAGCACGCGCTGGCAGGCGGCCTGCCAGAACGGCTGACCGGTGAGGTCTTCGATGAGCTGCTGCACAATGGTATAGCCGCCGCCGGAATAGCGAAAATGGAAACCGGGGAGGGTATCCACCCGAATGGCCGGGGAGTTGGCGGGCGGCTCGCCGTTCAAAATTTGCTGGAGCGTGGGCACGGCAGAACGGGCCGGATAGCCCAGGAAGCCATCCACGGTGATGCCGCCGGAGTGTGAGAGCAGTTGGCGCAGGGTGACGCGCGGCTGCCAGCCAGCCCGGGCGGGAATCTGCCAGGAGCGCAGAAAGTCTCGCAGGTCGGCATCGAGGGTCAGGCGGCCTTCGGCCACCAGGCTGAGGGCTGTGAGCGCGGCCACCGGCTTGCTGATGGAAGCCGCCTGAAAGCAGGTCTCCGGGGTAACCGGATCGGGATCGCCCTGGCGCCGGACGCCATAAGCCCCCGCCCAGATGATCTCGCCGCCTTCGACAATGGCCATGCTGGCGCCGGGGATAAACCGCGCGGCCATGCGCTCGGTCAGCGGCAGTTCACGCCAGCCATCGGCATAGAATGGGTGAAAGGTGCGGAAACGCTGCTCAATACGCGCCAGCGAGGCTTGGTAATTTTTGGGCATTGGAGAACTCCAGTTGGAGGGATGGCTAAATTATAAACCGAACAGACGGGGTTTTAAGGCTTAATTTTAAATTTTCAAAATGGTTGTAGGTTGATACCAAGGAAAAGGGGTGCGCCTGCCATTTAATGCGGGCTTAAAATCCTGATGGAACAAAAGCCGTGTTCCGGCTTGCTTGACTTTCAATGCTCACCCTGATAGGATTGACGCGATTTTCCATTTGCAGGAGATTGTATCTTGAGCACTACCCCGCCCGCTGTTGTGCCGTTTGAATCACAGCCGCCTCAGGTGATGAAACGGAATTTCTTCCTGGGCGCCATTAACGGCGTTTTATTTGTATTTGCAGAAACCCTGTTCGATCCCACTCTGGTGGTCACCTCACTGGCCAATCAACTGGGGGCTTCGGCGTTCATCCTGGGTTTGTTTGGGCCCATCAGCAGTGCGGGGTGGTATCTGCCACCGTTCTTTGTGGCGGGGTATGTGCAAAGCCGCCCGTTGAAGATAGCGGTTTACCGGGGCATGTCGTTCATCCGAATCGCCTGCTGGATTTTGCTGGCAGCCGTGGTCAATCTGGTGCGAGACCCGGCCTGGATTTTGATTTCTTTAATTGTCGCTTACAGCATTGCCTCGCTGGCCTCAGGGATCGGCGGGCTGCCGTTTCTGGAAGTGGTGAGCAAGACCGTGCCGCCCGTCCGCCGCGGCGAGTTGTTTGCCTGGCGGTTGGGGCTGGGCGGACTGCTGGGCATCACCGCGAGCGGGCTGGTGCGCTGGCTGCTGGATCCGGCAACCCCGATTACATTCCCCAATAATTACGGCCTGCTGGCAATTGGATTCTGCCTGTTTGCATCGATCTCGCTGATGCTGTTCAACCAGATCAAAGAGACGCCAGACGCAAACCCGCGGCCCTCCCGACCTTTTCGGCAGCAACTGCGCATTGCGCTGGGGATTGTGCGCACCAGCCCGAACTACCGACGGCACCTGCTAACACAGGCCCTGTTGTTTGTGGGCGTGTCTGCCGTACCGTTTTATATGGTGTATGTGAACCGGGAACTAGATGCGCCGCTGCAATGGGTAGGCGTCTACCTGGCGGTGCAAATGGTTGCTAATTTACTGGCCAACCTGCTGTTCGGCTGGCTCTCACGGCGGGTGGGGAACCAGAAAGTGCTGACTGTGGGCGCGGTTGCTGGTGTTATTGCCGCAGCCATCATGACCGGGATGGTGCTGCTGGCAAAGCCGCTGGCTATTTCGGGACTGACTGCGGCCTGGCTGCTGACGCCGGTATTTGCCATGGTGGGCATTCGGGTGGCGGCGGTGGGCGTGGCTTCGCCCAGCCTGATGCTCAATATTGTGCCACCGGAAGAACGCTCGCTGATGATTGGTTTTACCCAGACGGTGGGCGGGATGGTGGTGCTGCTGACCATGACCAGCGGCCTGATTGTGGGCGCGGTGGGTTATCCGGCCTTGATGATCATTTCACTGGCGGCCTATATTGGCGCCGTGCTGCTGGCACTGCAAATTCGCGAGCACCCTGATCTGTGATAAGTTTTATGGTATCATTCGGCATTCCCTGACCGCCATCCAACAAAGGTTATCCGACATGAAAACAACCGCCCAAACATCCCGCAAATACCTGTGGATTTATATCCTGATTGCCTTTGGTTTTACCTGGGCACTGTGGATTCCCACGCTACTGCTCAGCGAGCAAAAGAGCTACACACTGCCGCTGGCGGCGAATTATCCGGCGTTGTTTGAAGAGGGGTTTGTCAATTCCGAACATATTTTGCTGGCGGTCTTGTTCAGCCTGGCGGTTTATGGACCGCTGCTGGCCGCCACCATCACGGCGGGGCTGGAGGGCGGCAAGAGCGGCGTGCAGGCGCTGTTTGCATCCTTCAAACGCTGGGGCAGCGGCAAGTGGTATGGTCGGGCAGCACTGGTCCTGATTGCCGTTGCGGGAGTGCCCATGTTGATTGGGCTGCTGACGGGTCTGATGAAACCCAACGGGGCAGCGCTGCTGGCGTTTTTGCCGTGGTTGCTGCCGATCTTTATCATGCAAATTCTCACCAGCGGGTTGGGGGAAGAACCCGGCTGGCGCGGCTATTTGCTGCCCCGGCTGCAGCAAACCCTCAGCGGCGAGAAGCCGGTCTGGGTGCTGGGGATCATCTGGGCGGTGTGGCATTTTCCGTTCACCATCTATTCCACATTAGCCACCACGGTTGAAATGCCCGCCGCGGCGCTGGTTACCACCATCATCATGAGTTTGGCGGGGCAAACCATCTCTTTAATTGGCGTCACTTACCTGTATGTCTGGATTTATAACCACACCCGCAGCCTGCCGCTGGTGATCTTCTTCCACGCGCTGAGCAATACCCTGCCCCTGATTCCACTTGGCGGATGGAGCCCGCTGGTGAGCCTGCTGACGGCAGCAATGCCCTGGGTGGTGGTGTTTGTGCTGGAGAAGAAACTGCCCAAAGGTGAGTTTCCGGGACAGCCGGTGCAATAAGCTTTACTCAGCCGGGTAAGTGCGGCGCACCTCACGCAAAAACTGCGGGGTGTTCAATCGACGTTCTAGCAGGTATGTCAGATACTGCTGGAGCAGGCTCTCCATCTCCCGGCGGACCGGCTCGGAGGGGTCGGCGCGGGCGGCTTCGGCATAGGAGGAGCGCTGCAGATGGCGCAGGTATTTGAGAGCCGCCATTGAAATTGGCCAGGCCTGCGCGCCCGGATTGATGCCGCAGCGCGGGCAGAGCGCCCCGCCCTGTAGGGCAGAGAAGAACTGATCCTGGGGTTGAATCAGAGCGCCGCAGCCCACGCAGTGGAACAGCTCCGGACGGAAGCCGGACAGGTCAAGGAGGCGGATATCGTAATAGCGCACCGCCAGGAATGGGTCGGGCAGGGCGGCAATGCGCGCCAGGGTATCGGTCAACAGGTTATAGAGGGGGCGATTTTCGCCCTCCTCATAGGTAAAGCGGTCTAAAAGTTCAATCACATAAGAGGCGTAGCCGATGCGGGTCAAGTCCTGACCGATGGGCAGATAGGCATCCACCGTCTCGGCCTGGGTGACAATCCAGGCATCACGGCCGCGCGCCAGCATGAGCGCCACACGGGTGAAGGGCTCCAGGTGCCCGGCCTTTCGGGAGCGCTCCTTGCGGGCACCCTTGGCAACGGCGCGCAGCTTGCCAGCCTCGCGCGTGAAGAGGGTGAGCAGGCGATCCGCCTCGCCCCAATCCAGATGGCGTAATACCACGGCTTCAACTCGTAGAGAACGCTGCTCTTTTGGCATGAGTCTATTTAACCACAATTCGGCAAGTTTTTGTTACAATAAAATCAAACTTCTCTCCGGAGCGATAATAATGTACTTGCAACCCGAAGACCTGTTGAAAATTGTGCTGGCTGTCCTGGTCGGGGGATTGATTGGGATTGAGCGCGAATATCGTGATAAGGCGGCTGGATTTCGGACGCTGATTTTTATCTGTGTGGGGGCCACATTATTCACCATCCTGTCTGTGCGGTTGGCGGGAGATAATGACCCCACCCGCATCGCCGCAAGCATTGTGACGGGAGTGGGATTCCTGGGCGCCGGTGTGATCCTGCGGGATGGCGGGCGCGTGATTGGGCTGACGACGGCCGCGGCCATCTGGCTGACGGCAGCGCTGGGGGTGGGCCTGGGTGGTGGGCTGTATGCGCTGGTGGGCGTCTCAACGGTGCTGGCGCTGATTGTGCTGTGGGTGCTGCCCTTTTTTGAGCACCGCCTGGATAACCTTTGGGAAGAGCGCACTTATGAAATTGTCTGCGCACTGGCGCCAGAGAAGGTGGCTGAACTGGAGCACCTATTTGCACAGAATAAGCTGCGCGTCAAAACCCACCGCCTGACCCGTTCTGGCGGTGAGATGACCCTCAACCTGCTGGTGCGGGGACCGCTAAAAGGCCACGAGAAGGCCCTGGAGCAGATTTTTGCCCGAGATGATGTGCACACCTGCCATTACTAGAACAGGCGGCGCTGATGATTGATTGGATTATCATCGGCGCGGCCGGGCTGCTGGTGGTCAGCGTGCTGGCAAGCCGTATTTCTGACCGGTTTGGGGTGCCGGTGCTGCTCATCTTCCTGGCGCTGGGGATGCTGGCCGGGTCTGATGGGATTGGGGGCATCTATTTTGATAATCCGCAGATTGCCCAATCGGTAGGGGTGGTGGCGCTGGTGCTGATCCTATTTTCGGGCGGTTTGGATACCGAATGGCGCAGCGTCCGGCCAATCGTCAAAGAGGGGCTGCTGCTTTCAACTGTGGGCGTGCTTTTGACCGCGCTGGGTGTGGGGTTGATTGCCGCCCTGCTGCTCAAGCTCTCAATCGTGGAAGGGCTGCTGCTGGGTGCGGTGATCTCATCCACCGATGCGGCAGCGGTTTTTTCGGTGCTGCGCGCCAAGGGCATCAACCTGAAGGGACAGCTCAAGCCACTGCTGGAATTTGAATCGGGCAGCAATGACCCGATGGCAATTTTCCTGACGGTGGGATTGATTCAAATTCTGACACAGCCTGATTTCTCAACGCTTGATCTGCTGGGCTCGTTTGTGCTGCAAATGCTGCTGGGGGCCGGGCTAGGGGTGGCGGCTGGCTATGGGATGCTTTTCCTGCTCAACCGGATTCGCCTGGGCTATGACGGGCTTTACCCGGTCTTCACCACGGCGCTGGTTTTTCTGACCTTCGGGCTGACCAACGTCGTCGGTGGGAACGGGTTTTTAGCCGTGTACCTGGCCGGGATTATGCTCCGGCGGGGCGATTTCATCCATCGCAAGAGTGTGATGCGCTTCCACGACGGGCTGGCCTGGTTGATGCAAATCACCATGTTCCTGACGCTGGGCCTGCTGGTTTTCCCCTCCCGGCTGCCGCCAATCATGGGTGTTGGCCTGCTGATTGCCATTGGGTTGATGTTTGTGGCACGGCCGATTGGCGTTTTTCTGGCCTTGCTGCCGAGCAAACTCAAGATCCGCGAAAAAGCGTTTATTTCCTGGGTGGGGCTGCGCGGGGCCGTGCCGATCATCCTGGCAACCTACCCCCTGCTGGCCGGATTGGAGCAGGCCGAGCTGATGTTCAATGTCGTCTTCTTTGTGGTGCTGACCTCTACCCTGTTCCAGGGCACACTGATTCCACAGGTGGCCCGCTGGTTGAAAGTGGATGCGCCGCTGGAGGCAAAACGGATCTATCCACTGGAATACACCCGCATGGAAGGGCTGAGCAGCGAGTTGAAAGAATATCCCATTCCGGCGGATTCGTTTGTGGTGGGGAAGTCTATTGTGGAGTTGGGGCTGCCGCAGCAATTTTTGATTATGCTGATTGCCCGAGGCAATGAATTTGTGCTGCCGAGCGGCGGCACCGTGCTGGAAGCCGGCGATGTGCTGCTGGCCCTGACCGATGCTGAATCAAGCGAGATTGTGCGCGAGCAAATTGCGATTAAGACTGCTTCTTGAGCCCGCTTTTTTTATGATAGCCTGATAAAATAACCTTATGTCCACCGCGTCTGTCCCGCTGGCGTTCCTGTTCACGGATATTGAAGGCTCTACCCGTTTGTGGGAGGCTCACCCAGATGCAATGCAGGCTGCACTGGCCTGCCACGATGCCCGCTTGCGGACAGTGATTGCCGCTCACGGGGGTGAAGTTTTTAAGACCATTGGTGATGCTTTCTGCGTCACCTTCTCTTCGCCATTGGAGGCCGTTCAGGCGGCGCTGGAAGCCCAGCGAGAGCTGACCGCAGAGCCCTGCGGCGCGCTGGAACTGCGGGTGCGGATGGCGGTGCACAGTGGAACTGCCGAAAGCCGGGATGGCGATTATTTTGGGCAGCCACTCAACCGGGTGGCGCGCCTGCTGGCAGCCGGGCACGGCGGGCAGGTGCTGGTCTCGCAGGCTGTCCACGAACAGGTGAAAGATCAACTGCCGCCTGAGGTCTGCTTATTGGACCTGGGCGAGCGGCGCCTGAAAGATCTGGCCCAACCCGAACATATTTATCAATTGACTGCCCCGGGCCTGCGGGATGATTTTCCAGCGCTGCGGACGCTGGAAGCGTTTCGGCATAATCTACCCACCCAGTTGACCTCTTTTGTGGGCCGGGTGCGTGAGCTGAAGGAACTGCAAAACCGCCTGTCTGAACAGCGGCTGGTAACCCTGATTGGCCCCGGCGGCACAGGAAAAACCCGGTTAGCCATTCAGGCTGCCACCGAGATGCTGGATCATTATGCCGATGGCACCTGGCTGGTGGAACTGGCGCCGGTGACCGAACCAACTCAGGTAATGCGCGCCACGGCCATGACCTTTGGGCTGCGGGAGTCTGAAGATCGCCCGCTGCTACAAGTGTTGAATGATTATCTACATGGCAAAAATTTGCTCTTGATTCTGGATAACTGCGAGCATGTGATTGATGCCTGTGCATCCCTGGCTGAAGCGCTGCTGGAGGTCAACCCGCAGCTGCACTTACTGGCCTCATCTCGCGAGGCGCTGGGGCTGACCGGTGAGAATATTTTCCGGGTGCCCTCGCTGGAAGCACCCGACCCGCGGCATTTGCCACCCTGGGAGCAGTTTTCACACTGTGAGGCGGTGCGCTTATTTGCTGAACGGGCAGCCGCAGCCCAGCCCGAATTTGAATTGACGCCGGATAATGGCCCGGCGGTAGCGCAAATCTGTCAGCGGCTGGATGGCATTCCGCTGGCGATTGAACTGGCTGCCGCGCGAGTGAAGGTGTTGAGCGTGGAACAAATCGCTGCCCGGTTGGATGACCGCTTCCGGCTGTTGACGGGCGGCAGCCGCACCGCTCTGCCGCGCCAGCAAACGCTGCGCGCGCTGATTGACTGGTCTTATGATCTGCTCAACGAGGCCGAGCGGGTGCTGTTCCGGCGGCTGGCGGTTTTTTCAGGCGGCTGGACGCTGGAAGCAGCAGAGACGATCTGCTCGGGCAGTATTAACGGGCAGGAACTGACCGAGTGGGAAGTGCTGGACCTGATGAGCGGGCTGGTAAATAAGTCGCTGGTGCTGACGGAACTACGCAGCGGCGAAACCCGCTACCGAATGTTGGAAACCATCCGGCAGTACACCCGCGACCGACTGCTGGAATCCGGAGAGAGTACGGCTTGCCGTAACCGGCATTTGCAATATTACCTGAATATAGCCGAACAATTGGAACCGGAACTATGGCGAGATCAACAGTTGGCGGCGTTAAAACGGCTGGATCGTGAAAATGATAATTTGCGAGCCGCCCTCGAGTGGTGCCTGGCAGAGGAAAGCGGGCCCAATATCAGCGCAGGACTGCGGATTGCCTGCACACTGCCGCCCTACTGGGGGATACGCGGTCTCTGGACAGAGTGTAATGAGCGTTTTCAAACACTTTTGGGGTACCCCAATGCAGAGGTCTCTGACCGGCTGCGACTGAAGGCGCTCAACCGGGCGGGGCTGGCTGCCCGAGAGCAAAGCAATAGCACCCTAGTTCAGCTTTACTTTGGAGCCGCACTGCCGCTGGCTGAAAAACTGGGTGAGCGCGGTGAACAGGCCTACGCGCTGTTGGGCCTGCACCGAACCGACGAATCAATTGCCATTTTTAGAGAATTGAATGACCCGGTGGGGCTGCTGCGAGCCCTGGCTGCCAGGGGCACAATCGCAAATGCAGCTGGCGATTTTGAGACGGCAAAGCGCGCATTTGAAGAAAACCTGGCGCTGTGTCATGCCATTGGGCACCGCATTGGCGCCGCCGGTACGCTGGTGGCGTTGAGCTTTTTGGGGCGCATGGATAACGACCTGGATGCAGCCGAGCGAGCCGGGCAGGAGGCGCTGGAGATTTTCCGCACAGCCGATGACCGCCCGGGGATTGGTGGGGCAACCTATATGCTGGGACTGGTCAAAATGCAGCGCGGCGATTTGGATGCCGCGCGGGTGTATTTCAACGAAAATATGGCTATTCAAATTGAACTGGGCGTGGTGCCATTCATTGGTGGAGCAACCCTCATACTATCAGAACTGGAGCGGTTAGCCCAAAATTATGACCGGGCACTGGAACTGCTGGAGCGATGTCAGAAGATTTTTGTGCGCGCCCAAGATCCACTAAATCTGGCACTGACCTACATCAATCAGGCGGATATTCTTCAGCGGCAGGGGCGCATGGATGAAGCCCGGGAGGCGCTCAAGATTTACTTCGCTTCACCGGGGATTAATTACGCCACCTATGCGCTGGGGTTGTTGAATGTGGCCTACCTGGGCTGGCAGGCGGGGCAGGCGGAAACCGGGGCGCGCTTCCTAGGAGCTTTTGCGGGGGTTCCGGGCATTGAACAGCTGCTGACCCCGGCAGATTATGAGCAAATGGAGACTGTGACCACCGGGCTGCGCGCTTTATTGATGCCAGAAGCCTACCAAGCTGCGTATGCCGCTGGAATGCGGCTGGCAAAAGAAGACCTGGGCGCGATGATTGCCGAGGCAAAGGCCTATGTGCAAGGATAGAGGGGATTAAGATTCAGGGGCGAGGGGAGTGTAATCTGTGGTTTGTTCAGATTGTTGATATTTCGGCGCATATACAGCCAGACGGGTATGCAGGGGGGATGTGCCCCGGCGCCAGCGGACCCACAACCAGATGAGCAGGGATCCGAGGGCGATGGCTAACAGGCCAATCAGGCCTGCTTCGGGGCCAAAGGCGCCGCCGGTCCAGAGGTCAGGGCCGCCCTGCTGAATGCCGATGAGGGTGGCGGTGCGGGGTGTGCCGCTGACGGGGAAGCCAAAGATGGCGCCCTGGAAGAAGTTCCAGGTAATGTGGAGGCCGATGGGGATGGCCAGTTCGCCGGTGAGAACAAAGCCCAGGCCAAGAAAGAGTCCAGCGAGGATGATGTTGAAGGTGCTGATAAGGCTGGCGTTGGGGTTGCCCATGTGCAGCAGGCCAAATACTGATGAAGAGATGAGGTAGGCAATCAACAGGGCGGCGCGGGGCATTTTGCCGCCAAAGTTGAAGCCTTCGGCCAGGTTGCGCAGGTGATAGCCGCGCGACCAAAGCTCTTCGTAGATGCCCACGCAAATAAACTGCACCAGAATCAGACTAAAGGTGGCCCAGAAGGGCAATCCGGGAGTGTCCACCTGCCAATAGCCGGTGATGGTGACCCAGCCAGCCGCCAGTTCAACACCAAAGATGATCGCCATCAGCACGGCGCCAAGGATGAGGCCAAAGGCAAAATCGAGCCACCAGCCGCGGGAGAAGTGCAGACCAAAGTCCAGCAGGGGGCGGCGGTCTAAAAACAGACCCGCCAGCCAGAGCGAGAGCAGCATGGCCAGGGCCATGCCGATGACGGTCACAACGTTCATCAGGAAAAAGTTTGATGGTATCTGACTGGACAGGAGGGTCAAGACAACCACCGGCACGGCGCTAATTATCCCGGCGACCAGAAACATGAACAGGGCTTGAATCACTAATCGCCAGAGCGAGCGGACGCGCTTTTCAACGGGATTCCAGAAGGGGTTAGTCATGAGGGATTCTCCAATTATGCTGTGGTTTCAAAATGCACCTGCTCCACCTGCTGCCAGGTTTCGCCGGGGGTGGTGCGCAGGTAGCTGCCCAAAAGCGGGGCGGCCTGCTGCACCAGTTCGGCCATGCGGTGGGCAATGCGGCGGATGGAGAAGTGGGCGTTGGGGGCAGAGCGCAGGGCGATGAAGTGCATGAGGGAGCGCAGGTTGGTCTGGAGCAGAACCCGCCGGTTGAATCCGTTGGGTACAATATAAGATGCCACGTTGGGGTCAAATTCGGCCAGGGCAGCCCAGGTTTGGTGGGCGGCATCGAGGGCGCGGCGGACATCACCGGCAACGCCTGCCGCAGCGAAACGGCGCGGCAGGGCATAGCCCAGCGCAGCCGTGAGCGCCTGGGGGGTTTGCGTCATCATGCGGTGGCGTTTGAGTTCGGCATAGGCGCCCTGATCCAAAATCAAATCAAAGGTAAAGGTAGCGTATTCCAGTTCACGCAGGGGGATGTCGTGCGTGCCCAGGTCTGCCAGCACAGCCTGCGCCAGTTGGGAGCGCCCGGCAGGGGGTAAAGCCTGCACTGCCGCCAAAGCCTGGGCATAAGATTGGCTGCCAAAACGATACAGCGCCGCAGCCAGGGCGCGGTTTTCGGCACTGGCGTCAAAATCTACCAGGCGGCACCAGGCGGTTTCATCCGGGGCAAGCGCATCTAAAATGCGGGGCAAAGCGGCAGACTGAGCTGATAGCCGCGCCGCAGTTGATTGCAGGTAAGGAACAGCATCGGCATATTTGACCAGGGTGGGCACGCTCTGGCGCGCCGCAGATTTTATCTCAGCGCCGATGGCCTGCACCTCAGCCAGGGGATGCGAAAGCAGCTTGCTGATGGCATGTTCCAGGGCGCGGGCGTTGATTGTCATGCCGACATTGGCAAGCGCAGCCGCCGGCAGCAAAAAGCGGCAAACATCCACGCTTTGAGGGCGCACGCGCCGCAGCCAGGCCTCTTCCGATTCTGCCGGGCTGCGCGGGTCTTCACGCTGGATGGCCTCCAGCACAGTGGGCAGGCAGCGAGTATAGGTGGCAAACAGATCGCGGCAGGTTTCAGCGAAGCGCTCTCGCAGCAAATGCCGGTCCAGTTCCAGGGGAATAAAAAAGTCCTCCGGGCCCCATTGCTGGTAGCGGGTGGACTTTTCGGTATAAGACGCCAGGCGGTTGGATTCAAGCGTCTCGACCGCCAGGCGGGAGATGTTTTCAACCGCGATGTGCAGCACGGCATGTTCAGCCACTGAAGCATGCCCATAGCCCACCACCCATTTTTCGTGAAAATCAGCGCTGCGGGCATCGGTCAGTTCAGCGGCAATCTGACGGAAAGACTGCGGTGAACGGGAGGTCTTGGCAAAGGTCACTGCGATGGTTTCAGGGGGCAGGTCCTGCGGGTCGAGCAAGTACACCTGACGGTCACGCGGCATGGGCAAACACCTCCCGGGCAGATTGGGCATCACGCCGGATCTGGGTCATTAATTCATCAATCGAATTAAAACGCTGCTCCGTGCGCAGGCGGGAGAGAAACTCAAGCTGTAAGACCTGACCGTACAGGTCGCGATCAAAATCCAGCAAATGTGATTCCACGCGCAGGGCTGGTTCGCCGTTAAAGGTGGGGCGCACGCCGATATTGGTGACGGCTGGCAGGCGCTCACCGCCGGCCCAGGCCCAGGTGGTATAAACCCCGTTGGCGGGCAAAAGCCGGGAGGGAGAAACATCTAAATTAGCGGTTGGAAAACCCAGCCCGCGCCCGCGGCCATCCCCATGGACAACCAGGCCCTCCACGCTGTGCGGGCGGCCCAGCAAGCGGGCAGCAGTGCCCACCTCCCCTGCCAGCAGGGCAGAGCGGATGCGGCTGGATGAGACGGGTTCACCATCCAGGGTGACGGTGGGGAAGAGCGAGACTTCGTATCCAAGTTCTGCGCCGATCTGACGCAGTTTTTCAACATTGCCCGCACGGCCGCGTCCCAGGGCAAAGTCGGGACCCACGCGCAGGTGGCGCAGGCCCAGGGCACGTTGAACGCGCTGCATGAACGCATCGGCATTCAGAGCAGCCAGGTCAGCATTGAAGGGCAGGGTGATCACCACATCCACGCCCAGCTCGCCCAACAGGCGCGCCCGGTTCGCCGGGCTGGTCAGGCAGTAGGGGCCGGTGCTGCCGCGCAGGGCCACCAGCGGGTGCGGTGTGAACGTAATCACGACCGCGGGAGCATCTGCGGCGGCAGAATCCTGCACCAGGGTGCGGATGAGGGCTTGATGGCCGCGGTGAACGCCATCAAATGTGCCAATGGTGACCCAGGCGCCGGTCAGATGCAGCGCCTCCAGGCTGTCTTCGTGACGCATTATCAGCTGGCTACAAAGACTTTTTTAGGCTGCCAGCCGCCTTTTTCGGCGTCATAAACCAGCAGAGCCACCAGTTCGCCATCGGCAGTTACGCCACGCACCATGGCCTCAGCGGCGCCTTCGCCGGCAACAATATGGCCGTGCCGCACTTCGTCAATTTGTTTTTCATCCAGCACCAGGGCGGGCCAGTCACTGAGAGCCTCGGCAGCGGGGATGATGTATTGGCCCCAGGTGCCATTATCAAAGGCCTCGCGCAGTTTGCGCAATGGTATGGCATCTCGCAGGGTGAAACGGCCGCTGCGAGTGCGGCGCAGCCCCACCAGGTGCGCACCGCAGCCCAGCTTGGTGCCCAGATCGTTTGCCAGAGAGCGGACATAGGTGCCCGAGGAGCAGTAGACATCAATCACCGCCTCCGGGGGATCCCATTCCAGCAGCTCAAGGCTGTAGACGTTGATCTTGCGGGGTGCCAGGTCAACTTCTTCACCCTCGCGGGCCATATCATAAGCATGGCGGCCCTTAATTTTGATGGCGGAATAGGGCGGCGGCACCTGTTCAATTTCGCCCACAAAACCGGCCAGGGCTTCGCTGAACTGTTCTTCGGTGATGTTATCAACCGGGGCAGAGGTCAAGACCTCGCCATCGGCATCGTATGTGTCGGTGGAAACGCCCAGCTCGATCACTGCCTGATAGCGTTTATCAGAAGCAGAGACGTACTCGCTCAGGCGAACTGCCGGCCCCAGCAAAATGACCAGCACACCAGAGGCGCGCGGGTCAAGCGTACCGGTATGGCCGGCGCGGCGCAGGTTGGTGCCTTTACGAATGACCTGGACCACATCGTGAGACGTCAGTCCAACGGGCTTGTCCACAACCAGGACGCCGGAAATCGCATCATTTGGATCTTGGAACGGTTTCCCCATGGCTTTTTACCTCTGTTTCGTTTATCCTTTTTGTATAAGAATTATAACATTTTTCAAGCCGCGGCAGACGCAGCTTTGAGCAGCGCTTCGGTGGCCTGGAGTACACGCGGGCGAACTTCGTCGAGCGTGCCGGGAATATCGGCTCCGGCAGCCGCACTATGACCACCGCCGCCAAAGCTGAAGGCCAGCTGCGAGACATCATAGCCGGGTTGGGAGCGCCAGCTGACTTTGACGGTGCCTTCACGCTGTTCGATGAACAGCACCACGATATCACACTCGTCAATGCTGGAGAGGATATTGGTCAGGTCGGCATCATCATTGCCCTGGTAACCGCTTTGTTTGCGATCTTCAAGCGTGAGGCTGGTCCAGCACAGGCGGCCTTTACGGTCGAGGCGGGAGAGGCCCAGCCCCCAGTAGCGGGTGGCAGAGTAAGTGCGCACAATCAGGGCGCGGCGGTAGAGTTCGGGCAGGTCGGCGCCGTGATCAATCAGCATGGCGCCGAGCCGCAGGGCATCGGCATTCATGTTGGAGGTGCGGAAGCCGATGGTATCGGTCAGCAGCCCGGTGAGCAGAGCCGCGGCGGCATCGGGCGTAATGGACAATCCCCACAGGGGCAGCCGCTCCGCCAGAATGGCTGCCGTGGCGACAGCCTCGGGCACCACCAGGTTGAGGCGCCCATAATTCAGATTGGTGACGTGGTGATCAATATTCAGGTCGGGGGTGCGGCCTTCCAGGGGTTCACCCAGGCGGCGCGGGTCTGAGGCATCCAGTGTGACCAGCACATCAAATTCGCCAGCGGGCTGCTGCAAAATCTGATCGGCGCCGGGCAGGTGTTTGAAGGTGCGAATGACGCCATCGGCCAGGACCATTTGCACCTGCTTGCCCGCAGCCTGCAGCGCCAGGCCCAGGCCCAGGGTTGAGCCCACCGCGTCGCCATCAGGGCGAATGTGCGAGAGAATTAATATCCGTTCGGCGTTGGCGAACAGGGTACGAATTTGATCATCCAGGGCGGTGGCCGGTTCAACCATTATTCGGCATCCTCGTCTTCATCCGCGGCGTCATCAGCCGGGGGCGGGGTGGGCGTGTCGGGGCGGATTTCAGCCAGCAGGCGTTCAATCCGGTCGGCGCGCTCGGGGGTGGGGTCCCAGTGAAAGCGCAGGCGGGGGAAGACACGCAGGTCAACCCGCTCGGCAAGCATGCGGCGCAGGAAACCGCTGGCGCTGTTTAAGCCAGCCAGGATTTCTTTGGCGCGCTCCTGCCCCTCAACCGCAGAAAAGTAGACGTCGGCAAAGGCCAATTCACGGTCCACTTTGACATCGGTGATGAAAACACCCGTCAGACGCGGATCGCGCACGTTGCTCATCACCAGCATTTCAGATAATTCCTGCCGAATCCGGTCGGCAATCCGTTGCAGCCTTAATTGCGAAGGCATGGCATCTCTCCTTTGCAGACTTTAGTCCGCACTCCAAACAACAGATGGCGCTCTAAAATCAGATTAGAGGCTCTTCTCCAGAACATAACACTCAACCACGTCGCCGGGTTCGATGTTGGTAAAGTTACGCAGGGCAACGCCACATTCAAAGCCCAGACGGACGACATTCACATCTTCTTTTTCATGCTTCAGGCTGGACATGTCGCCTTCGTAAAGCGTTTCGCCGGCGCGGAGCAGACGGACCTTGCCATTGCGGCGCAGTTCGCCCTCTTTGACCTTGCAGCCAGCAATGTTGCCGACCTTGCTGATCTTGAAGACCGCCAGGACTTCGGCACGGCCCACTACCACCTCTTTGATTTCCGGCGCCAGCATACCCTTGAGCGCTTTCTCAATATCTTCGGTCAGGCGGTAGATGATATTGTAGAGGCGGATGGAGACGCCTTCGGTCTCAGCCAGGCGGCGGGCAGCCAAATCGGCCTGGACGTTGAAGCCGATCACAATGGCGTGGGAAGCCGTTGCCAGCATGACATCATTTTCACTGATATTGCCGGTTTCGGCATGCAGCACGTTGAGCCCAATGGTGCTTTCCTTGCCCAGGTTATTCAGCTCGTTGATAATAGGTTCCAGCGAGCCCTGCACATCGGCTTTGACAATCAGACGAAGTTCGCGCTCTTCGCCTGACTGCACACGGCTGAAGAGTTCTTCAAGGGTGGCCTTGGGGGCTGCGGCGCGCTGCGCCTGGGCCTTGGTGCGGCGGTCTTCCACCACCTGGCGCGCTTCACGCTCACTGGGCAGCACCTGGAAAAGGTCGCCGGCTTCGGGGACTTCGCTGAGGCCCATGATCTGCACGGGGGTGGAGGGGCCAGCCTTTTGCAGCTTGCGGCCACGGAAATCAAACATGGCGCGGATGCGGCCCCAGGCGGTGCCAGCCAGCACAATATCGCCCACAGACAGGGTGCCGTTCTGCACCAGCAGGGTGGCGACCACGCCCTTGGCGCGGTCCACTTTGGCTTCAATCACGGTGCCGATGGTGCGGCCATTGGGGTTGGCCTGAATATCCATGTTCTCGGCTACCAGCAGGATGGCTTCCAGGAGGTCTTCGATGCCGCGGCGGAGCTTGGCAGAGACCGGCACGACCAGGGTATTGCCTTCCCATTCGTCGGGCACCAGGTCCATGTCGGCAAGCTGGCGTTTGACAAAGTCGGGATTGGCGCCGTCCAGGTCCACCTTGTTCATGGCGACGATGATCGGCACACGGGCGGCGCGGGCGTGGGCAATGGCCTCACGGGTTTGGGGCATTACGCCGTCATTGGCAGCCACCACCAAAACAACCACATCGGCGCCCTGGGCACCGCGGGACCGCATGGCGGTAAAAGCCGCGTGACCGGGGGTATCGAGGAAGGTGATGGTGTGGCCTTTATGTTCCACCTGATAGGCGCCGATATGCTGGGTAATGCCGCCCGCCTCGCCGCCAGCCACGTTGGTGTGGCGGATGGCATCGAGGAGGGTGGTTTTGCCGTGATCGACATGCCCCAGAATGGTGACCACCGGGGCGCGGTTGGCAAGGTTGCGCTGGTCTTCGTTGGCAATGAGCTGCCGCCAGAGGGGGATTTCGCCCGTTTCTTTTTCTTCAACAATATCAATGGCTTCAGGATGGGCCTCAAAGCCCATTTCTGAAGCCACAACTGCGGCGGTGTCAAAATCGACCTGTTGATTTATGTTTGCCATCACACCGACATCCATCAGGATTTTCATCACCTTGATGGGGCTGGTCTCCAGCTTTGCAGCCAGATCGCGCACGATGATGACGGCTGGCAGTTCGATCTGCTTCTGCCCTTGTTCACTCATAAAACACCTCCTCGGCACTTCCGGTAAAGATGCCCCCTCCGCCAGACCGCTCCCTGGCGATGAAACCCAAAAGGGCATCAGCTTTCCGGCGGCGCCGGGCAGGGTGCGGGCAAATTAGCGGTTCATCTTTGTTAAGCGTTCAGGCTGCCGGTTCACGCGGACACCACAGGGGCTGGCGGCGTTTCTTCCGGCAAAGTCTGGACAAAGGCTTCCAATTGGGTGCGGTCCGAGTCGCTCAGTTCCACGCGCAGGGCGTTTGCCAGGGCGCCTTTGAGGGCGCGCTGCCAACAGTCTCGGCTGTTGTGCACATAGGCTCCCCGCCCGTTTGCCTTGCCCGAAGGGTCCAGTTGGACACCTTCGGGCGTGCGCACCACCCGTGAGAGGGTGCGCTTGGGCATTACCAGCCGACAACCTACGCAGGTCCGCTGGGGGGTATGTTTGACTCGGGGTTTGACTTTCTTGGTCACCTGTCCTGACTCTAAATCACAATCTTAAAGTTCCCAATCGTCATCGCTTTCCTGGTGAGGGCTGCGATAGACGGCGGCGCCGGTGTCGGGGTCGTATTCGACCACGGGGCGGCGTTTCTTCTTGCCGGGCTTCTTCTTGCCAGGTTTGCCCTTGCTGTCTTCCTCTTCCTCCTCATCCACGGCAATGGGGTGCAGGGCTTCGGGGCGCAGGGAGAAGATCTCTTCAAGGGAGGGCTCGGCTTCAGTTTCAGCTTCGGCAGCGGGCTCAACAACGGCTTCGGGCTGGGCCACAGGTTCGGTTTCGGGTTCGGGTTGAACCGGGGCCGCTTCCGCTTCCACTTCCACAACAACCGCTTCGGGTTGAGCCACAGGCTCCACTTCAACTTCAACGGCAGCGGGCGCAGCCTCGGCTTCGGCAACAGCAGCCGCATCAGCCTGGGCTTTTTCGGCCAGAGTCGTCATCAATTTATTGATCTCATCCATCGCTTTGCGGCCAATGCCGTTGAGGCGCAGGATGTCATCGGGCATTTTCTTCATCTGCAGGGCCAAGTCCGATACGGTGGCATAGCCGGCCTCTTGCAGGATGTAGCAAACGTGTTCCGGCAGGCCGCTGTCGAGAATATTGGTCTCGTAGGCGCTGGCGGGGATATCGGGGTGAGACTGGCGAGCTTCAACCGTGTCGGCGGGCTTCTCGGCGGCAAAGCGAACCGCGCGGCGCTGCACACGATCGACAAACTGGCCCATCTGATCATATTCTTCCGGCGAGAGCGAGCGGCCTTCGGCCTTGCGAACCAGCATATCGCTGATTTTCTCAACCAGGGCAGCATCCACAATGGCGGCCAGGGAGGCATCTTCTGTGATGTTTTTCAGGGCTTCACTGGCGGCTTCGGGCAGGCTCTTGATGTCAATGCGCCAGCCGGTCAGCTTGGCTGCCAGGCGGGCGTTCTGTCCATCGCGGCCAATGGCCAGGCTGAGCTGATCTTCGGGCACAACCACTGTGGCGGTTTTGCCATTGACAGACTGGTCATTCAAATAGACGCCAGTGACGCGCGCCGGGCTGATGGCCTTGGCGATAAAGATGGCGGGGTCGGCGTTCCATTCGATCACGTCAATCTTTTCGTCGTGCAGTTCGCGCACAATGGCCTGGATGCGAACACCGCGGATACCCACGCAGGCGCCCACCGGGTCGATGCCGCTCTGGGTAGCTGAGACAGCCACCTTGGCGCGCTGACCGGGTTCACGGGCGATGGAGCGGATCTCCACCACGCCGTGGAAAATTTCGGGCACTTCGGTTTCAAGCAGGCGGCGCAGGAAGTTGCGGTGCGTGCGAGACAGGATGATCTGCGGGCCGCGCGGGCTGTCTTTGACCTCAGCAAGCAGGGCACGCACACGATCGTGTATGCGGAAGCGCTCGCCGGGGATCAATTCTTTACGCGGCATGGTGCCTTCGGCCTTCATTTCGAGGCCAATGGTCAGGCCGGTGGCATTGACAGCCTGCACAACGCCGCTGATGATTTCGCCAATCTGTTTTTCGTAATGGTCAATTTGAGCCTGGCGTTCGGCATCGCGGATGCGCTGCTGAATGACCTGCCGGGCTGTCTGGGCTGCCACGCGGCCAAAGTCTGCCGGGGTGGAGTCCACAATGACCATATCGCCTAGTTGGGCATCCGGGTTGACTTTGCGAGCCTCAGCGAGGGGGACCTCGGTATGCGGATCGACAACTTCTTCCACGACTTCTTTTTCCGCCCGGACCGATACCTTGCCGGTATCAACATCCACGGTGGCTTCTACATGCTGGGCAGCCGAAGCATTGACGGCGCGGCGATAAGCCGACACCATCGCCATTTCCAGCGCCTTCAGGATCACTTCCTTGGGGAGCTGTTTCTCTTCCAGCACTTCATTAAAGGCCAGGGTAAATTCGTTCTTCATCCTTTTCGTTCTCCAACCATCACCCATATATGCAGAAAAGTGGGGGGCGCCCACTTTTCAGTGCTTGCGTTACGTTGTTCCAACGGGATTATTTTAGCACAGAGCCAAATGTTTCGCAAGGGATTGGGCGCGTTTTTTTCGGCTGGCGCGGGGCTTGACTTTTTTTTCAAGTGGCGCAATGATAGTGTAATCTTTCAGTATCGGAGAAAGCAGGAAAAACAATGCGGCTTTATGAGATTTTGATCCTGGCGGGAAATGGGCTGCTGGCAGTGCTGATGCTGCTGCGGGTGCGGCGGGCCTTGCCGCTGGCGGCAGGAGCACTGACGCTGCTGGCGACACTGCTGCACGTGCTGCTGGAAGGCACACGCTGGCAGATGATTCCGCTTTACGGGTTGACGGCGCTTTTGATTGGACTGACCCTCTACCGGGCACGGCAAAACCCTGCCCCACGCCGGAGATGGCGCTGGGTATGGATTGTTGCGGCGGCAGCCTGTGGGATTCTGCCTGCGCTGATGCCCGTGCCCAAACTGCCGCAGCCCACCGGGCCTTATGACGTGGGTACAACAACTTTTTACTGGGTCAATCCGGATGCGGTTGATCCGTACACCGGGGAGGTGCGGCGGCTGATGGTGCAAGCCTGGTACCCCACCGATAAACCCTCCACCGCCGAACCTGCGCCTTACTTCCCTGACCTGAAGGTGATGGCGCCAGCCATTGCACGCAATTTCGGTTTGCCCGATTTCATGCTTAATCACCTGGAGTTGAGCCAGACGCATACCACGCTGGAACCGCCCTTCGCCAGCGACTTGACTCAGACGCCGGTGCTGATTTTCTCACACGGCTGGACGGGCATGCGCTATCAAAATACCTTTCAGGTCGAGGAACTGGTCAGTCATGGGTATGTTGTGATTGCGGCTGATCATCCGGAAGGGGCGGTCATCACCATTTATCCCGATGGGGACGTGATATTTGCCAATCAGGCCGCCCTGCCGCGCAGCGCACCGGCGGCGGAGTTTAATGCGGCAGCCCGGATTGTAGGTCAAATGTGGGTCAGTGATTTGAGGTTTATGCGCGCTCAGATGGATGACCTGCAAAGCGGCGCCATTGCCAGCCCGCTTGCCGGGCACCTGGACCTGGCGCGGGTGGGCGCCTTTGGGCACTCCACCGGCGGCGGGGCGGTGGCAGAGTTCTGTTACAACAATGAGGATTGCCAGGCGGTATTGACCATGGATGCCTGGATGGTGCCCTATGACCGGGTGGTGCCGGCGCATGGGCTGACACAGCCTGCGCTGTTCTTGCGGAGCGAGAAGTGGTCGCTGCCGGGAAACCCTCCGCTGGCTGAGGCACTCTATGAGAATAGTCACAGCCCGGCTTACCTGGTGGAGATTGCCGATACCCGGCACTTTGATTTTACCGACATTTCGCAGCTTACCCCGCTGCTGACGCTGATGAAGTTGAAAGGTACGCTGGATTCTGACCGGGCGATGACAATTATCAATACCTATACGTTGGCCTTTTTTGATGAGGCCCTGCGGGGGGATGCGTCTGGAGTGCCAGCGCTGGAAGGGCTTTACCCCGAAGCGCCGCTGGAAATCAACACCGGCGCGCCGTAAGGTTAATCATCACGCTGGCGCACCTCAGCCCGGTACTGGCACCAGGCACAGTTCGGGGCAGCTTCGGGCGGTTCGGGCTGTTCCAAAACGGTAAGTACCTTGCCGATAAATTCAAGGAAACCAGCTTCGTTCAGGGGGATTTCCTGCCAGGTGACCGAACCCAGATAGGCGATCTGATCGGATATCTGCGTCATCTGAATGGGCTCGACCACCAGCAGCCCCAGGCCGCTGATGGGACTGAGCGAGAGCTTGCCGCCGGCTGCGTGTTCCAGGGCATAGGCGTAGGCGTGAAGCTGCCGCCCATAAAAAGCCAGATGCGATGGGCGCGCCTGCGAGGTCTTGAAATCTACCACGCCGTAAGAGCCGTCTTCAAACGAGACCACCGTATCGAACTTGCCCAGCAGATAGCAGGAATCGGCATGCCCGGGCAGGGTGATGGGCTGAGACTGCACCCAGCGCTCGCCGAATTGAACCTTGCCCGGCGGCAAACCGGGGTAAATGGCAGTGGTTGAGCGGCCCTCAAAATAAGCCTTCATCAGGCTGTCAATTTTGGAGAAAATGGCCGGAAAGGCCGAAGCCGGGCGGCCAAACTTGCGCACCACCTTCAGGTAGAAGCAGCGTGGGCATTCGTCCCATAAAAAGGTCAGGTCAGAGGGGCTGAGTTTATGCAAAGTCATGGAGCAGATCCTTGAGGGCGGGATGTCTTCATCATATAACAGAGCGCCCAAAAACACAAATCAAAAGCGGCCCCTCCGAAGTGGAAGGGCCGCTAGAAAGCGGATGGGATTATGGCCGGGCCGGGGCATCATCCAGCAGGCGGCGCTCGCCTTGCAGGGCGCGAATGCCGGCGACATCCTGGGTGACCTCGAGGGTGCCGTGGTATTTGCCAGCGGCATCACGCAGGGCGAAGTAGCGAATATGCACAAACTTGCCGCCCATCTGAATCCAGAACTCGGCCACGCTGCGCAGGCCAGCCCGGAAATCATCCAGGATTTGCTGGACGCGGTGCACGCTCTGCGGCGGGTGGCAGTTTTGCACGGTGCGCCCAATGATAGCCGGGGTGCGGTCAAAGATGCGTTCACGGGTCTGGGAGAAGAACCGCACCTCATCGTTCTCGTCCACATAGGTAATATCCACCGGCAAGTTGCAGAGCATGAGGTTGATTTGCTCCAGAGAGAGTGCACCGGTGCTGAGCGCCAGCAGGCCTTCTGGCAGGCTGCCCTGCGGCTGTGTAGGCGGTTGCGGATCGGCAGCATGCAGGTCCTGCGGGCGCGGCATCCATTCGTTGCCGGGAGTGACCAGGCAGTAGCCAATTTCGGTTTCCTGGTCGCGGATGGCGACCCAGTCGGCTTCTTTGAGGCGCTCCAGGGCGGCGGGGAAGAGGATTTTCTCTTCTTTATAAACCATCTCACGGATCATCATGGCAACGGCATTGAAGAGTGCACTGACCTTTTTCAGTTCGGGGGTGGCCTCTGCCAGGGCGCTCTTGAGCTGGCGCAGCGCAACGCGAATATCATCATGAATGCCCCACATCACGGTTGAAGGTCCGCGAAAACCAACCTGTTCGAGGTAGGGGAAAAGCATATTTTCTTTGCGCAGATAGTGGCGGTCGAGCTGCATCAGGTTTTCCAGGCTGGCGGCCAGGGGGCGGGCGGTGGAGTCGCCTTCGGCATCCCAGCGGGCCAGGTCAGCGGTCATGGCGTCGAGCAGGCGCAGCACCATTTGATTTTCGGCCCGGAAGGTGTGCACCGGGTGTCCAGGGATAGCTTCGGGAGGGCGCTGGTTATCAAGGTTGTCGCGGAACACGGCGACATGCACATCGCACAGGCGTTGAATTTCTTCGGCGGGCAGGCCCTCATTCATCAGCATCTGTTCCACTTCGGCAATTTCGGCTGAACTGATTTCAGCCGCCAGGGCGCCAAATTCGGCCTTGACTTCTTCGAGGCTTTTGCCTTCATGCAAACCGCGCAGCACATTGAGGATGATTTGCTTACGGCGGGTTACGTTATCAATGTATTCACTCATTGCGGGCTCCTTCAATCAATTGATGAGATTAATGATCAAGTATGCTTAGATTATGCCAGATTCAGACGGCAGCGTCTTTGCGCTGGCGCAAACAACAGGGCGTGATACAATTTAATGATGCCAAATTTACCCCTCAAACCCGAATTACTTCGCCAGACCGAGCTGTTTGCCGGGTTGACGGATGCCGACCTGCAGATGATTCAACAGGCAGCCACTGTGCGCCAGGTGGAGAGGGACGGTTTTTTCTTCTATCAGGGCGACCCGGCAGAGCAGGTGCTGGCGCTGACAGAAGGACGGGTGCGGCTGGCACAGGTGACACCGGATGGGCAGCAGGTGATCCTCAACCTGATTTCAGCCGGAGCGCTGTTTGGCATCATTGCAGCAATCAAGGCCACAGACTATCCCGTTTCGGCTCAGGCGATGGAAGACAGCACGGCACTGGCCTGGTCTCGAGAGGCGATGATGGGGCTGGTGGGACGGTTCCCGCTGCTGGGAATGAATATCATGCGGCTGATGGCTGAGCATGTGCAAGAGACGCAGAACCGGCTGCGAGAACTGACCACCGAGCGGGTGGAACGCCGCCTGGCGCGGACGCTGCTGCGACTGGCGGCCCAGACCGGGGTAAAGACCCCCGAAGGGGTTGAGATTGGCCTGGCCTTGACAAGGCAAGACCTGGCCGAGATGATTGGCGCCACGCTGTACACCGTCAGCCGGATTTTGAGCCAGTGGGAAGCGCAGGGTCTGGTGAGATCGGGGCGCGAGCGGGTGATGATCCGGTTTCCGCATGGGCTGGTCAGCATTGCCGAAGATTTGCCGGCGCGGGAATAACCTGCCCGGGCTTATTTGCGCCAGCGCAAAGAACAATAAGCAAAATCGGGGTATGATAATCACATGATGAGCCAACCCCTTGATCCCCAGTGTTCGGTAGCCACCCTGCTGCTCCAGTGGCCGGCAGCTGTGCCCGTTTTCTTACAGCGGCGCATGGCCTGCGTGGGCTGCAGCATGGCTGCGTTTGAAACCCTGGAAGACGCGGCCCGTGTGTACAAAATTCAACCTGCCCAGTTCCTGGAAGAACTGCAGCAGGCCATTCAAAATTCAGCTTTGGAGGAGAAACCATGACCACCCCCTATCAATATTTTGCCAGCCTGCCCGCCACCGTGGACAGCATTCCGGCCGAGAGCATTGTCAGCCGCGAGCTGCATAAAGACGACCGGGTGAAGGCGATTGTGTTTGCCTTTGCTCCCGGACAGGAGCTTTCGGAGCATACAGCCTCGGTTCCGGCGATGATTCAGATTCTAGAAGGCGAATGCACTCTGACACTGGGCAAAGATTCGTTTGAGGCCAAGCCCGGCGCCTGGGCATTTATGGAACCCAACCTGCCGCACAGCATTCTGGCGCATACACCGGTCAAAATGCTGCTGATTATGCTGGCAAAGTAATTCCATAACTGATGTAAAATTAAGGGACGCAAACAACTGCGTCCCTTTTTGTATTGAGGAAACCCAACTCATCTCTTGAGGTGACCGATATGATCCCTGAAACCGAAATTTTTATCCGTTTACTGGTTGCTGCGGCGCTGGGCGCGCTGGTGGGGCTGGAACGCGAGCGGCAAAATCAACCCGCGGGGCTGCGCACTCATATTATCCTGGTCATCGGCTCGGCGCTGGCGATGACGCTTTCGATTAACCTGGCGACACAGTACCGTGAGATTGCGCCAAACGGCGACCCGGCCCGGCTGGCGGCCCAGGTGCTTTCGGGCATTGGCTTTCTGGGAGCGGGGGCTATTCTGCGTTACGGCACCAGCGTGAAAGGTCTGACCACGGCTACCTCGTTGTGGACCATGGCGGTGGTTGGGCTGGTGGTCGGCGCAGGGCATTACTGGATTGCTGTCATTACCACAATCTTGCTGCTGGCGGTACTGACAATCCTCAACCTGCTGGAAACGCACTGGCTGTCGGCTTATCTGGTGCGCGTGATTACCATCTCGTGCGATGTGCGCCCGCGGATTAAAGAAGACATCACTGCGGCGCTGAACAAGATTACCAAACGGGTACGGCTGGCGAGCGTGGAACGCAACCTGCGGCACGCCCGGCAGCAGTTGAAGTACACCATCCGCGTTTCAGAACGTGATGATTTGAACGACCTGGAATCGGCGCTCAGCTCAATTGAGGGTGTGCGGTCTTATATGATTGAATAACCTAACCGCCATTGTGGGCTAACAGCCATTCCCGGCGGAGGATGGCGTACCAGGCTTCATCCATATAGGCGCCATTCAGCCACAGGCTCTCGATGTGTGTTGCCTCGTGGCGAAAGCCGAGCCGCCTGAGAAGGTTGGCTGAGGCGGCGTTCTGGGGATCAATATTGGCGCACAGGCGGTGCAGGTTGAAAGTATCAAAGAGATGGTTGATCAGGCAGGTGAGGCCTTCGGCGGCATAGCCCTGGCCCTGATAGGCCTGCGCCAGGGTGATGCCCAGTTCGGCCTGGCGGGGGTCACCGCTCAGTCGTTTGAAGGCGCAATCACCGATCAACTCGCCGGTGGTTTTGAGCGCAAAGGCAATTTGCAGCCAGCAGCCGGGTTCGCCGGGCGTGACAGATTGCATTTCAGCGATCAATTCATGGGCCTGTTCCAGGCTGTAAGGTGCCTGCCAGCCCTGGTAGCGGGCTACTTCGGGGTCGGAGCGGTAAGCCGACAGCGCAGGGGCATCGGCAGGGGTCAGGCGGCGCAAGGTCAGGCGAGGTGTTTCAAGGGGAAGAGAAAAAGCGGACATGGATTAATTGTACCCTCAAAATCCGCCAGGGTGAAATCTGGTATAATCCCCTCACATTCTGTTGGAGTGAGTTAAAAAACTATGTCTCAAACCCGTACTGCCTGCCCGCGCTGCCGTACCCCCCTGCTTGCCGAGGTGGAACAAGTGGTGGACGTGGCTGTTGACCCACAGGCCAAGCAGCGCCTGCTGAGCGGCAGCCTTAACGTGATTGAATGTCAAAACTGCGGTTATTCCGGTATGCTGGCGACCCCGCTGGTTTATCATGACCCCGAGAAAGAACTGCTGCTGACCTACTTCCCGCCCGAGCTGGGACTGCCCATCAATGAACAGGAACGCGTGATGGGGCCGTTGATCTCACAGGTAGTCAACCGGCTGCCGGCAGAGAAGCGCAAAGCCTACCTGCTGCGCCCGCAGTTGATGCTGACCTTCGAAACCCTGATCAACCGCGTGCTGGAAGCTGATGGCATCACCCGCGAGATGATTGAAGACCAGCAGAAGCGGCTCAACCTGCTGCGGCGGTTGCTTTCCACAACGCAGTCTGAAACCCGGGTTGAGATTATCAAGCAGGAAGAAGCCCTGATTGACGAAAATTCTTTGCGCTGCTGGGGCAGATTGGCGAGTCAGCGGTGCATAACAACGAACAGCAGATGGCGCAGGCCTTGATGATGCTGCAGCAGGAGTTGCTGGAAAATACTGAACTGGGCCGGAAGCTGAAAGAACGCGCCGAGGAAACCCAGGCAGCCATCCAGTCATTACAGGCGGCGAGCCAGGCGGGATTGACGCGCGAAAAGCTGCTGGACCTGATTGTGGAAGCCCCCACCGAAACCCGGCGGGCGGCGCTGGTGGGCATGGCCCGCAGCGGGCTGGACTACCAGTTCTTCCAGATTTTGAGCGACCGGATTGAAGCCGCGGCAGGCCCGCAGCGCGAGCAGTTGACCGCCCTGCGCGATCAGCTCCTGGAAATGACCAAGGCGATTGACGCCGAGGTGCAGACCCAGGTTCAGGCCGCCGAAGACCTGCTGAACAGCCTGGTGACGGCGGAGAATATTGAAGCGGCCACCGAAGAACACTTGCCAGAGTTCAACGATTTCTTCATTAATGTCCTTAAGGCTGAACTGCAGGCTGCCCAGCAAAAAGGCGATCAGGCCCGGCTGGAAAAGCTGCAGCGGGTGGTGATGGTGCTGCAACATGCCAGCGCCCGCCCCGAGATGGAGCTGGTGGAAAAGCTGGTCAGCGCCGGAACCGACGAGGCCCGGCGTACGGTACTGCAGGCCAATGCTGAGATGGTGACGCCGGAATTTTTGGAGATCTTGAACCGGCTGGCCGTGCAGAGCGAGGCCGAAGGCCAACAGCCTGAGATTGTGGCCGCGCTGCAAGCTGCCTACCGCTCGGCGATGCGCTTCTCGATGGAGCAGAAGTTTAAGCAGAACCAGGGCTGGCGATTTTAGTGTGCGATGTGCAACCGCACGGGTTTTTACCCGTGCGGTTGTTTGTTGGATGGGGGATAGGTTTTCTTGCCCGGCGTGGAGGCTCAAACCTGCACGCCTCAGAGCGATTTATTCGCTGCGACCCAGGTCAAGGCGAACGCCGTGACCGCGGACGGTGGTGAGGTAATTGTGCTGCGGGTCAGCATCAGCCAGGCGGTCACGCAGGCGGCGGATGAGGGCATCCAAAGCCTGCTCGGAAACACCCTCGGCTTCGGCCTCCGTCCAGACTGTTTCCACCAGATCGGAGCGGCTGACAACCTGCCCGGCATGGGTGTAGAGGATTTGCAGCAGGCGGAACTGCGGCGCCGACAGCGGGGGGACAATTTCAACCCCGCCGACCCAGACCCGCCGCGAGGGAGCATCCAGCGTCAGAGGGCTGGATTGGGCTGCCGCCATTGCCGGCAAAGTGCCATCGAGCGGCAGGGTGGCATCTGAACTGAGATAGACAAAGTGCTGCGCCAGGGCAATTTGCACCTGGTCGCCATCCTGCAGGCGGACTGACTCCGTGAGCACCGAGCCGTTGCAGTAGGTGCCATTCTTGCTGCCCAGGTCTTCCAGGATCACCCCATCGGCATCCGGCGTCAGGCGGGCATGGAAGCGCGAAATCTGCCGGTCCGCGATGACAATATCGCAATCGGGATCACGCCCAATGACCGCGGTTTGGGTCAGGGGCCAACGCTGACCGTTGAGGGGGCCAGTCTGGGCAATGAGGATGGGAACTTCGGGGGGAATTTCGCGCATAGAGATAATCGCTTCTTTTCTAGTATAATAGTAATTGAGTAATTCGACAACTGACAGAGCGCCGATCCAGACAACGCCGAATTGACCCGGATTGGAGCGGCTGTCGCCTTTTTCTCAGGACTGCGCCCCATGCCCCTGCCGCTAAAAGCCGGAGAGGTGCTGCGCAGCCGTTACCGGATTCGCCGGATTATTGGCCAGGGTGGGATGGGCAGCATCTACCTGGCGGATGATCAGCGGCTGGAAGGACGGCAGTGCGCCCTCAAAGAAGTGGAACACGACCGCACCCTGCCCACCGAACTGGTGCGGGAGGCTCGCGAGCAGTTTTTGCGCGAGGCCACCGTGCTGGCGCGGCTGGATCATCCCAATTTGCCCAAAGTGTCAGACTTTTTCTCGATTGGCAGCCGGGATTACCTGGTGATGGATTATGTGCCGGGCAAAGATTTGCGGGCGTTGATGCTGGAGGCGCGGCAGGATAACCGGTTTTTGCCGGAGGCCGATGTGCTGAACTGGGCAGCGCAGCTTTGCGATGCTCTGACTTACCTGCACAGCCAGGATCCGTCAATTCTACATCGCGATATCAAGCCGAGCAATTTAAAGGTGACCCCCAGCGGGCTGTTGAAGCTGGTGGATTTCGGACTGGTGAAGCTGCTGGCGCCGGGGGAAATGACCATCACCATCTTACAGGGGCAGGGCACGGCGCTGTACACACCGCTGGAACAATACGGCGGCGACAGCGGGCACACCGATGTGCGCAGCGATATTTACGCCTTTGGCGCCACGCTGTACCACCTGCTGACCAATACGCAGCCAGCCGATGCGCGCGAGCGGTTTCTCTCGCCGGAGAGCCTGACCCCGCCGCGCAAAATTAACCCGGAGATCAGCCCGCGCACGGAACGGGCCATTTTGTGGGCGATGGGAGTGCACCCTGATGAGCGCCCCGAGACGGTGGAGCGGTTCCGGCAGACGCTGCTGGGCGACCAACCCACACTGCCGCGCCCGACCATCAATCGCACAGTGCAGTTGAAAGACCTGCTGGAGCAGCCCACCGAGAGCGGCTTAATGTGGGCACTGGCGCTGCTGACGCTGGTCACGTTTGTGCTGACGGTTTCGCGTTAAGGGGAATATCCGTTTAACGCCGGCGGCGCAGCATGGCCTGCTGCCAGATCCAGCCTGCCAGCCAACCCAGCAAGACCCCCAGGATGGTGAAACCCAATGTGGCGCCCAGCCGGGCAGATTCGAGCCAGGTGGGGAAGGTGTGCGAGAGGATGAGCAGCAAGAGGTAAGCCAGCAAGCCACCCAGGCCCGCCAACAGCGCCCAGCGCAAACCCCAGCGCAGGGTTGCACGCTTGCGCCCCAGCCCATAGATGGCGGCTGCGCCGCCCCAGGCCAGGGCTGCCGCCAGCAGCCAGTGCAAACCGGTCAGCGTGGGCGGTGGGGTGGTCAGTGGGGGCGCCTGAGGGGTGGGCGACGGGGTGGCGGTTGGTTCGGGGGTGGGGGTGATGGTTGGCTCGGGGGTGGCGACCAGCACAGTGGGCACCGCGCCCTGATTTTCAGCCACATTCAATTGAATGATATCGGAAGAGTAAGCCGGGTCGCTGATGACGCGAATTTGCAGTGCCCCCGCAGACTGGATGCGGTAGCTGGCATGGGCCACACCCTGCATGGTCACGGTTTCAATCTGCTGGGTGGTGGTGGTTTCGCCGCCCAGTTCAAAAACGAACCGCACCACGGTGCCATCTGGCACGGTGTGACGATTGCGATCCAGAATCACGCCGGTGCGCAGGGGGATGGTATCGCCGATCAGGTAGCTGGGAGCGGGCGTGGGCTCCAGGGTGCCGGCCGCGTTGGGGGTGGCAGTGGCTGCGGGCAGGTCCAGATAAAGCGGGATGACCTGTGTCGGGTCGGGCGAGGTGGCATCAATCAAATCGTAGCCCACGCCAGGGACGGTGACGGGCAAGGCGCCAACCGGTGAAATTTCTTGAAAAAGGATGCGCGCGGCCACATTCACAAAGTCTGGCGACTTGCTGTAAAGGCCATAGTAGGCGGTCAGGACGGAAATATCGGTGGCATCCAAATAGTAGGGGGCATTGAGGGCAAAGACGATGACGTGCTTGCCGGAGAGCAGGTCGGGACGCTGTGAGAGCATCTGCCGGAAGGCTGTTGAAGCCGGGCGGTCGGCATCTTCGCCGAGCATCAAGACCACCACCCAGTTGGCGCTCTGAAGGTCGGTTTGCAGGGTGGGCTGCGCCAGCGGGTCATCGAGCAGGGCCTTGAGGTCTCTGAAGGAATAGGCATAGAGCCGGGAGGCGGAAATTTGGCCGCCGCCTTGAGGGCCATACAACCGCTGGACCGCGAGCTGCAGGTCACTGACGCCGAGCAGGGTTTGCTCCGGGCAGTTGGTGCAGGCGCGGGCGTTGTAGGTGTCGGTCAGGAAGAGAATGCGGTCGTTGGCGGTGGGTGGGCGAGGCAGATCCAGACTCAACTGGGCGGCAGTGGGGCTGAGCAGGGTGACACCCTGGCGGGCCACTTCAAAGGAGACGGTTTGAGCCTGCCCCACCAGCGTCAGGGAATCGGCGGTGGGGAGGATGTTTTCGAGGGCAAATTCGCCGTAGAGCCGGTATTTGAGGGTGAGGATGCGCTCAACCGAGGCATCCACGCGCTCGGCAAAGGCAGCGTCTTCACGGTACTTCTGGGTGAAGGATTCCAACGTAGAGAGCAGCGTGGTATAGGTATCGGGGTCGCCGGTGGCGGTAAACTCATTCACATAGAGCAGGTCGTTGCCCGCCAGGAAAGCGCTGCGCGCCACAGCGCGGGCATCAAACGTGCGCCCGGTGGGGTCATAAAAGCGGCGGACCGCCTGACTGCCCAGGTCATCGCTGACAATAATGCCCATATTGTCGCGCCAGGGGGTCAGTTCGGGCAGGGTGAGGATTTGCTCGAGCGCGGCGGCATCCAGGCTGACGGGGCGGGTGGTGGCGCGAATATTGCCCTGAAAGCCCTGGTAACGGATATGCGAAACCAGCAGGCCATCTGTCGTTGAAGCAGCGTCGGGAGCGTTGCCAGTGACAGCAAAGAAGGGCGCCAGTTCAATCTGTTTGAGTGACTCGAGGCTCTTGCGAACGGTGGCAACTTCCTCTTCTGGTGGACGGTCTGAGCCGCCGCGGCCGGGGAAGTGCTTGGCAATGACCGCCAGGCGGTAATCGCTGCCGGTGTGCAGACCGTTGATGTAGGCGCTGCCCATAGCCCCCACCCAGTAGGGGTCGCCACCAAAGGTGCGGGTGCCCAGGTCGTCGCTGGTTTCTGAGCGCAGCACATCCAGCACATCGAGGGAGGGACCGAGGTACAGGTTGAAGCCCAGGGCCTCCAGCTCGCGGCCCATGACGGTGCCCACCTGCTGAGCAAGGGCAGGCTTCCAGGTGGCGCCAATGGCCATCTGGTTGGGCAGGGGCGTCAGGTCATTAAAAATCGAATCGTAGGGGGCCAGGTCGCCTTCCTGTGAAATGCCAACAAACAGCGGTACATAAACACCGGTAGTATTGGCGGCGCTGGTCTGCAGCGTGGTGATCAGATTTTGGGTGGCTACGGCGGTTCCCTCGGGGCCGGTAAAGTTATCGTTATCGGCGCTCAACACCACCCCGCCGACATGCTGATTGACGATCAAATCGTAAATTTTAGAGTCCGTATCAACGTTCAGACCTTCAAACGTGACCAGGAAGAGCTGCCCCACTTTTTCCTGGGGGGTCATTTGCGCCAGCAGAGCCTGGGCATGGGCGCGGGGGTCATCGGTTTGGGCCAGGGCGCGAGTGGAGGGAAAGAGCGCCGCAGCCAGCAGGGCGATCAGAGTGAGCAGCAGCAGCGAGCGCCGGAGCGTCATGATGCGGCGGCTCCATAACGCTGCAGCAGTGCGAGGTGGGTTTCGGGCTGAATGTTGCCGCCAGTGAGGACAACCAGAGCCGGGCGCGCCATGACCTGCCCGCATAATACCGCCGCCAATGCCACCGCAGCCGAGCCTTCAATCACCTCGCCGTAGCGCTGCCAGGCAAAGGCCACTGCCTGCCCAATCTGTTCTTCGGAGACCAGCACCAGGTCATCCACCAGGGAGCGCACCAGCGGGATGGTCAGGGCGTCGGCTTCAACGGCGCCAGAAAGGCCATCGGCGAGGCTTTCAGTCTCGATGACATCGGCCTGGGTGCCGCGATGAAACAGGCCGTGGAAAAAGGCCGAAGCCTGCGACTGCACACCGATCAGACGGGGCGGGTGCGGCAGGCGGCGCAGAGCCAGCCCAATGCCAGAGATCAGACCGCCGCCGCCCACCGGCACCAGGCAGACCTGCGCCGGGAAGGGGCTGAGCTGCTCAAGCAGTTCGAGGCCCAGGGTAGCCTGCCCGGCAATCACCTGTCCATCGTTGTACGGTGAAACCCAGGCATAGCCCTGTTCAATGGCAAACTCGTGGGCAGTGCGCTCGGCCAGTTCATAGCCGCCGGGGACGGTACGAACTTCGGCGCCGAGGGCACGCATGGCAGCCAGCTTGAGCGGGGTGGCATGGTCTGAGGCGAAAACGATCACCGGGGCAGCGACTTCTTGCGCGGCCAGGGCCACCCCCTGCCCGTGATTGCCCGCCGAGGCGCAAACCAGGCCGCGGGCGCGTTCCCAGGGCTGCAGGGACAGCACTTTGTTGGCCGCCCCACGCAGCTTGAAAGAGCCGGTGGTCTGCCGGTTTTCCCACTTCAGATAGAGATCCAGCTCGGCATCATAAGTCACCGGCGTGATGCACACGCGGCCCGCAAGGCGCGCCGCAGCGGCATCCAGCCATTCGGGCGGAATCATGCCATATTCTCCAGAGTCTGGCGCGCCAGCAGGGGATCATCGGTAAAGATGCCATCTACGCCGGCGGCAAACAGGCGGCACATTTCCTGCGGGTCGTTCACGGTCCAGACGTGGACACGGCGGTTGAGCGTATGTTGATGCTGGATAAAATCGGCAGTGGCATCGGTGAGGTAAGGATGGACAATCTCCGGGGCCACGCGGCGGCCCAACCAGGCTGTGGTCTTACGGCGGGCAGCGCCTTGAGAGAACAGAATGGCGACCGGAACTTGAGGCAGCATCTGACGGATGCGCACCAGATTGAGGGGTTGAAACGAGGAAAAAATCACCTGGTCGGCGTTGTTCAGCCGCTTGATCAGCTCTGCCACCTTGATGGTGAGGGCATCCAGCGGGGAGGTATAGTTGGTCAGTTCGACATTGACCAGGATATTGCGCCCCACGGTCTCAAAGACTTCTTCCAGGGTGGGGATGCGCTCGCCGCGAAAGCGGGGGGCAAAGAACGAACCGGCGTCCAGCTCGCGCAGGGCCGCCAGCGGCAGATGATTGACAAAACCCTTGCCGTCGGTGGTGCGGTTGATGGTGGGGTCGTGAATGACGACTACCTGACCATCGGCGCTGAGCTTGGCATCCAGTTCAACCGCCGGGGCGCCGTGCTCCACTGCCAGGCGGAAAGAAGCGAGGGTGTTTTCGGGGGCGTGCGCACAGGCGCCGCGGTGAGCGAAAAAGACGGGGCGGGGTAAATCAGGCAGAAGGTTCATAGTTCCACAAAGTAAGAATCAGCCGCACGATCCAATAATTCGCGGCTCATAGCAGGCTCCAGGTTGAGGTAACGAGCAATATCCAGAATCTGATCGCAGAGATCACGCGGGTGTGAGGCGCGCAGCTTGCGGTTGCGTTTGATGTAATGCTCTTGAAGCAGATAGGCCAGACCCTGATCCGAATACTGGACGCCTTTTTGACCGGAGACGCGCCGGAAAATTTCGCGGTATTCTTCGTAGGTCGGGTCGCCAACTTCAACCTTGTGGCGCAGGCGGCGCAGGAAGGCCTCATCCACCAGCTCACGCGGGGGCAGGTTGGTGGAGAAGATGACCAGCACATCAAAGGGCACTTCAATCTTGCGGCCAGTGTGCAGGGCCAGGTAATCAATCCGGTTTTCCAGCGGCACAATCCAGCGGTTGAGCAGATCGCGCGGGCGAACCTGCTGGCGGCCAAAGTCGTCAATCAGCAAGATGCCGCCGTTGGCTTTCATCTGGAAGGGGGCCTCGTAGAATTTGAGCGTGTCATCAAACACCAGGTCCAGGCCAGCCAGGGTCAGTTCGCCGCCGGTGATGATGAAGGGGCGGCGGATGCGCATCCAGCGCGGGTCTCGGCGGGCGCCGGTGCGCAACGAACCGGTGCCCATGGGGGTGGCATCTTCTTCCGGCGCAACCTGATGGTTGACCGAGTCATAGAGCTTGATGACCTGCCCGTCCACGCTGATGGCATAGGGGATGTACATCAACTGCGATTGGATCAGGTTGCCCACGGCGCGGGCCACGCTGGTTTTACCGTTGCCCGGCGGGCCGTACATGAAGATGGAGGTACCCGAGTTAACCGCCGGGCCCAGGCGCGAATAGGCTTTTTCAGAGAGCACCAGGTGCGCCAGCACCTGCCGCATGAGGCGGTTGGTGATCTGGAAACGGCCGCGGCTCTGGCGGCGGATGGATTCGTTATAGACGGAAATCGGCACGGGGGCCGGGCCAGCGTACTGGCTGCGGTCGAGCGCCTCGCGAGCGCGGGCGATGCCGGCGCCGGTAATGGCATAAACATAGGCGCCTTCCCCCAGGCCCATTTGCGAGGTGCGGACTTCCAGCAGTTTTTCACGCTTCAGGGCTTCGAGAAGCTGGTCCACAATACCGGTAAAGGGCAGGGCAATATCTTCGGCAATGCGGAAGCCGGTCATGTAGCCCTGGAAATACATAATTTTCAAGACCAGGTCTTGCAGCCAGAGCGGTGACAGGCCCGTATCTTCCATTCTGGAGATGGGCGGCGGAACAAAGGACATGGCACCCGTGCCGACGGGCGCATTGCCAGCCGGGGGCTGTGCGGGGCGGGGGGGCATTGTAGTCATAAGACATCCTCCTTCAAAGGCATGAGGAACAGCAGGCACCCCCTATTATAGCGGTTTTTGCGTTCCGACGGTTGCGGTTTGGGGGATGGGTTTTTGCGGCCAGTGCGCTACTTGTAATCTTTGGTTTTTCAATTACAATGAAATAAATGTCCAGTGGTTTTCTGGCAGAAAAGGAGTGCGGCATGGCCGAGTTTTCACGGTATGAAGTGTATATGCTGCTCAACCAGCCCAAACCCCTCTGGCTCTCGCACCTGAACCTGAGCGGCGTGGACTTGCGCGGCGTGGATTTGCGCGGGGCCACCTTGATTAAGGCCGATATGACCGGCACACACCTGGAAGGGGTGGATCTGCGCGAGGCGAACCTGGGCGGCGCCACGCTGCAAGGCTCAATTATTGTGGGGGCAGACCTGCGCAAGGCCAATTTGCGCGGCGCCAACCTGCGCAACTGCGACCTGCGCGAGGCCAACCTGGCTGAGGCGGACCTCTATGAGGCCGACCTGGCGGGGGCCAACCTGCTGGATGCCAACCTGGGCGGCGCCGACCTGACCAATGCCAATCTGAGTGGGGCCAATTTGCTGCGCGCCAATGTGCCCGATTACCGCATCCTGCGAGCCAAATCGCTGACGGGGGCCACGCTGCCCGATGGCACTCGCAGCGACTGACCCAAACGGAGGAGGTGTGCTGTGGCAGAGCGAGTTCGGTTTGAGATTTTTCAGGATATTCAACTGTTGGTGGAGGATTTTTCGGAGACCTCACACGAAGAGCTGCTGCAAACGGCCGCCTCGGCCCGCGAGATGATTCAGAGCCAGCCTCCCCGTTCACTGCGGATTCTGGTGCTGGCTTACCGCCCGCATATTGATGTGGACACCGTGCGGGCGCTGAAAGATACGGCGACTGAAAACGCGCCGTTTGCCATGGCTACGGCTGTGGTGGGGCTGGATAGTTTTATGAAAATGCTGCTGAAAGGTGTGGAGGTGGTCTCTGGACGCAACTTCACGCCGTTTGACAGTGAAGAACTGGCCCGCAAATGGCTGGCTGAACAAAAACCCTGACCCTGGAGCTGAACTTGGCTGTCACCATTATTCTCCGCAAGCAAGAACATATTTTGCCGCATGCGCCGACGGTGAAGCGCGCCATGGAACTGGTGGGCGTGACGCCCGAGACCTACCTGGCGGTGCGCGATGGCGAACTGCTGACCGAAGATGAGCGCCTGAACGATGGCGACGTGATCAAATTGATCCCGGTGATTTCGGGGGGCAGCCGGTGAAGTGTAAAAAATGCGGCGAACGCGCCGTCATCAAAATGCCGCAGCACTACCTGGCGCTGTGCCGGCAGGATTACATTGACTGGTTTATTGCTCAAACGGCCCGGAGCATCAAGAAGTATCAACTGGCGCGGCCCGGCGACCGGATTCTGGTGGCGGTTTCGGGTGGCAAGGATTCGCTTTCACTGTGGGATGTGCTCTGGCGGCTGGGGTATGCCGCAGATGGGATGTACATCCACCTGGGGATAGCTGGAGACGGGGATTACTCCACGCAATCGCAGCGCTACGCTGAGGACTTTGCCGCCAAGCGCGGGCTGAGCTTGCAGGTGGTCAATGTAACCGAGCGGTACGGGCAGAGCATTCCCGACCTGGCGGGGCAGAGTGCGCGCGGACGGTACAAGCCCTGCTCCGTCTGCGGGCAGACCAAGCGGCACATTATGAACGAAGCCGCGATCCGGGGCCGCTATGATGTCTTGATGACGGCCCACAACCTGGATGACGAAGCCGCGGTGCTGTACCTCAACACGATGAACTGGGCGGTGCCGATGCTGGCGCGGCAGGCGCCCCGGTTGGAAGCGCATGATGGGCTGCCGCAGAAGGCCAAGCCTTTCTGCCGCTTCTATGAGCGCGAGACCGCTGCCTATGCCCTGCTGCAAGGGATTGAATATATTGAAGAGGAATGTCCTTTTGCGGAGGGCAGCACACTGCTGTATTACAAAACCGTGCTCAACCGCATGGAAGCCGAGCGGCCCGGCGCCAAGATGCAGTTTTACGTTCAGTTTTTGCAGGCACGGGCGGCGCTGTTTCCGGGCCCGGCGCAAGAGGCGGACCGCGCCGGGCTGCACCCCTGTCCAAACTGCGGGCAGCCGACCAGCAGCGCGGGGGTGTGCGGGTTCTGCAAGCTGATGGGCTCAGAAACTTGACAAACCGAACAAATGTACTATAATTTTTGACAGTTGTGCGCTCCATGCGCAAACCAATTGTGGATATAATAAACATATACTGACCAACAGGAGAAAAAACATGGCGCGTAAATCCTCCCCGCCTGCTGAATCTTCAGCTCAAAATTCATCTATGGACCCGGGCCGGCGGGCCGTGTTGGACCGCGCCCTGGGTGATATCGTCAAGCGCTACGGCGAAGGCTCGATTATGCGCATGGGCGAAGCCCACCAACTGGCCGTGGAAGTGATCCCCACCGGGTCGCTCTCGCTGGACATTGCGCTGGGCGTTGGCGGGCTGCCTCGCGGGCGCATCACCGAAATCTACGGGCCGGAATCTTCCGGCAAGACCACGCTGTGCCTGCACACTGTGGCCGAAGCGCAGAAACTGGGCGGCACCGCGGCTTACATCGACATGGAACATGCCCTCGACCCGGCTTACTCCACCCGCCTGGGTGTGGATATTGACAACCTGCTGATTGCCCAGCCCGATATGGGCGAGCAGGCGCTGGAAATTGTGGAAACGCTGGTGCGCTCGGGCGCGGTGGATATCATCGTGATCGACTCTGTGGCAGCGCTGGTTCCCCGGGCGGAAATTGAAGGCGACATGGGCGATGCCTCGATGGGTATGCAGGCCCGGTTGATGTCGCAGGCACTGCGCAAGCTGTCTGGCGCCATCAATCAGACGAAAACGGCGGTGCTCTTCACCAACCAGCTGCGCCAGAAGATCGGCGTGATGTTTGGCAACCCCGAGACCACCTCGGGCGGTATGGCGCTTAAATTTTACGCCTCGGTGCGCCTGGATGTGCGCCGGATCCAATCCATCAAAGTGGGCGCGGATATCATCGGCAACCGGGTGCGCGTGAAGGTCGTCAAAAACAAGGTGGCCCCGCCCTTCCGTGTGGCCGAATTTGATATTATGTATAACGAAGGCATCTCCAAGGTCGGCGATATTATTGACCTGGGAACCCAGTTAGAGATTGTGACCAAGCGCGGCGCGTTCTTCTCTTACGGTGAGCAGCGCCTGGGCCAGGGCCGCGAAAATGCCAAAGAGTTCCTGCGCCAGAACCCGGCGCTGTCCAATGAGATCGAAACTGCCATCCGTCAGCAGGTGCTCAGCGGTGAAGCGGTGATCACACTGGGCGGCGGCGACGGTGAGGCCGAGGACGACGGAGAATAAGCCGCCTGCGATGCGTGCGCTGAAACGCTTTGCGTGGCTGGGAATGATGGCCGTGGTCTTGCTGCTGGGGCTAACTGCCTGCAGCCTGCCGCAGCCCGAGCGCCAGGCCCCCCAGGCCGATGCGCCGCTGTTTGTGCCGCCCACGGCCAATCCACCCACCCCCACAACAGAAAGCGTTCAGGCTGTGCCGCAAGCTGCCACACCCGGCGGCCCCTGCGAAGACCTGTTGAGCTTCATTGCCGATGTGACGATTCCAGACGGCAGCCAGGTTCAACCGGGCTCCACGCTGGATAAGCGCTGGGAGGTGCAGAACAGCGGCACGTGCAACTGGAATGAGAATTACCGGCTGCGCCTGATTGCCGGGGAAGAATTGGGCGCCAGCAGCGAACAGGCGCTGACGCCTACCCGCAGCGGCACCAATACAGTGATCCGAATTGTGTTCACAGCGCCGCTGGAGCCGGGCGATTACCGCAGCGCCTGGCAGGCCCACAACCCGGATGGACTGCCATTTGGCGACCCGTTTTTCATTGACTTTACGGTCATTCAACCCGAGGCGGGTGTCACCCCTACCCTTTCGCCGTGAGTGAATGCACCTGATGCAATCAGAAGAGGCGAACCAATGATGGTTCGCCTCTTTATTGCTCTATCTACCTGCTAACTCAAGGATTGGGGGTGGTTGTCGGGCAGGTATCCACGCTGTAGTAATAACCGCAGGCATCGTAACAGGTGGAGACCACGCACTGCAGGCCGCCGGGGTAGGTGCGGTTTTCAGTCTCGCAGTGGACGTTCTGACCGCGATCGGGGCACCAGGTGTTGGGGTTGCCTACCGGGGTGGCGGTGGGCAGCGCCCGCACCGGGCCGGGGATGGTGGCTTCGTAGAACGGCAGGGAATCGCCGGGGTGATACAGCGCTAGCTGGACGTAAGTGAAGTACGGCAGCAGCGGACCGTTGCAGAACAGCGTATCGGGGGTGTTGGCGTCAATTGAACAGGTGTAAGCCACGTTGTTGATTTTGGCGCCGTAAGCTTCGGTAATGCCGGGGATCTTCAGGGCAACAATTGGCTGGCGGTTGGCGTAGCTTTCCTGCCAGATCACCTGAATCACGCTGTAATCGGGCGTGGCGGTGGGGGTAAGCGTGATGGTAGGGGTGAGGGTGGGGGTATTGGTAGCGGTGGGGACCGGAGTATCGGTGGGTACGAGCGTTTCGGTGGGGGCGAGGGTTTCGGTGTTGGTGGCGGTGGGCAGGGCGGTGGGCACTGCGGTGGGGACAGGGGTGCAGGCAGCCAGAATCATGGCCGCCAGAATCAACAAACCCATCCAGGTCAATTTACGCATTTTCATCTCCTTGTCAATCATTACGGCCCAACTGTGGGGGTCACAGCCAGGCAGGTATCCACGCTGTAGTAGTAACCGCAGAGGTCATAACAGGTGGTAATCCAGCAATCATATTTGGTGTAATATTCCGGCTCACAGGTGATGTGCTGACCACGCAGCGGGCACCAGGTATCGGGTGCCCCTACGGGAAGCGGGGTCGGCTCCGGGAAGGGATAGCCGCCGATGTAGCCGGTGAAAAACGGGGTAGTCTCGCCCGGACGGGTGAACTCGGCAGCCACTGGCTTCATATAGCCGGTGATGGGGCCAACACAGAAATACTGATCGGGATAGTTCTCATCCAGAACGCAGTTATAGGAATTGCCGTTCAGGCGGGTGAGGTAAGGCTCTTTAATACCGGGGAAGGCCAGGATAATCAGGTAATTTGACGTGGCGGCGCGATAATCCTGCGCAGTAACGCGTACCTGGCTGAAGTCTGGCGTGGGGGTGGGCGTCCAGGTGGCGGTAGCCGTCCGCGTGGCGGTGGGCAGCGGTGTGGGGGTATCAGTGAGGGTGGGCAGCAGGGTTGCCGAGGACTGGGGTGTGGCAGTCTCCGTGGGGGCCGGCGTGAAGGTCGGGGCGGGCGTGGGCGTGGTACAGGCGGCTAACGCCAGGGTGACCAGGAATAAAACAGCCAAAAGAGCAAAAAAACGTTTCATAAGCAGCGGGCTTTCTGGATAATATTTTCACCACGGGCATGCAGCTAAAAACAATTGGCAGCATACCCGTGGTGAGTTTTAGCGGCGCACGTTAATGCGCGAGAGACTTAGGTACCTTCCTGCCAGGAGCCGAGGTAAGCAACCTGCTCGGGGGTCAGGGTGTCGATCTGAATGCCCATGGCGCTCAGCTTGATGCGGGCAATTTCGTGGTCAATTTCTTCGGGGACGCTGTAGACGCGGCGTTCCAGCGATTTGCCGTTGCGCACCATATATTCGGCAGCCAGGGCCTGGTTGGCGAAGGACATATCCATTACGCTGGCGGGGTGACCTTCGGCCGAGGCGAGGTTGATGAGGCGGCCTTCGCCCAGCAGGAAGAGGGAGCGGCCATCTTTGGTGAGGTACTGCTCAACAAAGGGGCGCACCAGTTTTTTCTCAACCGACATCTCAGCCAGGGCCGGGATGTTGATTTCAACATTGAAGTGGCCCGAGTTGGAGATAATGGCGCCGTCTTTCATCACCTCAAAGTGATGGCGATCCAGCACGTTCAGGTCGCCGGTGACGGTGCAGAAGATATCGCCAATGCGGGCAGCATCGGCCATGGGCATTACACGGTAGCCTTCCATGACAGCTTCCAGCGCCTTGAGCGGATCGATCTCGGTGACAACAACATTGGCGCCCAGACCGCGGGCGCGCATGGCCAGGCCGCGGCCGCACCAGCCGTAACCAGCGACGACAAAGACTTTGCCAGCCAGCAGAACGTTGGTGGCGCGAATAATACCATCAATGGTGGATTGACCGGTGCCATAGCGGTTATCAAAGAAGTGCTTCGTCATGGCATCGTTCACGGCGATGACGGGGAACATCAGGGCCTTGTCGGCAGCCATGGCGCGCAGGCGGATGACGCCCGTGGTGGTTTCTTCGGTGCCGCCGAGAATCTCGGTCAACAGATCGCGGCGATCCTTGTGGATGGTGCCGACCAGATCGGCGCCATCGTCCATGGTGATATGAGGGCGATGATCGAGGGCAGCATTGATGTGGCGGTAATACGTCACATTGTCTTCGCCTTTGACGGCGTAGGTGGGGATTTCAGAGAATGAGACCAGCGCGGCGGCCACATCATCCTGGGTTGAAAGGGGATTGGAAGCGGTGAGAACCACTTCGGCGCCGCCAAGCTGCAGGGTGCGCATCAGGTTGGCAGTTTCGGCGGTCACATGCAGGCAGGCTGACATACGGATGCCCGCCAGGGGGCGTTCTTTGGCAAAGCGCTCGCTAATGCTCCGCAAAACAGGCATCTCACGGGCAGCCCATTCAATCCGCCGGCGTCCGCCTTCAGCCAGGGAGAGGTCTTTTACATCGTACTGGGTCATTACTTCCTCCTAAAAAATTTTGAACCGGGGCAAGGCAGCCCCGGATGGGGTTCTGCCAAAAGCCGGTATATTGTATCGCGATTCTTGGATATGTTCCACGTTTGGCGCTGGATGATTGGATTTCAGCGCGTCAGCACATCCAGAGCGCCGTGATCGTCAAAGTGCTGGCGGTAGCGGGCCACAAACTCGGGGAGGGTGTAGCTGTGGCTCTGCGGGCCGCGCTGCTCCAGGACGTAGGTGGCTGCCAGCGCGCCCATCTGACCGCAGGTGGCCCAATCGAGGCCAAGCTGCCAGCCGCGCAAGAAACCGCCCCGGAAGGCATCACCCACACCGGTGGGGTCCACAATTTCGCGGGCGGGGACTACCGGCACAGTGATTTCCTGCCCGGCGGTAAAGATGGATGCGCCCTTATCGCCCAGGGTGACCACCAGAATCTTGACCAATGAACGCATCTCATCGGCGCTGAAACCGGTGTGTTTTTGCAGCAGTTCAAATTCATATTCATTGCAGAAGAGGCTGTAGGCGCCCTGTACACCGCGGCGCAGTTCTTCGCCGCTGACCCGCACCACCTGCTGGCTGGGGTCATAAAGGTAGGGCAGGCCCATTTGCTGACACTCGCGCACGCAGCGATCCATGGCCTGCGGGTCATTGGGCGAGATGACCACCATGTCCACCTTGTACTGGGTCAGTTCCGCCAGGGATAACTGGCTGGCAAAGCCCATGGCGCCGGGGTAAAAGCTGGCAATCTGGGCATTGGAGCGATCGGTATTGCAGAAGAATGAAGCTGTGAAAACCCCCGGAATGAGACGGGCAAAGGTGGTATCCACATGTTTGCTTTCGAGCCAGGTGCGGTAATCTTCAAAGTCTTCGCCAACGGTGCCAAAGACCAGCGGACGGTCACCCAGCAGCGCCAGGGTATAGGCGATATTGGGGGCGGTGCCGCCGCGCTGGCGGACCATCGAATCAACCAGGAAGGAGAGGGAAATGCAGTCCAGCCGTTCCTGCAGGATGTGATCCTTGAAGTAACCGGGGAAGGTCATCAGGTAGTCGTAGGCGATTGAACCGGTGCAAACAATGGTCATGGCAAACCTCTCAGAGTGAACCAGATTGAGCCCCGTTCAACAGACGGGGCAGATGGATGTGAAACGGGGGATAAACCACGCCGCGGTCGGTGACCAGGGCGGTGATTAGCGTGTGGGGGGTGACATCAAAAGCCGGGTTGCGCGCCGCGGCGCCGGCTGGTGCGATGGGCTCGCCGTGAATGGTAAGGTTCAGAACCTCATCGGCAGAGCGTTCTTCAATCGGGATGTCGCTGCCATCCGGCAGGCTGAGATCAATGGTAGAGGCGGGCATCACGGCATAGACGGGCACATCATTGGCGTGGGCAGCCAGCGACAGCATGTAGGTGCCGATCTTATTGGCTACATCACCATTGGCGGCAACCCGGTCAGCGCCGAAGAAGACCTTGTTGGCCTCGCCACGACGCAGAAAATGCCCGGACGCGCCATCAGGGATGATGGCATAGGGGATGCCATACTGGGCCAGTTCCCAGGCGGTCAGGCGGGCGCCCTGAAGACGGGGGCGGGTCTCGTCCACTAGGACGAAGATGCGCTTGCCCTGCTCGTGCGCCCGGCGGATGGCGCCGAGGGCGGTGCCGTAATCCACCACGGCGAGAGAGCCCGTGTTACAGTGGTGGATGATGGTGTCGCCGTCGTCAATCAGCGCGGCGCCAAATTCGGCCATGCGGCGGTTGGTGGCGATATCTTCCTCGGCCAGGCGGCGTGCCTCAGCCAGCAGGCGGTGGCGCAGTTTGTCCACCGTCAGACCAGGAGTATCGGCTATGCGCAGCATCTGGTCGAGCGCCCAGGCCAGGTTGACCGCAGTGGGGCGGGTGGCGCGCAGCAGGGCAGCCGCCTGCGTGATGTCAGCCCGCAGGTCTGCCGGGTCGGTGGCGGGGCTGCGCCAGGCAGCCAGCGCCAGGCCGTAGGCCGCGGCAACACCAATGGCCGGCGCACCGCGCACGGTCATGTTGCGGATGGCTTCAGCAACGGCAGCAGCATCGCGGCAGGACAATATTTCCAGCCGGGCCGGCAGTGCCCGCTGATCAATCATCTGGACGGTTTCTGTGGTGTCATCCCACCAGAGCGTGAGCATAGTCCTCGCATAAAAAGACGCCCTGTGTGTCGCAGAGCGCCGGGGTTGAAATGCAAGAGGAAGTTTAACATGCAAGCCCTAAATTGTCAAAAGGTTGACTGGACAGGGAAGTGCGGAAATCTCTGCATATTCTGGTTTGGCTGCCTCATTACAGTATAATCAGCTTAACCACCCGCTATGGATGGAGGAATATAATGAAAAAAATTATCATCTTCTTGCTGTTCACCCTGTTATTGACCGCCTGCAACCTGCCATTCAATCAGGCCGAGCCGACACTGGTGCCAACCGCAACCACGGCGCCCACCGCCACGCCGCAGCCGACCCCCACGCCCACCCCCACCGTGCCGCCAACGGTGCGTGTGGAACAGGGCGATGCGCTGCTGCTGACCGGCGATTATCCGGCAGCGCTGCAAGAATTTCAGGCGGCGCTGAATGCGGCGCCCGATACCGAAACCCAGGCTGCGGCCCTGTTAGGGGTGGGGCAAACCTATGCCATCAACGGCGACTGCGCTTCGGCGCTGAATGTGCTGCAAAATCTGCTGACGCAGTACCCCCAGGCGATTGCCGCAGCACCGGCATATTATCAGATTGCCGAGTGCCATATGCAAACCGGGCTGCCGGCGCTGGCAGCACAGGAATATCTGGGCTATATTCAACTGCGCCCGGGCGTGCTGGATGCGATGATGTACGAAAAGCGCGGCGATGCCCTGCAAGCTGCCGGGGATTACCTGGCCGCGGTGGAAGCCTATGATGCCGCCATTGCTGCGAGCAGTGGGATTACAGATGACTTGCAGATCAAAAAAGGCAGCGCCTATGCCGCAGTGAGCGATTATACCAATGCCATCCGCACCTTCACGGCTGTGTACGAAAGCACCGCCAGCGATTACACCAAGGCAACCGCCAACCTGCTGGCAGGGCAGACCTATATGGCGCTGGGGCTGCCGGAACAGGCCTATGCCCGCTATCAAGAATCGGTGCTGTTTTTCCCGACCTCTTACGATACCTACACCGGGCTGGTGGCGCTGGTCAATGCCGACCAGCCGGTGGATGAGTTCAACCGCGGGCTGGTGGATTATTACGCCGGGCAGTACGGCTATGCCATTGAGGCATTTGACCGTTACCTGAAGGCCAATCCCACCCATGACGGGGCGGTACATCATTATAAAGCGCTCTGTCAGCGCGCCCTGGATCAACCCGAGCAGGCAATTGCCGAATGGCAGGCGCTGATCCAGGACCACAGCGGTGACCGTTTCTGGGCCGATGCCCATGATGAAATTGCGGATACCTACTGGTACTGGCTGGGAGATTATACCCGCGGGGCTCAAATTCTACTGGATTATATTGAGCAGGTGCCCGGCTCGGACGATGCACCAGGGTTTCTTTTCCGGGCGGCGCAGATCATGGAGCGCGGGGGCTACCTGAGCCAGGCTGCCGAGGCCTGGGAACGGCTGATGAATGAATATCCAAACGCGGAAGACAGCTATTACGGCCTGTTTCTGGCCGGGATTACGTACTACCGGCTGGGGAATTATCCCCAGGCGCTGCTGGTCTTCCAGCGGGTGCTGGTGCTGGCGGGCGAGCCCGGCGACCAGGCTATGGCTTACCTGTGGATTGGCAAGTGCCAACTGGCGCAGAATGATGCAGCAGCCGCACAGGCCTCATGGAAGGAGGCTGCCCAGCGCGATCCTACCGGGTATTACTCTGAACGGGCAGCCCAACTGCTGGCAAGCCAGGTGCCCTTCACACAACCAGCGGTTTATGATCTGGCCTACGACCTGACAAGCGAACGGGTTGAGGCCGATACGTGGATGCGAGTGACTTTTGGCCTGCCGGCAGAGACAGATTTGAGCGGGCTGGATGCGCTGGCAGCGGACCCCCGGATGGTCAAGGGCAACGCCCTGTGGGAGTTGGGGCTATACCGCTCGGCACGGGGTGAGTATGAAACCCTGCGGTTGAATGTACTCAACGATGCCGCGGCCACCTACCGATTAATGAACTTTTTCCTGGAGCGCGGGCTGTACCGCTCGGCGATACTCTCGGCGCGGCAGGTGCTGGATTTGGCCGGGCTGGATGATGCGGGGACGCTGGAAGCGCCGGCTTATTTCAACCACATTCGGTTCGGCGCCTATTACAAGGATCTGGTGCTGGACGCCGCGGCCCAGGAAGGCGTGCCGCCGCTGCTGGTCTTTGCGGTGATCCGGCAGGAGAGCTTCTTTGAGGGGTTTGCCGAATCCAGTGCAGGGGCGCGAGGGCTGATGCAGATCATGCCAGCCACCGGGCAGGAGATAGCCACTTCAATGAGCTGGCCGGTGGGCTATACGACAGATGATCTTTACCGCCCGGCAGTCAATATCCGGATGGGCACGCGCTACCTATCCCGGCAGTATATCTACCTGAACAGCGACTATTACGGTGCGCTGGCAGCGTATAACGGTGGGCCGGGCAATGCCCGCAGTTGGAGCGAGCTTTCTGGCGCAGACCCTGACCTGTATCTGGAATGTATTCGCTACGACCAGACACGTGATTATGTGCGGCGGGTGTTTGAGAACTTTGAGATTTACGCCAGCCTGTACGCCCGCGAGCCGTAATTTTTTTCAAATCGGCGCAGTTCTACCCCATAATGCAATCAGAATCACTCGGGCGGGTCCAATGACCCGCCCGAATTAATTTTATTCAAAGGCACCAGAAGGCCGTTCTAGACCAACATCCGGGCAGGTTTTTCGATGAATTCGGCCAGGGCTTGCAGGAACTGGGCTGCCTCAGCGCCATCAGTGATGCGGTGGTCAGCGGAGAGGGTTACATTCAGCCGCAGGCCAGGCTGGACAACGCCATCCACAACCACGGGGATTTCCTTGACCGAGCCCACCGCCAGAATGGCCGCCTCGGGCGGGTTGATGATGGCGACAAAAGACTCGACATCAAACATGCCCAGGTTGCTGATTGAGAAGGTGGAGCCTTCTATATCCTCCGGGCGGACTTTGCCGGCGCGGGCGCGGGCCGCCATCTCCCGCACTTCGGCAGAGATGACCCGCAAGGGCTTCTGGTCGGTATCTTTGGACACCACGGTCAGCAGACCACCGGGAACGGCAACAGCCACGCCGATATTGACTGCTCCGTGGCGCAGGATCACATCGCCCTGCAGCGAGGCATTCAGGTTGGGAAACTGGCGCAGAGCCAAAGCGGTGGCCTTGACGATAAAATCATTGACCGAGAGACGCCCATCCTCGGGCAGCATTTCATTGACCTCTTTGCGCAGGCGCATCAGCGGGCCGGCGTCACATTGATGGGTAATGTAAAAATGCGGCACCTGCTGCTTGGATTCAACCAGGCGGCGGCCAATGGCGGCGCGCAGACGGTCCACTGGCACCTGCTCGGCGGCGCGGGGCTGGGCTACAGACAGCGGCGCGGCGGTGGGGATGACCGGCGCCGGCGGGGGCGTTTGGGCGGCGGCTTCCACATCGCGCTTGACGATGCGGCCGCCGGGGCCAGTGCCGCGCAGCCCTTCGAGCGCCAGGCAGCGCTCGGCAGCCATGCGGCGGGCCAGAGGCGAGGCTTTGACGCGGCCACCCACTGCAGGGGGAACTTCAGCCACGGGGGCAGGCGCCGGAATGGGCGCAGCAACCGGGGCCGCGGCGGGCTTTTCTGTCGCGGCAGCCGCGGGGGCGGCATCGGTCACGGATTCGCCGGGGGCGGCGATGATGGCAATGGGTGCACCGACGGGCACAATGCTGCCCTGGGCGACCAGATGGCGCGCCACCACGCCACCGAAACCCGATTCCACCTCAACGGTGGCCTTGTCAGTTTCAATTTCGGCCAGCACATCGCCTTTGTTAATCGCTTCGCCTTCGGCCTTGACCCAGCGCACCAGGGTGCCTTCAGCCATATCAAAGCCCAGCTTGGGCATGGAGACGGTATCGGCCATTAGAGCACCTCCTTGACCGCCTGGATGATGTGTTCAACTTTGGGCAGGGCCATTTGCTCCAGCGCCCGGTTATAGGGCAGGGGCACTTCAAGCTGCGCCACACGTTTGACCGGGGCATCGAGATCATCAAAAGCTTCTTCGTGAATACGGGCGGAAATTTCGGAGCCAACGCCAAAGGATTTCCAGCCTTCTTCGACCATTACGGCGCGGTGGGTGCGGCGCACAGATTCAAGGACAGGGTCCATATCCAGCGGGCGCAAGCTGCGCAGGTCCACAATCTCGGCTTCGATGCCTTCAGCCGCCAATTGTTCGGCAGCCTTGAGCGACAGTTCCAGCATTTTGCTGTAGGTCACAATGGTAACATCTCGTCCGGGGCGCTGGATGGTGGATTTGCCAATCGGGATGACATAATCACCCTCGGGCACTTCGCCGCGGGTCTGGTAGAGCGTGGCATGTTCGATGAAGAAAATGGGGTCTTCGCTGCGAATAGCCGCTTTGAGCAGGCCCTTGGCATCTGCCGGGGTGCCGGGCGCCACCACCTTGAGACCCGGGAAATGGGCGAACATGGCATCGGGGGTTTGCGAGTGGGTGGCGCCGAGCTGGCGTCCACCGCCGCCAACGGTGCGAATGACCAGTGGCAGGCGCATCTGCCCGTTGAACATGTAGTGCATCTTGGCGGCTTCGTTGACGATGTGATCCATCGCGGAGAAGGCAAAGTTGATGGTCATCAGCTCAGCCACGGGGCGCTGACCGGTGAGGGCAGCACCGATGGCCGCGCCGATAATTGCCGCCTCGGCGATGGGGGTATCGCGGACGCGCTCGGCGCCAAAATGATCGTGAAAGCCTTTGGTCACGGCATAGGTGCCGCCCCAGACGCCCACCTCTTCACCGAGGATGAAGACCCGGGGATCTCGTTCCATTTCTTCCCATAAAGCCTGGGAAATGGCTTCGCGCATGGTAATTTTTGCCATTGCAGGCTCCTATTCTTCCACGTAGATATGTTTGAAGAGTTCTTCAGGCGCCGGTTCCGGGCTGGATTCGGCAAACGCAACCGCGTCGGTGACCTCGGCTTCTGCCAGGTCATCCTGTTCGTCCAGTTCGGCGGTGGTGGCGAGGTTGTTATCGACCAGATATTTGCGGTAGATGCCGATGGGGTCGTTTTCCTGCCATTGATGCACCTCGGAAGCCTGGCGGTAGCGCTCGGGGTCGCCCATGGAATGGCCGCGGAAGCGGTAGGTCAGCACCTCCAGAAGCTGGGGGCCGCTGCCGGCGCGGATTTCGGCGATCATCTCGCCAGCCACGCGGCGAACCGCCATGATATCCATGCCGTCCACCTGTTCGGCGCGCATACCGTAGCCGCAGGCCTTGGCAATAATCTCAGAGACTGCCGAGGCCCGATCTACAGCAGTGCCCATGCCGTATTGATTGTTTTCGCAGACCCACAGCACGGGCAGGTTCCAAACTTTGGCCAGGTTGACCGCCTCGTGAAAATAGCCGATATTGGTGGCACCATCGCCAAACATGCAAAGGGTGACGGCCTTGTTGCCAGCATAGACATCGCCCAGCGCCAGGCCGGAGGCCAGCGGCAGGTGCGCACCAACAATGGCATGACCACCCCAGAAGTTCTTTTCAACATCCGCCATGTGCATGGAGCCGCCCTTGCCGCCTGAGCAGCCGGTGGCCTTGCCAAGCAGTTCGGCGACCACCTGGCGGGCCGGAATGCCGCAGTTGATCGCCACGCCGTGGTCACGGTAGGCAGTGATCACCCGGTCCACCGGCTGGCGGACGGAGACAAGCCCGGTGCTGACGGCCTCTTGCCCGATATAGAGGTGCAGAAAGCCACCAATTTTACCCTGCTGGTAAAGTTCGGCAGCGCGCTCCTCAACCCGGCGAATGACCACCATTTCTTTGTATAGTTTTAGATGTTCCGCTTTATCCATAGAAAGCTCCCTTGAAGAATGCGTCAATTGAATGACGGAATTACTGATATTGTTCACTCAAACTATCAAGATTATACCAAAGGCAAACTGAAAAAGAAAATAAAGTGCGAGGGGAAAGGTTAGATATGGGGATATAAGCAGCGCCCGGCTTAAAGCCGGGCGCTGTGGTTGGTTGTTTGGCAGGCGAATTACTTGCCGTGCTTGATGGCGGCCTGGGCTGCCGCAAGACGGGCAACCGGGACGCGGAATGGCGAGCAGCTGACGTAGTTGTTGCCGATGAGGTGGCAGAACTCGATCGAGTCGGGATCGCCGCCATGCTCACCGCAGATACCCACCTCAAGGTCGGGGCGGGCGCGGCGGCCATCTTCCACGGCCATGCGCATCAGGCGGCCAACGCCATCGCGGTCGAGGGTCTGGAAGGGGTTCTTGGGCAGGATGCCTTCTTCAACATATTTAATGAGGAAGTTGCGCTCGGCATCATCGCGGCTGTAGCCAAAGGTCATCTGGGTAAGGTCGTTGGTGCCGAAGGAGAAGAACTCGGCCAGGCCGGCGATCTCGGCAGCGGTGACGGCGGCACGCGGGATTTCGATCATGGTGCCGAATTTATAGTGGAAGGAAACGCCCTTCTCTTCAGTGACAGCCTTGGCAATGCGCACAAGGCGGGGCTGGATCCACTTGAGTTCGGCAACGGTGCCGGTCAGGGGGATCATCACTTCGGGTTTGACCACGATGCCGCGCTTGGTGCAGTCGGCGGCGGCTTCGAAGATGGCGCGAACCTGCATCTCAACGATTTCGGGCATGTAGATGCTGAGGCGGACGCCGCGCAGACCCATCATGGGGTTGCTTTCGTGCATGCCGCGGATGGAAGCCAGCAGTTTTTCCTTCTCGGGCAGGCCCTTGGTTTCACCCTTGATGCGCATGGCGATGACTTCTTCGAGGAGTTTTTCTTCGTCGGGCATGAACTCATGCAGCGGTGGGTCAATCAGGCGGATGATGACGGGATAGCCATCCATTGCCTCAAACAAACCATCGAAGTCAGCGCGCTGGTAAGGCAGCAGTTCATCGAGGGCGGCGGTGCGCTCGGCGCTGGTTTCGGCCAGGATCATGCGCTGGACGATGGGCAGGCGCACAGTTTCAAAGAACATGTGCTCGGTGCGGCACAGACCAATACCCTTGGCGCCGTAAGAGCGGGCGCGGCGGGCATCTTTGGGATAGTCGGCGTTGGCCCAGACCTGCAGGCGGGAGGCTTCGTCCGCCCACTGGAGCAGGGTCATCAGTTCCTTCTGTTCTTCCAGATTCGGGACGGTGAGTTCCAGCTTGCCCAGGTAGACTTCGCCGGTACCGCCATCCACGGAAATCCATTCACCTTCTTTGACTTCCACATCGCCCACACGCATCACACGGCGCTCGAGGTCAATTTTGACCGCAGAGGCGCCCACCACGCAGGGCACACCAAACTGGCGGGCAACCACAGCCGCGTGGGAGGTGGCGCCGCCTTCGCTGGTGAGAATACCCTTGGCAGCCAGCATACCATGAACATCATCGGGTTTGGTGAAGGGGCGAACCATGATGACTGCCTGGCCGGATTCTTTGGCCATGCGCTCGGTGGCATCGGCATCAAAGTAGATCTGGCCCACAGCCGCGCCGGGGGAGGCGTTCACGCCACTGGCGAAGAAGCGGCCTTCCTTCTTGGCGGTTTTCTTGGCAGTGTCGTTAAATTGCGGGTGGAGCAGAGCATCGACCTGCTTGGGGGTGACGCGGAGCAGGGCTTCTTCCTTGGTAATCAGGCCTTCGGCAACCATTTCAACCGCAACGCGCACAGCCGCGCTGGCGGTGCGCTTGCCATTGCGGGTTTGCAGCATCCACAGGCGGCCGCGTTCGATGGTGAATTCCATGTCCTGCATATCCTTGTAGTGCTTTTCAAGGATGACGCAGATCTTGAGGAACTCTTCGTAGGCTTCGGGGAGGGTCTCGCCCATCTTCTGGACGGGGTCGGTATTGCGGATGCCCGCGACGACATCTTCGCCCTGGGCATTGAGCAGGTAATCACCATAGAGCTTGCGCTCGCCGGTGGCAGGATTGCGGGTAAAGGCCACGCCGGTACCGGAGTCCATGCCCATGTTACCGAACACCATGGTCACAATATTGACAGCGGTGCCGAGATTGTCGGGGATGCCTTCGGCGCGGCGGTAATCGATGGCACGCTTGCCGTTCCAGGATTTGAAGACGGCTTCAGTGGCCAGGCGGAGTTGTTCGATGGGGTCTTGCGGGAAATCGAAGCCCATGTGCTGGCGCACGGTGGCCTTGAACTGTTTGACCAGTTCCTTCAGGTCATCGGCGGTCAGTTCAGTATCCATCTTGTAGCCCTTGCTGTGCTTGAAGGCTTCCAGCGGGTCTTCAAAGGCTTCGTCAGCAATGCCGAGGACGACGGCGCCGAACATCTGGATGAGGCGGCGGTATGAGTCGTAGGCAAAGCGGGGGTTGTTGGTCAGTTTGGCCATGCCTTCAACGGTCACATCATTGAGGCCGATGTTGAGCACGGTGTCCATCATGCCAGGCATGGAGAACTTGGCGCCCGAGCGGCAGGAGACCAGCAGCGGGTTCTTGGGATCGCCAAAGGTTTTGCCGCTGGCGGCTTCAACTTTATGCAGGGAGGTGATCACCTGATCCCAGCAGCCGGCAGGGAATTTCTCGCCTTCGGCGAGGTAGGCATTGCAGGCTTCGGTGGTGACGGTGAAGAACGGCGGAACGGGCAGGCCGATGCGCGTCATCTCGGCGAGGTTGGCGCCTTTGCCACCCAGCAGGCCGCGCAATGCGTCCAGTGAGTTGTTGACATAGGCCTGAGCCTGGTCGAGTTCATCAAACAAATAGACCCATTTTTTGGACATTACGAACTCCTCAAACGAAAAGAATTGAACCCTGTACGGGGTGTACGGTTAGTAGAAAAGCACACTAATTATAAATTTTACCATAAAAGTTATCGGGTTTTGGAGGTTGAGGGTGAATTTTACATCCGAGATCACCTTTGGCTCAATGATTGGCGCAGAAAACAGCGCTCAGTGCGGTGGGCAACTTGTTAAGCACTTGCAAGGTTTAAAAGCCGGGTTTTATATCATAATAAGAGCTATGAGTGCCGGGAAACCCCACATTAAACGGATTCTGGTCGTTGATGACGACCCTGCTATGACGGAGCTGCTGACGTTGCTATTGCAACCCAGCGGCGCTTTTGTGATTACCGCCCACGATGGATTGGAAGGATTGGAACTGGTTCGGGAGTTTTCGCCTGATGTGGTGCTGCTGGACCTGATGATGCCGCGCATGGATGGCTGGAAGACCTGTAAGGCGATCCGCGGCTTCAGCAGTGTGCCGATCATCATTCTTTCTGCGCTGGACGAACCCGGCATGGTGGCTACTGCGCTGGATGCCGGCGCCGATGATTACCTGGTCAAACCGGTGACCAGCGGCGAATTGATGGCGCATATTCAGCGGCTGGTGAGCCGCAAACCCGGCCAGGCGGTCTTATCAACGGCTGCGGCCTGAACTAAAGGGAGGAAAAACAACCATGCAGACCTGTTCTCGATGCAACACCCAGACCCCCGATATGGCGTTAATCTGCCCCACCTGCGGCGCGGCGCTGCGAGATTATTCGAACAATGCCATGGCGTTGAAGCGCCTGCAAGCCAACCCGCGCGTGACGAAGATCCGCGTGGTGGTAGCCAATGACTGCTGCCCGGTTTGCCAGTCGAACGAGGGGGTCTATGACAAAGACAAGGTGCCGCCGCTGCCCACACCGGGCTGCTCGCACCACAATGGCTGCCGCTGCACCTACGAACCGATTCTAGATCAGATTTATCCCTGACAGCCCGGGGTCTGGACACAGTCCAGCACCTGCAGCAGGGCATCGGCAACGGCGCGGGGCTCTTCCAGCATGGGCATATGCCCGGCATCTGGCAGTTCCACCAGCCAGGCGCGTCCCAGCATTTGCGCCAGGGTGATGCCGCGCTCACGCGGCATGAAGGCATCTTGCAGCCCCGAGACGACCACTGCCGGGACCTCAATTTCGGTCAGCCAGTCGAGCGCAGCGGGGCGGTCTGCCATGGCTTTGAGGGCGTAGATCACGCCGGCACGGGAGGCATCGGCGATAATGGCGTGGGTTGCAGCCTGAATGTCGGCCCGCGGGGACATCTTGGGCGGCATGGCTGCCAGCACACCCTTGAGGCTGCGGCGTTTGGCCTCGCTGGCGGTTTGCAGGCGGGCCTGGCGCTTCTCGGGGGTATCGGCCTCGGCCTGAGTGACAATCAAGCCCAGGCCAGCCAGCAGGCGCGGGTAGGCATGAGCAAATGAGAGTGCCACATAGCCGCCCATAGACTGCCCGACTACAATGGCGCGGTCAATGGACAGTTTTTCCAGCAGAGCATAGACATCCTCAGCCATTTGACGGATGGAAGGCTCCCCCTCGCCCACCGGTGAGCGGCCATGCCCGCGCAGGTCTGGCATAATCACACGGGCGCGGTCTTGCAGCAAGTCGGCAACAGGCTTCCAGATGGTGTGATTGAGCGGGTAGCCGTGCAACAAGACAATTGGCAGCCCCTGGCCAACCTCTTCATAATAAAGTGGAACTGTTTCAGAATTCATGGGGTCAGACTCCTTCTTCCAGGTCGCCATACAACTTGATCCAGTTGCGGGCATAGGTGAGCGCCTCGGGGCGGGTGGCAATTTCTCCCGCGGCCTGGGCATCTTCCACGGCGTAAAGCAGGTCGCCAATCAGAGGGCCGGGTTGAAGATTAAACTCGGTGAGCAGGTCGGCGCCGCCAATTAACCGGACGGGGCGCACGGCCTCTTCGGGCTTTTCAAACCAGGCTTCAAGCAGGGTGCGGCAGATATCCACTTCGGTCAGCCAGCGTTCCTGCGTCAGCGTGGGGCCAAAGGTGGCCCAGGTATCAGCCAGGGTGAACAGGCAGATATCCACACCGGCTACATCGGCGGCCTGATAGTAGCGATAGATGGCCCGGCGGTCAGGGTTGCGGTTATCTCGCGCCATGTGATGGATGCGCATGTGGTTATGAACAATTCCGCTCAGACGGTGCACTTCGGCCACGCTCAACGCCAGTGCGCGGGCGCGTTCTGCGGCCCGGCCAGCGCCGGTTTTTTCGTGGCGGTAGAAATGAACCTTGCCCAGTTCATCCACGCTGCGCACGGCGGGCTTATCCACATCGTGATACAGGGCGGCGAGGAAAACCAGGCCGCGCAGCGAGCGCTCGGGCACCAGGGGGGCGGCAAAATGCTGGCGCAGTCCGGCACTAAAACGCCCCAGGCGCATGTCTGCCAGGCTGATCATCAGGTCAGCTTCGGGGCGCGGCAGGCCGTCCACCAGCACAGCCCAGAGCTGCTCCAGGCGATCCACCGCAGCCAGGGTATGCTCCCAGACATCCAGCACATGCGGGGCAGTCTGCTGCACGCCCTGCAGTTCGATCAGTTCGGGCAAAATGACCGTCAGGGCGCCAAGCTGCTGCAAAACCCGCACAGCCTGGGCCGGGCGGGGGCCTTCGAGAATGCGAAAGAGTTCATCGCGCCAGCGTTCCACCGAAACCCGGCAGAGCAGCGGGGCAGCCTGATGAAGCAACTGACGGGTATGCGGCTCAACCAACAGGTTGTGCTGCACCGCCAGGCGCACCCCGCGCAGCACCCGCAGGGGATCATCCTGCAGGCTGGCATCGGAGCAGGCGCGCAGCACATGATCTTTGAGATCCTGGGCCCCGTGGAGGGGGTCGATCATCGCTGAAAGATCGTGAACATCGAGCGCGATGGCGTTGATGGTATAGTCACGGGCGCGCAGGTCGCCTTCCAGGCTGGCAGCTCGCAGGGTGGCAAAATCCAGCCGGAAGCGGCTGCCATCTGGCGCGGTCAGGAGGACGCGGGCGGTGTCGTTCACGTCGTCCAGTTGGAAGACATCAGCCTTGAGGTGATCAGCCAAACGGCGCGCCAGGGGATAGGCTTTGCCAGCCACTGCAAAATCGAGGTCGTGGCTGGTCAATCCCAGCAGGGCATTGCGCACCGCACCGCCCACCAGGTAGATGGGCTGCGGCTGGGCCTGTAAGAAACTGAATACTTCGGGGAAGCCCCAATCAAAGTTCATGGCATTGGCGGGTTCAGGCGCCGCCCTCCGTGTAACGTTCCAGATCTACCACACCAATAAACGGCAAATTGCGGTAGTAGTCATCTACATCAAGGCCGTAGCCAAAGACGAATTTATTGGGAATGGAGAAACCGGTATAGCGAATGGGCACAAAGACCTCGCGGCGGCTGGCCTTGTCTAAAAGAGAGCAGACGCTGAGCGAGCGCGGCTTGCGGGTGGAGAGCAGTTCGAGCACCGAGGCAATGGTATGACCGCTGTCGATGATGTCTTCTACCAGGATGACATGCGTGTTCTGAATATCGGTTTTGAGGTCGAGGGTGATGCGCACTGAGCCGGTGGACTGGAAATGCCCCACGCCGTAGGACGAAACCGCCATGAATTCGATCATGTGCGGGATGCTGATGTGGCGCATCAGGTCGGTCAGGAAGACGACTCCGCCGCGCAGAATGCAGAGCAGCAGCAAAGGCTCGCCGCCGGCAAAATCACGGCTGATTTCTGCGCCCAGTTCGGCTACACGGGCCTGGAGCTGGTCTTCGGGGATCAGGACTTCGCCCAAAAATTCACGATAATCACGCATTGCGTTGTTCTCCTCAGTTCCGCGGCACCTGATGGTGCTGGCGGCAGCGCGCCTCGTACATTTCGGAGGCGCCAACAATAATCACCGGGTCATCATAGCGGGCAGGTTTGCCATTGACCAGGCGTTGGGTGCGGCTGGCTGACTCGCCGCAGACCATGCAAATGGCCTGGAGCTTATCCACGCGTTCGGCCTGCGCCATCAGCGCGGGCATGCAGCCAAAAGGTTCGCCGCGAAAGTCCATGTCGAGCCCGGCGGCGATCACGCGGATGCCGCGCCCGGCAAGGGTTTGCGCCACACCGAGAATTTCATCACCCAGGAATTGGGTTTCATCGATGCCGACGACGGTGGTGTCGGGCTCCAGAAGAGTCAGGATGTCGGCAGCCGTTTTGACAGGAATGGCATCAAACTGGGCGCCTGCATGAGAGGCGACTTTTTCAACCGCGTAGCGAGCGTCGATGGCGGGTTTGAAGACCTGTACCTTTTGGCGGGCAATGGTGGCGCGCCGCAGGCGGCGGATGAGTTCATCCGTTTTGCCGCAAAACATGGACCCGGTGATAACTTCGATAGAGCCGGTGTGATGCTTCATGCAAGTCTGCTCCTGGAGAAGGTTAATGAGATTTTACCGCATCTTAGGGGGTTTGGGGGAAGTGAAAGCCGGGATGCGCCGATAAAAAATCCCTGCGCTTTTGAGGGCGCAGGGATGAGCTTACAAACGGGGTCGGAGGATTAGACCGCAGTGTCTTCGGCGGCAGCGGGCAGTTCATAGCCCAACTGGCGCAGTTTCTTCTTGAGGTCAATCAGCGACTTGCGGCCAAAGCCTTCAACATCCAGCAGGGCTTCGGAACCGGCCTGGAGTTTTTCCAGGATCTGACCCACAGTGGTGAGGCCAGCCTTGGTGAGGGCGTCGGTGGGGCGGGTGCCGAGTTCAAGTTCGGCAACCGGGCGGGCCAGGGAAGTGCGGGATTCTTCGCGGGTGCGCTGCTGGTCAACGAACGACTGGCGAGCCTGCAGTTTGCGATAGAAGCGATCAACCTGACCTTCAATGTCCACCAGGCGCTGCTGCTGACCGGTAAAGAACGGATGGCAGGCCGAGCAAACTTCGGTGCGGATTTCTTTGCGGGTAGAACCGGTGGTCCAGGTATTGCCGCAAGCGCAGGTTACCTTGGCGTCCGGATAATAATTGGGGTGAATGCCCTTCTTCATGAGATGAATACCTTTCTTTGGGGTCTCACAGCTTCCGTCTGGCTCATTGCGGGCAGACGGTGCTGGAGCAAAATAACTTACTCAGCCGGTTGTTCAACAACAACTTCAACCGGCATGACACTGACCTGCTTGCGGCCAGTGGGCAGCGTGATGTAGACCACCACACCTTCCGCAGTCGCGAAGAGGGTATCATCTTTACCGAGGCCAACATTCAGGCCGGGTTTGATGCGGGTGCCGCGCTGGCGAACCAGGATGTTGCCAGAGAGCACATACTGACCGGCATAGCGTTTTACGCCGAGCCGCTGCGCATTGCTATCGCGTCCGTTGCGAACGGAACCACCACCTTTTTTATGTGCCATCGCTACTACTCCATCTCAATCGATTGAATAACCAGACGGGTGTACTGCTGGCGATGCCCGGTCTTGGTGCGAATACGCTTCTTGGGGCTGTATTTGAAGGTGAAGACCTTCGGACCCTTTACATGGGCAGCCACCGTTGCATGGACACGGGCGCCTTTGACGGCGGGTGTACCCACTGCAACCTGATCCCCATCCACGACCAGGAGGACCGACAGATCCACCTGCTGACCGGCTTCCACCGGCAGGAGGTCCACGTCAATCGTGGCTCCTTCGACGGCGCGATACTGCTTGCCGCCATTTTCAACAATTGCATACTTCATTTTTGCTCTCCAAGCTTCGCTTCACCACAGTCCCTGCGGACCGTCCGCCGAGCTGCGGGGAAGATGGGAATAATACACACAACCGCCCGGCGTTTTCTGCCGGGGCAGTGCAAGCGGGTATTATACACAGGCGTGGGGAGTCTGTCAAGCACGGATTTACTGAGGTTCAGACAAAAGTTCGGACATTTGGGTAAACCAAGCAACGAAAGGTAGTCAGGGCGGCATGCAGAACCGCCGCTCTCTGTGTGTCAGAAAGTGACCATTTCTGTTTGAGCAGCACAAACAAACCAGAATAGCGTTTCCATTTTTTACCCTTTTTGAGCGAAGGCGATCCTGGTATACGCTCATAGTCTTCGATTGGCTCTTCTTCTGCGATTGGCTCGCCATAAAGCAAATCACGCAATTCTTCTCCGACCAGCAGGCCAATGGTGAAGGTCAGCAACAAAAGACCGACCATTTTCTCCATGTAGACTTGTTGCTTATTCATGAGCTTGGTCAAACCCAGCAAGCTTTTCAAGTCGCGGTAAGTCTCTTCAATTTTCATACGGGTAAAGTAAATCTGTAAGCCTCGCTTGGCTTCCAGGTTGGTCATCACCCACATTGGTTCGCTCAACCCCTTCTTCCAGGTTCCGACAACGTTCATGCACACCTTGCCCATGTACCAGATGTGGTTGAGAACTACGGTTTCCCCGGGTGAAATCGTCAAGGCCACTTCCTTGCCATCATCATCATAGAATTTGGGCGGATGGGAGCGCAAGTTGAGACGGATCACCCAGTTGATCTGCTCTTCGAAGAGGTTGAGCATCAATTCCAGGTAGCTGAATTCTCGATCCAACACCAACGGGCGTCCCCCCAACATGTCCTTCAAGCCTTCAAATGCTCGAAAATGATTGAGGTTACGCGAATCCAAGCCCTGGGCGATCGTTCTCGATGAATACGTAACCATCCCACACGGGATGGCCCGGCCTCGATAGGGTGTGGCTAAGATCAAGGCCCAGAACCCTCTGGTCTTCCCGTCTTTCAGCTTGCCTACATATTCTGTTTTCCAGGCGTGCGGTCGCTCAATCTCGGTTGGGTCGCCAATCACGAACTCTGCATCTTCTTGAAACAGCCGCCACAGGGCTGTCCGGGGGTCTGCTTTTCCCAGGAAGCGCTGGATCCTCTTGTAACCGGCTGCGCTTTCACCCTCCATTTTCACGGCGATGTCGGTCAAGCGTAACGAGCGCGCCTCAAGAATGGCCGCCCCGATTTCTCCTGCCCGTTCCGCCAGTTCAGCATTGTCAAACAATTCCACCATAAATTCTTGATTGTTGATAAACTTGTCCATGAAGCCTCTGAGTTGATAAAGATGGTCTCGGAAAACCAAGTTTATCTTCTTCGGGGCTTCTTGTTTGTTACTCATGTCCGAACTTTTGTCCGGACATCAGCGGATTTAGGGCGCGTGGTAAAATTCGGGCGTTCTTAATCCAACCATCGAGGTACCCAGCCCATGGGGAATTTCTACCGTTATTTTATCATTTTATGCGCCCTGATGCTGTTGACAGGCTGCACCCCACCCACAGAGCTGCCACCGACCAGCACAACAGGTGCGCCCACCGCCACCCAGCCAGCACCTGAAATCCCTACCCGCCCGGCAGTGGAGACTACCCTGCCAGCGTCAACCGAGACTCAGACCGCCCGACCGGCTACGGCAACGGCGCTGCCGGTCTTCACCCCCACGCCTGACCTGCGGCAGCCCCCTGAAGACTGGCAAAATTGGCCGATTGTGCCGCGGGTGAGCGTCCGGGCCATTGAAATCTATCAGACTGGGCTGGCGCTGGGCAACAACCCGCTGGCATTCTCAAAGGTAGGCGACTGCCAGAGCATCAGCGAGGTTTTGATGGGGATTTATGACCAGCCGATGTATTACGACCGGTTTGACGGTGAACCCGATATTCAAGAGACAATCCGGCAGTTTGCCGGGTCTTTTGGCCGTGATGGGGTGGCGGTGAATGGCGGCTTCAACGCGGCGGCGGTGCTCTCGCCCATCTGGGCGGACCCAGACCTGTGCGAAGCCGGCGAAACCCCGATTGAGTGTGAATATCGCATCAACCGACCCAGCATTGTCATCATCAGCCTGGAGGTGTGGTGGGAAGGACGGACGCCCGAGCATTACGAGCAGTATATGCGCCAGATTATTGAGTTCTTTATTGAACGCGGCACCCTGCCCATTCTGGCAACCAAAGCGGATAATGTAGAGGGGGATCACAGCATCAACTTGACCACGGCCCGGCTGGCTTATGCGTATGACATCCCGCTGTGGAATTTCTGGTCAGCGGCCCAGCCGCTGCCGTACCACGGGATGGACCCCAACCGGGATGATGGGTTTCATATTGCGCCTGAAACCTGGGGCACCCGCAGCGTGACGGCTCTGCGCACACTGAGCGCGGTCTGGCACACAGTCAAGTAAGACCACCGATCCGGTCAGCTTGCTGAGCAGGACTCAGGGAAAATGCTTACTTGCGGCGCTTGCGAAAGTCGCCATCCCGCACGGTGACGCCCAACGCATCCAGATATTCCAGCAGGGCCAGGGCATATTTGCGGCTGGTGTTGAAGGCATCGCGAAATTCGGTAGCAGCCAGTGTGCCATGCGCCGCCAGATGCTCTTCAACCCACTGGCGCATGGCGGCAACATCTGCCGGGCGGAAAACGACTTCGGCGGAGACCGGCAGCAGCAGCCCTTGCTCAACCACCGCGGCGTAAAGGTCTTCGCCCAGTTCAGCAAGGCACTCTTTGATTGAAGGGGGGGTGTACGGTGCAGCGGCAAAGCGCGCCAGCAAAGCCTTGACCTGGGTCTGCTGTGCGGGGTTTAGCTGAACGCTAAAATTGGCTAAGGCCAGCAGCGGGCCGGTTTCTACGAACAGAGCGGCGGCAATCCAGTGACGCAGGGCGGCCTGGAAGGGGCGCTGCTCCAGCTTGAGACGGCTTTTAAGGGCCTCACGCGGGGTGCCAGCACGCAGCGGGTAGCTGCGGTGAAACGCGGTCAGCTCAGACTGCGCCTGATCGGTGAGCGCCTGCCAGCGCGGGCGCGCCGCCAGCAGTGCTGTGGCGCCTTCCCCATCCAGATGGATAACTTCGCCGGACTGGTACAGTTCATCCAGGGCTGCAGCGGCAGCTTCTGCCGACAGACGGGCATGGGCGGCAGCCTGTGACGGGGTGCAAATACCTAAGGCCAAAATCGAACGGAAGAGCAGGTCCGTTGGGGCACCCTGCAGCAGCGCTTCAAGGTGCTCCAGCACGGCAGCGTCAAAACGACGGTGACGTTTGGCCGGTTGAGCATCTACCACCACACCGCCGCCCAGGGTTTCGGAAGGGGACGGACGGCGCAGAATGTAACGATCACCGCGCACCGTCACTACAGGGTCACGCAGTTCCAACTGCAGCCAGCCCGATTCGCCGGGATTGAGGGATTCGCTCCCCAGCAGGCGCGCCCGAGCCACCACCTCGGAAGCGCCGACAAAAAATTTCACTTCGGTGGAGTGGGTCAACGGGCCGGCAGCATCGGGCAGGAGGCGAAAATGCAGGTCCACCCGCTGGGTGGTGCGGTAGTGTCCTGGCAGCGCCAGGACATTGCCACGCTGAATTTCATCCACCTCAAGGCCAGTGAGATTGACCGCTGTGCGGCTGCCCGGCTGGGCAGATTGCTGCTTCTGGCGGTGGGTTTGCAGGGTGCGGATGCGGCCGCGCCGCCCGGATGGCAGCACCTCCACCTCATCCCCCAGGCGCAGAGTGCCATCGGTGAGGGTGCCAGTGACCACGGTGCCAAAGCCGGACATGGTAAAAATACGGTCAATGGGCAGGCGCGGGCGCCCCAGGTCGGGGCGCGGGGGGCGGGCACGCAGACAGTCTGCCAGCGCCTGCTTCAGCTCTGCCAGACCGGCACCGGTGCGCGCTGAAACCCGGCAAATGGGGGCCTTTGCCAGAACGGTCTGGCTGACCGCCTGATGCACATCCAGTTCCACCAGATCCAGCCAGTCAGGATCAGGCGCCAGGTCAGTCTTGGTCAGGGCGATGACGCCGCCGGGGATTTGCAGCAGGTCGAGAATTGCCAGATGCTCGCGGGTCTGGGGCATCACGCCCTCATCGGCGGCAACGACAAATAGAGCGGCATCAATGCCGCCAACCCCGGCGAGCATGTTTTCGATAAAATCACGGTGGCCGGGAACGTCCACAATGCCTATCGTCTCATCGCCAGGCAGGGTGAGCCAGGCAAAACCCAGCTCAATGGTCATCTCGCGTTCGCGTTCTTCTTTGAGACGGTCAGGGTGGGTGCCGGTCAGCGCGGCAATCAGCGTTGATTTGCCATGATCTACATGTCCGGCAGTGCCAATCACATGCATGGCTGGTGCCTAGCTCCGCAGCGAGTTACCGTTTTGTTCCTGCATTTCCAGCCACTCACGAGACAGGGCCATCAACCCCTGCAGGCGTTTGAGGGTCTGTTCGGCGTTCTGGGTCAGGGCGTCGTTCAATTCGTGGGTTGATTCTTCAATCAGGGTCATGCGCTCAACCAGCTTGTCGTACTGGCGCCCGGCCTCACGCTGCTGCTCTTCCTGGGAGAGGGTGTAGTTAGTCCAACGTTTTTGATCATCTGCACGGAACCCCACCCACTCCTGGCGGAAACGGTCTTCGCTGAGGCGCTGCATCTCGGTAATTTCGTTGATGCGGCGCTCAAAGCGCTGCGTGATTTCTTCAAAGCCTTCCTGGGCACGCTTGATGGCGCGGTGGGTGGCATCGAGAGACTGCAACTGCGTATCCAGATTAGTGGAAACGGAGTCGATTTGCTCAAAACGGGTCTGCCATTCCTTCCAGGTGCGATCACGATCCACGTTCAACATATTTTGTTTTTCGATGAAGGCCACCTGGGCCTGGCGGCGTTCACCCTCTGTGGTCTGGAAGTCTGCCAGACGGGTTTCCACCTTGCGCAGGGTATCCACCGTCACATCCAGCTTGCCGCGCTGTTCTTCCATGCGTTTGCGAATAGCGGCTACTTCGCCCTGCAGGTCGGTGACTCGTTTGGCCTCTTGACGCTGCCCATCCTCAATCAATTTTTGGGCATGGCGATATTCATCGTCAGAGCGACGGGTCTGGGTGACCTTCTGCTCCAGCTCTTCAATCAGGCGGGAGAGGCGGAAGTCTTCTTCGGTGCGGGACTGCAGCCCGCGGCGCAGTTCGCCAATTGATTCGATGCTCTTGCGCAGTTCGGCAAACGATTTATTGACCACATCCATATCCGCCTGGCGCGCACGGTCCACTTCGCGATCATGCTCGGCGCGAGTGCGTTCAGAAGTATCGAGGGCGCGGGAAAATTCGACGCGCACCTGGGCAATTGCGCTTTCCACCTGGTCAATGCGGGCCAGAGAGGCCGTCAGGCGGGCCAGATCACCCGTCAGGTCTTTAATTTGCTGCACCATGCCGGGAAGTGATGACTCAAGGGAAGCCAGGCGCTCCTGCAGGGTGGAAATGGTCAGTTTATCTTTACGGCGCTCATCTTCCAGCCATTCCAGACGGGCAACAAATTGCTCTATATCCATGCGTTCCTCCAGAAAAAACAATCCTCAGGGCAGGTTGGGGAAAGCCAGCGGCAGGGTATCGGGCAGGCTGCCCAGGATGCCGCCGGGGAAAATACCAATCAGTAGAAGAATGATTATACCAGCAGAGAGCAGCAAGCCTTCGGACAGGTTTTCGGTTACCTGCCAGCCGGGTTCAGTGCGTTTGAGCAGCACATTCAGCAGCCGGAAGCCAGCCAGCAGCAGGCCAAAGCTGCCAGCCAGCGCCCAGGCCGCCGCAATGGACGATTGAGATGCCAGTTCCACCAGCAGGGCCTGACGCGCCGGGAAGACCGCCAGCAGCGGCAGCCCGCCCAGGGAGAGGCAAGCCAGCACCAACGCAGCAGACAAAATCGGCAGACGGCGCCCCAAACCAGTCACTCCGGCGAAGGTCAGCGGAATCTGACGGACACGCAGGAAAGCCAGCGCCAGCGCCCAGATGAACAGCGAGAGCAGACGGGGGATCAGTCCGGCGGCGAAAATGGTCAGGCCAATATCACTGCGCAGACTGATGGAAAGCAGCGCCGCGCCCAGATCCACGATGATGGCATAACCGAACAGACGGGTCAGGTCTTCCTGGAAAGCAGCCCAGATGCCGCCCGTGACCACCATCAACACGCCGACAAGGCGCAGGGCGGTAAGGATAATTTCGGAATTGCGCAGCCAGCCAAAGCCGTTCAAAAAATCGAGGCCAAGGAAGAGTGCGGTGGTGGGCAGCAGGCTGAGCACAAAACCTGCGGCAAAGGGGTGGGCTTCACCGGCGAGCAGGGGCACCCAGGAATAAAACGGGAAGACCGCCAGCCAGAAGGCCAGCCCCAACCCCAGCGAGGCGCTGGCAACCAGCCGCAAAACCTCATTGGAGGGGTTGGCATCTACCACGGATGCGGCCCAGCCCGCCAGCAAAATGAAGGGGACAGCCAGCGTCTGAAAGATCAAGTAGCGCATGATGCCGCGCCCCGGACGGGCATCCGGCGGCAGCATCAACGGCAGGCTGGCAAGCACCGCCACGGCTACCAGCAGGGCGGCATAAAGAAACGGCTCCACCGCCCGCGCGGCGACCAGCAGCACAATCATCAACAGTGAAAGTGGGGTAAAAGAGCGGTGCACGCGAGACTGCACAATGCCCAGCGACCAGGCCGCGCCCAGGCCATAAACCAGCATCAGCCAGATGCGGTCCGAGGCCTCTAAAACGAGGCGGCGGCCAAACAGGGTGAGTATGGTGGGCAGTTCAAAGGTAGTACGACCTATTTTAATGAAGGAGCCAATCGGTAAGGCTGCCGCCAGAATCACCAGCACAAGGCAGATGATCAGCATTGCAAGGGCGGCGCGCTTTGGCTGCCGGTGCAGCAGCCAGAGCAATCCGGTCAGAACCAACGGGATGACGATCCAGATCAGCGGGGCACTCATGCGGACTCCTCTGGTGTGTTGAGGGACAGGAAGTAAGCACCCGCCAGGGCCAGGCCGAGATTGAGCGCAGCCAGCAACCCGGCAACCATAATCGAATCTTCAACTGCGGCATACAGCAGTTCAAACCCGGCCAGGGTGGTCAGCAGGCCCAGAATAATCCGCAGCGGGCGGGTACTGACCCCCATTTGCAGCAGGCCCATGCCCACCAACGCCAGGCTGCCAAAGCGGAAGATTTCGGAGACGCCAAAAATTTCTTTGAGGGCCGGCGCCAAGGCAAAAGCCATCAGCCAGAAGAGCAGGGCTGCCACGGTGCGGAAGATGCGGGTTGCCCAGCTGGTGGTATCTTCTTCCAGGCCGGTCTCGGGGCGCGAGGCAGTCAGGACTGCGCCAGCCATCCAGCCGGCAACCAGCTTGACGGCCGACAAACCCAACGGCCAGACCTGCCGCACCAGCAGAAAAACAGCCACATACTGCAGCGCCAAAGCCACGATGCTCCAGCGCCAGTGATGGCTGAGCAGCAGCACCCAGGAGGCGCCCAGTAGTAAAATAAGTGCAATGATCGAAAGCAGTGTTTCCATTATGGCGTGACCTGACTGCGGATCAATGTAATCACCAGGGCCAGGAACACGAGGGTCCAGAGCACACCGCCATCGCCTTCAAAGATCAGGCTCAAAAAGCGCACCACCTGCCCCAGCCGGGCGTAGAACCATTCCAGCAGGCGGTAAAACCAGGTGAGGCTGATGATTTTGGATAGAAAATTGACCACCCGCTGCCCCAGGGTGACCAGCCAGCCAACGCGCGCAGCGGGCCGCAGCAAACGGCCGCCAATGACCAAAAATCCGATGAAGGCGGTGGAAATAACCGCTGCCCACCAGATGCCCAGGGTGCGAAAACCCGGACCGCCCCAGATGCCAATCAGAATATCGGCCACAATCAGCAGCGCCAGACCCAGCGGGTAAACTGCCCGGGCCCAGGTTTCCAGTTCGGACCAGGGCCGCGCGGGAGCCAGAGCATGGCGGATGTAGCCAATGGCGAGCAGCGCCTGGGCAACCAGGAAGAGCAGCCCGTTGCCATTGATGGGACTGCCCAGCAATCCCACCCAGCCGCCCGCAGCCGGGGTGAAGGGCAGGCCCAGCAGGCCAATCAGACCCAGAGCGGGCAGCGCCAGCAGCCCGGTAGAGCGCGCCGAGAAGAGGAAAAGCACCGAGCCGGGCAAAATCATAGCCACACCCCACGCCAGGCTGGCCGAGGGCTGCCCTTGAGCCACACAGCCAATCGCCAGCGCAGCCATGGCCACCAGCCAGTAAGGGCGCCCACTGAGGGCGTCTTTGGCGGCGGCCCACCGCCCGGCGCCGTAGAGCGCCGCCAGAACTGCCAGGATCAGCAGCCAGGGCACCCAGGCCGCAGGAACGGCATTTTCGGGCAGGCGGGCCAGCAGCACCAGGCTGGAAGCCGCGGCAACCATGCGCAGCAGGGTGCCAATGCCACGGCGTAAAACGGGTTCGCTGGCATAGGGAACATTGAGCGGTAAAACGCCCAGGCGCAGCCCAGCGCCGAGGACAAGCAGCAGGCTCAAATGCTGGCTGTGGGAGATAAAATTAAAGGTTGCGCCGGGACCGCCCTGCAGCACAGCCAGCAGCACCAGCAGCGTGCCGGTGACCCGGAATGCAAAAGAAGTCACGGCAGAGCGCTCCAGGCGGTCGCCGGAGGCGGTGCCCAGCAGCGCCAGCAGTTCTACAACGTCAATGGCGGTCCACATCAAAACCAGTGCCAGCGGGCTGGCGGCAAAAACCGCCAGCAGACCCATGCCTACCAGCATCAGACCGCGGTCCCAGGATGGCAGGGAACCACCCGCATCCAGGCGGGCAGGCGAGCTGATGACTACTGCGGCAATCAGAGTGCTGAGCGCCAGGGCATAAGGCCAGGAAATGTAATCCACCTGGAAGACCAGTGAATCGCTGCCCAGGGCTGAAAAGGCGCGCCAGTTTTCAATCACCAGTTCTGAGGGCAGCCGAAAGCGCAGGTAAAGCATCAGCCCCCAGACGATGAGGGTTGAAGCCGAGGCGCCCAGCCAGGCATAGCCGAAGTTAGGGCGCATCCGCTGGATGACCAGCAGGACAAATCCCAGGACAATCAGCAGCAATGCCGGCAGCAGGACAAGCATGTGTAAATTTTACCCGGGTTAAATGATTTCGGGGACGCCGCGAGGCACAAAGTGCCCGCGCCCGGCTGCGCCAAGCCAGCGGCTGCCATCCACAATCAGTTGGCCGCGCAGATAGACCTGGGCGGGCATGCCGGTCAGTTCCCAGCCCTCATAGAGGTTGTAATCGGTGCGATGCTGGGCCTGTGCCACGCCATAGAGGGTGGTCAGAGCGGGGTCCCAGATGACGATATCGGCATCGGCGCCGGGGAGCAGGGAGCCCTTGCGGGGGTAGAGGCCAAAGATGCGGGCGGGGTTGGTGCAGTTGAGCGCCACAAACTGGCTGGGGGTCAGGCGGGAACGCAGCACGCCATGCGTCCAGAGGACGGGCAGGCGGTCGCCCACACCGGGCAGGCCGTTGGGGATTTTGGTAAAGTCGCTCTGGCCGAGTTCCTTGCCAGGGATGGCGATGGGCTGCCCTTCGTAGGTGATGGGTTGGGTGCCATCAAAGAAGAAGGGGCAGTGGTCGGTGGCAATGACCTGGATGGTGCCATCCATCAGGCCTTGCCAGAGGCGGGTATTATCCATTGAGGTGCGCATGGGCGGCGAGCAAACCCATTTGGCGCCATCGGGGCGGCGCAAATCATTGACGGTAAAGAAGAGGTACTGCGGGCAGGTCTCGCCCATTACAGGCAGGCCCTTCTGGCGGGCATATTGGAGCATATCCACCTCGCCGCCGGTGTTCATGTGAACGATGTAAAGCGGGGCATCGGCCTGGGCGGCAAGCGCGGCGCCGCGCAGGCTGGCTTCTACGGCGCCCCAACTGGGGCGGGTGTAGGCATGCCATTCGGGAGCGGTGTAACCGGCAGCCAACGCTTCGGCAGTCAGCAGATCAATCACGTCGCCATTTTCGGCGTGCATCAGAGTCAAAAGGCCGTGCTGGGCGCCCAGCCGCAGCACACGGAAAATATCGCCATCAGACAGGCGCAGACGGTTATTATAGGCGGTGAAGACCTTGACGCTGGTAATGCCCAGACCGGGCAGGTCTGCCATTTCAGCCTCAATCGCCGCGTCCAGGTGGGTGATGTTCATGTGGAAGCCAAAGTCCACGGCGGCTTTGGGGTCGGCTTTGGCGTGCCAGGCGGCGATGCTGTCTGAAAGCGAGGGGAAATCCTGTGAGACGAAATCAATCACGGTGGTGGTGCCGCCAAAAGCGGCGGCCTTGTGCCCGGTGTAGTGATCATCAGATGAGACGGTGTCGAACATGGGTAAATCGAAGTGGGTGTGCACATCCACCCCGCCGGGGAGGATCAGCTTGCCGGCGGCATCCACCACCTCGGCGTCGTCGGCGGGCAGGTTTTGCCCAATGGCGGCAATCTGCTCGCCAATCACCAGAATATCGGCCGGGTAGAGTTCGGCCGCGGTGACCAGGGTGCCATTGCGGATAAGTAATTTGCGCATATTACACCTCTCTGAATGAATTTAGAAGCGATCTGAAGTGAGGCTCCTGAGTGGTTTTCCGGGCGGACACGCAGGTCCGCCCCTACGGAAGAACCAGAGGTTAACCGCCTGGCGCGATCATTCGCCAGGCTCTCCAACATCTCCCAAACCGCCCAGCATGAGCAGGATGGCGGGGTCAAGGGGCAGTTCGGGCAGGTCTGCGGCGTGATATTGGCCCGCCTGGGCGGCGCGTTCGCGCAGGTAGGCCCAGAGCAGGGCGCGTTCATCGGAGCGCACCACCAGATCATCCAGGGTTTGCGCCGCTTGGAGCAGTTCGCCGGTGGTGTAGAGGAAGGTGAGCCGCCGCCAGGCGCCCGAGGTGATGGGCCGCGGCAGGGTTTGCAGCGGCCCAAGCAAGAGTTTGTAATATTCCTCGTGGGCGCGGGGATGGTCGGGCTCAGCGCGCAGCAGCTCGGCGCGGGTGGTCAGTTCGTGGCCGCGCACAGGGGACACACACTCAATCCGCGCGCCGTGGTCTTCGCCAAACGCTGCGGTTTGATAAAACGCCAGATAATCCACTGCCACCACCTTGGGGGCGGTACGCAGGGGAATGCGGTACCAGCCCAGCACCCGCGCAATCTCCAGGTCACGCGGTGAGGGCATCACCCCGACCAGGATCAATGCAGTGGATGGAGGCCAGGCATCCATGGCGGTTAGCGGTACTTTTGGATCAGCCCAACGCGCTCGTTGAAGTCAGTAATCAGGGCGTCAATTTCGGCCGCCTGACCATGCAGGTCGGTCCAGTAGGTGGGATCGTACCACTGCGCCAGAATCTCCTCGTAGGTCTTGCCCTGCTGCTCCACCCAGGTGTAGTACTTGAGGTCGTGCACCCGGCGGCGTTCTGCATAGGAGAGTTCCAGCAGGTTGTCGGTGGTCACGCCCAGCAGGTGACGGGCAAAATCGGCGGCGGCGTTCAGTTCGGTGTAGGCGCCAAATTCAGCGTGCATTTCTTCAATCCGGCTGTGGTAAAGCTCCATCGAGTCGGTCAGGACCGTGAGGACCACATCGGTTTCGCCCAGTTCGTAGTATTTAGCAAACTTGATAGCCGAGAGAACATTGGCAATGCCAGAGAAGCCCAGCAAGCCCAGTTGATTGACTGTTTCGGCAGGGACGCCCATGTGCAGCAGGTAAGCGCGCCCGGCGGGCTCGTTGAAAAGGCGGGCAATGGCTACCACGGCGTCATCGTCAATGGCTACCACCATGTCGGTGTTGCGGACATTGTGGACCCAGGGCACGTGCTTGTCGCCAATGCCTTCAATGCGGTGGGCGCCGTAGCCGTTGCGCAGCAAGGTGGGGCACTGCAGCGCTTCAGAAGCCACAATCTTACTGGTGGGGAAGCGTTCTTTGAGATAATCGCCAACGGCGATGGTGCCCGCCGAGCCGGTGGTCAGCGCTACGCCGCGGTAGGTATCGCCGGGGCGCATCACAGCCTGCAGGGCTTCT